>Ga0209381_1000686_pt1 | contig 73786 bp, 51 predicted proteins | sample DewCreD2012metaG_FD_184111 | JGI IMG/M metagenome (GOLD analysis project Ga0209381, IMG submission 184111) | Hot spring sediment bacterial and archeal communities from British Columbia, Canada, to study Microbial Dark Matter (Phase II) - Dewar... ... | reverse complement strand
AGCACCTCGCCGCGGAGCAGCTCTCCATCGAGGTACAGCATCATCCGCGGCCCCTGGCTCACGAGGGCCACGTGATGCCACTTGTCGTCCGCCGCAACGACCGATGAGTGCCACGAGACGTCGGCGCTATCGGCGAAGAGGCCGTGGAAGTACGCCGGATTCCCGCCCTCGAGCATCAGCCCGAAATCGTTCGAGCCGTAGCCTCCCGTCGAGAAGCCGATGAGTGTGGGGTTGGACCAGAAGCGGGACCGCGGGCTTGCCGCCGATTGGGTGCTCTTGAGCCACAGGGAAACCGTGAACCAGGCGAGTCCCTTGGTGACGGCGGGCGGCACGACCACGTGGTCACTCGTACCGTTGAAGGCGAAGGCGCCGCCGAGCTTCCCCTCGGCCACGGGGCTCGCGCCCTTGTTGGTCGCGTTGTGGCCGTTGCCGCTGGAGTCCGAGGCGTCCTTGTCAAAGGTGTAGTGGGCGATGAGGCCCCTCTTGAGGTCGGGCGGGGCCTCCGCGGCCGGGGCACTGGGCGCAACCGATAGGACGCATGCCACCCATAGGACCACAGGAGCGGCGCCTCTCCTCCGGAGGGTCCTATGAGTCTTATAGGTCCTATTCCTCAATGGTCAGCAGCCTCGGCGTGTCTATGACCGGCAGCTCGAGGGTCAAGGCGTCGTCGCCACACTCGACGACCTTGACCCTCAGCGCCCCGTCGGCCAGAGGGTCGTAGTAGCTCACCTTGCACGCCTTGCCCGCGAGCGGGCGCAACGTGATGCGGTAGGAAACATCCTTGAGGTCCTCAATGTTGTAGTTCGGCGTCATCTCGTAGAGGGCAATGACGAACTTCTTCGCAGTGACCTGGAACGGCAGGAGGGCGAAGAGGTCGCTGAAGGAGAGCGAGGGCTTGCCTTCGGGCGCCTCGAAGACCTTGCGGTCAGGCGACAGCTTGGCGAACTGGACGTCGAGCTGCCGCGGCTTGGGGATAGGCTCGGCGCCCTCGAAGGCCCTCAACGCCCGCCGCAGCGACCGCAAGGCGGGGGAGAGCCAAGCGTCCGCCTCAGCCTCGGGCGGCATCGCCTTTAGCTCACTCACCTTTGCCAGGTGGAGGCCCATCCCCTCGTCGTTCTTGTCGGGGCCTGCGACGAACAGGGTCATGCGGCTCAGGCCCTTGTTGAGCCAGAAGAGGAGCGCCCGCAGGAGGAACTTCTCCTTGAGGCGTAGCGATGCGTCGTCGCCCTTGACCCCCGCCTCGGCGGGCACGATGCCGTGCTCGGTGATGTAGTGGTGGAACCGCTCGACGCCCTCGGGTTTCACCGCGAGCCGCTTGTCGGGCCGCAGGTGGTGCATGAGCGATTCGCACTGGATGAAGGTGTGCGCCCAGCCCTCGGCCATGCAGAGGCGATACGTCGGGCTGCCGCCCTCCAGGCACCGGGCGGGGTTCTTGGGGTCCTGCTCGCGCTCGGGCATCTCGCGCCAACCCGTGCCGTAGGGGTGATAGCTCTGGCCGTCGGTGCCCGGCGGCAGCTCCTTGATGGGGCAGTGGAAAAACGTGGTGTTGGACCAGCCCCAGATGACGCGGGTGCCCGGGAACTCCTTCTTGGCCATCTCGGTGGTTCGGCGCGAGAGCTCCCAGGCGTGGCCGCCGGGGCGAAGGAAGTCCCTGGTGAACTTCGCGCGGCCCGGCCAGTAGTCGTTGATCCCGTGCCCGCCGGCAAAGTGGGAGCCGAAGCTCAACTCGTTCCAGACCTCCAGCTCGATTACGACGCCCTCCTCCTTCGCCACCTGGCACACCGCGCGGGCATAGTCCACCCAGCCCCCCGCCGTGTGCTCGAACTCCGGCGTCCCGACCGGGTGCAGGGGCAGGTAGTAGAGGTCCACGCAGCTCAGCTTGTCGCCCTTCTTGAGGTCCTTCGGCAGCGGCTTGGAGAGCTTCACCGCCTTGCGTTCCTTGTCAATCTCCGTGAATAGCACCTCGCCCGCCCAGTAGGCCGTCAGGCCACTGGTGCCTGAGTAGAGGACGCGAAAGCCGTCCACCGAGTCGAGGCTCAGTTCGGTGGAGCCCTTCGGCGCATCGGCGGCGAGGCGCCGCTCGAAGTGCTTCATCTTGCACGGGTAGCCGTGATGGGCATTGAGGAGGATGATGGGCACGATGCCGAGCCGCTTGCACAGCCGCAGCATCTCGCGGTAGCGGGCCTCCGAGGGCTTGGCGAGGCCCTTGATGTCGGGGTCGTAGGTGCCGAACGGCTGCTCCCAGCGGATGCAGCGGACGCCCGCACGGGCCAGGAGGCCGAGCTGCGCCTCCATGCTCCCGCCATGGAACTGATAGACCATCCCGATGCCGTCGAGTAGCTCCGCGGCGGGCCTTGTCTCCAGGAACCCCCGCCACGGCTGCTTCACGTGGCTGTGCTTCGGCCACGGCACGTCGAGCTGCGCCGGGTCCACATAGGGCCTCATCGCGGCGCGCTGAGCGCCCGCGCAGCCGACGGCGCCCAGCAGAAGGGCCACAACGCCCGCTCGCATCGCCTCTGCTCCTCGCTAAGGGTCATTTCTCGGGCGGCTGCTCCGTGCTCTCCGCTGGCGGGCTGATGGAATCGCCCAGGAAGACCACCCTGTCGCCGTGGGCGAGCGGCGGCCCGCCCACCTCCCCGACCAGGATGCCCATTGGGACTGCCATCGCCACCGCCAGCGGAAACCAGCGCCCCGCCAAGCTCGTTCTCCTGTCTGAGGTTCGCACCCAGTTGCCACCCGTGGGGTCTCCGAGGCGCTCCCGATGGGATCACGATGATACTCGGAAGGCGCGGGGGCGTCAAAGCGGGTTGATAATACACACAGGTCTCGGTAAAATGTGTATGCAGGAAGGAGGCCGTGCGATGAAGCGGACAAACGTTGTTCTGGACGAGGACCTCGTAGGCACCGCCAAGGCACTGACGGGGATCCGGACGACGCGACAGGTGGTGGACCACGCCCTCCGCGAGCTGGTGAGGCACCGCCGCCAGCGCGACCTCCTCAAGCTCAAGGGGCGCATCCGCTGGGACGGCAATCTCGACGAGATGCGTCGTGGGAGAGTCCAACCGTGACTCTGGTGGACACGACCGTTTGGGTGGACTACTTCCGCGGCACGCCGACGCCAGAGGTCGGCTGGCTTGAAGCCGCCATCGCAGACGAGGCGGACCTCTGTGTCTGCGGCATCGTGCTTACCGAGGTACTCCAGGGCGTTCGCTCGGACGCCCAACTCTCGCTTGTGCAGCGGGCGATGGACGAGCTCCTCTACCTCGATACCTCTCGCGACCACTATGTCCTTGCCGCAAGCATCTACCGCGCCGCCCGCAAGAGGGGCAAGACGGTGCGCAACGCGGTGGACTGCCTCATCGCCGCCTGTGCCATCACACACGACGTCCCGCTCCTTCAGTCCGATCGAGATTTCGAGACCATCGCCAGCGTGTCCAAGCTTCGGCTAATTGCCCCATAAGGAGGCGACTGTGGCCAACCCCGTCCCCAGGAACCGCGGCTATCGCACCTTCATGTACCTCCCCACCGACCGCGTGCCCGACGTGGAGTTCGGCTGCTGGCCCCAGACGGTCCGCGCCTGGGTCCCAGACGGCTTCCCGAAAGACTGGGCTGCCGAGATCGGCGAGAACATGTTCCACCCCCGCTTCAACGAGTTCATCGGCACCGACCGCGACGAGGGCGGCGCCGGCCTCCCCATCCACCTCGCCATGAACCCGCCCTTCGAGCACAAGGTCCTCGAAGAGGACGAGCTCACCCAGATCGTCCAGGACTCCTCCGGCGTCATCGCCCGCCGCTGGAAGGGCGGCGTCCAGGAATCCTCCATCCCCCACTACATCGAGTTCCCCGTCAAGGACCGCGCGACCTGGGCGGCGATGAAGGAGCGCTACCGCCTCGACGACCCCGCCCGCAAGGTCTCCGAGGAGGCCATCGAGAAGGCCCGCAAGGCCGCCGCCGAGGGCTGGGCCGTCGGCGCAGGATGCTGCGGCTTCTACGGCGCGCTCCGCAACTGGTGTGGCACCGAGGGCCTCTCCTACCTCATCTACGACGACCCGGCACTCGTCCACGAAATGGCCGACCACTGGGCAGCACTCATCCTCGCCTCGCTCCGCCAAGTGCCCCCCGACGTGCCCATCCATCAGATGTGGTGGTGGGAGGACATGGCCTACAAGGCCGGCCCGCTCGTCAGCCCGCGGACCTTCGACGAGTTCTTCACCCCCTGCTACCAGGCCGTCATGGACGAGGCGAGAAAACACGGCTGCATGATCGCCAGCGTGGACTGCGACGGCAACGTCCACGACCTCGTGGCGAGCTGGCTGAGGACCGGCGTCAACATCATGTTCCCCTGCGAAGTCGCAGCCGGCACCGACATGTTCTGGATGCGGCGGCGCTTCGGCGCCCGCGTCCGGCTCCAGGGCGGCATAGACAAGGTCGCCGTCGCCAGGGGCAAGGACGCCATCCGCCGCGAGCTCGACCGCATCGCCCCGCTACTCGACCAAGGCGGCTTCGTCCCTCACCTCGACCACCTCGTCCCCCCCGACATCTCCCTGCCCAACTACATGTTCTACCGCGAAGAAAAGAAGAAGCTGATCGGCAAGGGGGCATAACCGCCAATCGCGCCAACCCACGCGAATCGCCTCACCGCGGAGCTTGTCTCGGTGGAATGGAGGATTGGACACCACCGGGCAGGGCCACCCCCCTCCCCCCCTCCCTTTCAGGTAGGGGGTAGGGGGAGGGTGGGGCGCCTGTCCCAGCCCCACGGCGCCGCGCCCGCTTCGCAGGCCGCCCTGGCGGGCTAGGGCTTTCGGACGTAGACGCTGGAGACCGGCCCTTGGTAGGCGAGCCGCCACGCGGGGTCGGTTGCGAACATCGCCTTCAGCGGCCGCCGCTCGACCAGCGCCACCGAGATGTCGTGGCGGTCGAGCACCTGGCGCCAGCGCTCGCGGGAGGTCCACATGTCCACGTAGTCCCGCACGAAGGCAGGGGCGTAGCTCGGCATCCCGCGGCTGTCGAGGAAGACCGGGCGGCGAGCCGTCCAGTAGATGTAGCCGCCGTGCTCGAACTCGTTGAAGAGGTTGCCATGCGGATGATTCTGCTGAATCCACGCGACCTCTTCCTCGGGGAAAAAGCCCGGCGCAATGCCCACCCCGAAAGGCAGGGCGGGGGAGCCGTGCAGAATGCCGATGACTGCGAGCGCCACGCACATGGCGGCGGAGACCGCGGCCCTCTTCACATTCCGCATTCCGCATTCCGCACTCCGCAATCTTCCGATGCCCGACGCAACGATGGGCGCGGCCGCGACTGCGAAGAGCTCGATGAAACGCTCGGAGTGCATGGCCGCGCACAGCAGGCCGGCGAAAAGCCCAGCCTCCGTGATGTCCCTGCTCACCCACCACCCCCTTAGCGCGGGAATAGCTCCGACGCACAGGAGCGCGAAGAAGATGTGCCGCCCGCCTAGGTCGGCCCACTTGATGCTCGCGCGGTCGAGCAGCAGCTCCTTGAGGCCGAGCTCCGACTGCGCGGCGGCATGGCTGAATGGAAACGTGAGCTGTCCGATGCCGTTGGGGTTGAGCATTGTGGCGGGGAAAAGGGCGAGGGCGGTGGCCCAGAGCCAGAGGAGCCGACTCGAGATTTCCGATTTCCGATCTCCGTTTGCCGATTTCAATCCGCAATCGGCAATCCGCAATCCGTAATGGCGGAGGGTTTCTGCCGCGGCGCAGGCGAGCATCAGGCCGCAGCCGAAGGCCGCACTGCCGTGGAAGTTCGCCCATAACACCTGGAGCGGCGGAAGCACGACCAGCCACCGCGGGCGCCCCTGACGCCATCGCTCGAAGGCAAACAGGCAGGCGCTCAGGAGCAGCATCGCCACGACCTGCGGGCGAAGCGTGAACCGGAACCGCGCCGCAGCAGCGGCAACGAGCACAACCAGGCACGCCACCACGACGCCCGAGCCCTTTCGGAGCGCCGTGGCCAACACAAGGCCAAACGCCGCTGCCACCAGCGCCGCCTTCAGCAGCGTGGCGCCGGAAATGCCAACGAGACGCCAGGCGCCGTAGAGGGCCGCCTGGAACAGCCATTCGTGGTCGGTCGCCGCCCGCTCGGGCTGGGTGAACGAGAGGAGATTGGTGAGGGGGATCGTCCCGTTCTCCCACATCCAGCGGCCGAGGCTCAGGTGGATGAAGGTGTCGGGCGTCGTGACCTGCGTGACGGCGGAGAGGAAAACCAGCGCGACCACAAGGGCCAGCAGCGGCTTCTCCCCGGGCGGCCGCGGGCGAGCGCAAGCGTTTGGCGTGGTGTCACCCATGCGTCACCCGCAGCCGGCGCGGATGGAGGCAATTCTCAGCGGCGTCGGCCTCGTGCGGCCAGGAGCCCGCCGACCCCCAGCGCCAGCAGGGTCAGGCTCACCGGCTCCGGAGCGCGCGGCGGCTGGCCGGGGCCGTCCCCGCGAATCGGCTCATAATCCCCATAGAACTTCCACGCATCCCAACTGCCGTCGTCCAGCACGCGCCCACGTAGGCCCGTAGCCATTCGGGTCCCAGCGGATCACGTCGCCACTGCCCCCGCCCTCGCTCGGCGTCTCGCCCACGCCGTCCACCCAGTACCACCAGCCGGGTGCCTGGCCCAGCACCCCACCACCGTCGCCGCTGAGCGTGCCGAGCCCTTCACCGTAGCTCATCATGTCCAGCCAGTTCCCGTTGACAAAGGACTCGAAGTAAAGCCTCGTCGTCAGCCCGCCCCCAGCGCCCACCGCGTTGAGCAGGTCGTCGCCCGTGTGCGTCTGCGCCGAGGGCCACAGGTAGACGAATGTGAACATGTGCGGCCCGAAGCCCAGGTCGCTGAAATCCGCGACCAGGAACGACTCGTTATCGCCCGAGCCCGTCACGTATTCCACCAGGTACTCCACCCCGTCCTTGGCAAGGTAGGGAATGGGCGCCGCAGGCGCCGCGCCCTCCGCCGCAAGCCAAGCCGCCCCCAACAACACGGCTCGCATCACCCGCATTCTCGTCCCCTTTGCTGTCATTCGACTGCCACAAGTATACCACGCCCTCGCAGGTTTTCAACCACACACCGCTCCTCTCCTCCAGTTCGTGGCCATCTTGCGCTGGGCGCTTGACAGCGAGCCGACGGAAGCTGTATCATCTGAAGAGTTGCACCTGAGCCCCACGGCTCGGCAACGCGCGTCGGAAGGGACGGGGTCTGGTGGCCCCACTGGTCTTCAAAACCAGTTGCGGGCAGATAAAACTGTCCGTGGTGGGTTCGATTCCTACCCCTTCCGCCAGGGAGACAGCCGCCGGGCGTAGACCCCCGCGCCGCAACGCCATCCACGACAAGGAGCCGACTGTGGGGACCCAGGAGCGCTTCCGCCTGACCCGCGGCGTGCGGGCCGCGGGCTGAGCGGCCAAGACAGGTCCGGGCGACCTGGCCCAACTCGTCCGCTACCTGCCCAAGCCGACGGACCCCAACGTCCTCATCGGGTTCGCCTCGGGGGACGACTGCGGGGTGTACCGGCTGACGCCCGACCTCGCCATCGTGCAGTCGGTGGACCTCTTGACGCCGATCGTGGATGACCCGCGGACGTTTGGGCAGATCGCCGCAGCCAACGCGCTCAGCGACCTCTACGTGCTTGGGGCTCAGCCGCGGACGGCGCTCAACGTCCTCGCTCTCCCAGGCGACGACGCCTACCGCGACGTCGCGCGCGAAGTCCTCCTGGGCGGCTCCGACAAGTTGGCCGAGGCCGGCGCCTCCCTCATAGGCGGCCACACCATCGAAGACCCCGAGCTGAAGTACGGCCTGTGTGTGACGGGCACCGTGCACCCCGCGCGGATGCTCACGCACACGGGGGCTCGGCCCGGCGACGGCCTGGTGCTCACTAAGCCCCTGGGCACCGGCGTCCTCGCCACGGCTATCAAGGGGGGCCTGGCCGCGCCGGAGCACGCCGCGGCGGCAGCGGCAAGCATGACGACGCTCAACGCCGTCGCCTCGCGGGTCGCGGTTGCCGCAGGCGCGCACGCCTGCACCGACGTGACCGGCTTCGGGCTGGTCGGCCACCTGTTGGAGATTCTGCGCGCGAGCGGGGTCGGCGCCGTCATCGAAGCGCGCCGCGTGCCCTTGCTCCCCGGCGCCCTGGACTACTGCGGGATGGGCATGCTCCCAGGCGGCTCGGCGCGCCTCAAGGACACCTACGCCTGCAAGGTGGACGTGGCGGCGTCGCTGGACGAGGTATTGGCGGACTTGCTCTTCGACGCGCAGACCTCTGGGGGCCTGCTTGTGGCCGCGGCCGACCCCGAGGCGCTGGTGGCGGAGCTTCATGCTCAGGGAGTTTCCACGGCGGCCTCGATCGGCCGCATCGTGGCTGAGCCTCAGGTGCGGGTGACCGTCGTCGAGTGACACGCCGGGCGACAAAAGAGAACGGCCGGCGCCCGCTTTCGAGCGCCGGCCGATTCGCGTCGCAGCACGGGGGGCCTCAGCTACCCTTCCTTCTTCTCCTTGCCCTCCTTGGCCTCGGCCCCAGTGTCCTCCTTGGGCTTCTCGTCGGCAAACGGCTTCTCGCCGTTGCCCTGTTTCTTGGCCAGGTACTCGTCGTATTGCTCGCGGAGCTTGGCCACGATAGCGTCGGCCTTCTCCTTCTTCAGCATCCTATCCTTCACCACGAAGGCGGGCTTGACGGGCTTGGGCTCGTTCGGGTTCTCCTTCTTCACTTCCTTGTAGGCCTTGCAGGCCTGCACGTAGTCTTCCTGGAGGGCCTTCTCGCGCTTGGAGACCTCGCTACAGGGGATTGCCTCAAAGCTCACCGCGCCCGTGGTGTCCTTCATCATCACGACTGAGTAGAGCGTGCTGCCGCCGCCGGACCTGCGGACGGTTCCCCCGCCCATGGGTCACCCGCCCCAGGCGGTGTTCATCCAGTCCGTTGCCCCCAGCGCGGCCAGAGCCACCACAAGCAGCCACGTCTTACGCATGCCTTCGGTCTCCTTCTCAAAACCCCTGAGTCCGCACCCAGCCCCCAGGCTGCGAGTAGTATACCCCGCGCGGCCGCAATGTCAAGTGTTTCCCACCAGAGAGGCATTTGCGGTGTCTGCGGTAAAGCGTGTCTGGAGCGAGGGGAGAACTTGGCCATTCCCTCCCGAAGGTTCCAATACCTTCGGGAGGGTAGGGCTGAAGGCGCGGCGGCCTGGTGGGGCGTTACCCTCCCGAACGTATTGGAACGTTCGGGAGGGGGGGGGTAAACAGCTCTCTCACCTCCCCACATCCCATTCGCCTCTCAGAACTTATGGACAAAGCAAATGCCTCACCAAGGAACTCCGGCGTGCCTCCGCCTCACCGGGAGGGGGGTGCCTCAGGGCGTCTCGCCCACAGTCCGCTGGGCCAATTGAGGCTACGCACCGCCGAGCGTGCTGCGCGCGGTGAGCATTAGGGCCTCCGTGCGTTGGGGCACTGGTCCTCATCATGGCCGCATGTTCCTAGCGCGCAGTCAAGCCGCTCTGCCGATCACTTCTCACTCTTGCGCGGGCCGGACCAAAGCGCTAGACTGCTCATGAAACTGGTGACTCGGCCTCAGAAGCAAGGAGCAAGCCAATGGCGGCGAAGAGAATCCTGATGCTCGTGGGCGACTATGTGGAGGACTATGAGGCGATGGTGCCCTTCCAGATGCTCACGATGGTCGGCCACACCGTCCACGCCGTCTGCCCAGGCAAGAAGGCAGGCGACTCCGTTCGCACCGCCGTTCACGACTTCGAGGGCGACCAGACCTACAGCGAGAAGCGCGGCCACAACTTCGCCATCAACGCCACGTTTGACGAGGTGAAGCCCGAGGACTACGACGCCCTCGTCATCCCTGGCGGCCGCGCGCCCGAGTACATCCGCCTCGACTCGCGCGTGCTGGAGGCCGTGCGCCACTTCGCCAGGGCCAACAAGCCCATCGCCGCCATCTGCCACGGGGCGCAGGTGCTCGTGGCTGCCGGCGTCCTCGAGGGCAAGCGCTGCACCGCTTACCCCGCCCTCAAGCCCGACCTCCTCTGGGTCTGCGCCCACTGGACCGACCCCAATGCGACTTTCTCCAACGCGGTGGCGGACGGCAACCTCGTGACCGCCCCAGCGTGGCCGGCGCACCCCGAGTGGATGCGCAAGTTCCTGGAGCTCCTCGGATCCACCATCAAGCCCTGAGTAGTTCCTCAGCGCAAGCGCCAGTCAGCGGAAGATGAGTTGGGCAAAGTGATATAAAGCGTTCTTCCAGTGCGTAGGCTCGTGGCCATTGTCATCCACGTGCCAGACGTGCGGCACCTTGTTCTCCTGCAGATAGGCGTGAACGCCCTGGCTGATCCGAATCAAGCCGTCCTTCTTCCCACACGAGAGCCAGAGCAGCTTGAGCCTCGCCGTGGCCGCCGCGGGGTCGGGCACGAGTTGCTTCGGCGGCTTGGTGTTGGGCGCGGCGGAGAACGCGCCCACCCAGGCAAAGGTGTCGAGGTGCGCCAGGCCGAAGTTGAGCGACTGCCCGCCGCCCATCGAAAGGCCGGCCAGCCCCCGATGCTCGCGGTCCGCCTGAGCTGAGTAACGCGACTCGATTGTCGGGATAACATCCTTGAGGAGGTCTTGCTCGAAGGCGGCGAACGCTGGGGCGGACCTGAAGACGTCGCCCTCTGGCCGGTCATTCTTCTGCGCCCGGCCGTTCGGCATCACCACGATCATCGGCGTGGCCTTGCGGTCGGCGATCAGATTGTCGAGCAGCACGTCGGGCGTGGCGAAGCGTTGCCACTCCGTCTCATCGCCCCCGATGCCGTGCAGGAGATACAGCACCGGGTACTTCCTGGCCTTCGAGTAGCCGGGCGGCGTATAGACCTGCATCCTGCGGGTGGTCCCAACGGACTTCGACTCGTAGGCCACCATCTCCAGTCGCCCGTGCGGGATGCCTTCGTGCCTCGCGTCGAAGCCCGCAGGCGGATCGGGAAACGCCCGCACGTCGTCCCCCTTGAGCACAATCGGCCCGCCGAACCAGCGTTCTCCCCCGTGCGCGCCGCTCGCAAGAGCGACGGCGGCGACGGCCAAGAACCCGCCCAGGAGAGCCAGGAGCGAGTGCCCGAGTCTGCCCATCAGGTGACACCGCCGCAAGGGATGGACCTGAACATAGCGCCCGAAGCTGAACCGTTCACTGCTGCAAAGCCGAAGCTTCAAGGCGCCACCAGCCAAAACTACCCCCACTCGCGAATTGTATGCCGCCGGCACGGCAGTGGCAATACCCGTACTCCCCTCACGGTTTCTTGCCGCCGAGGGAGAACAACTGCGAGCGGGTGCGGAGGTACATGACGCCGTTGGCGATGGCGGGGGTGGCACTGCTCGATTCGCCTAACGGCACGCGTGCCAGTAGCTCGAACTTGTCCGAGGCCGCAAGGACGACCACGTCGCCGTTGCGCGAGATGCAGTAGAGGCGGCCAGCGACGCAGACGGGGGAGCCGTGGAAGGAGCCTTGCAGCCGCTCTTTCCAGATCGTCTGCCCCGTGACGACGCTGTGGCAGGCGACGGTGCCCTCCTCGCTCCAGAGGTAGAGGCGTCCGTCCCAGACGATGGGGGTTGAGACGCGCGGGACGGGCTTGGGGATTTCCCAGGCCACAGCGGGCTTCGTGCCCTGCTTCTTCGAGGGCGCGCGGACCGCGACGAAGTGGCCACCCTGCATGAAATACGAATCCCCAGCGATGACCAAGCCGTCGGCCACGACTGGTGAGCAGACGCACTCCTTGAGGAGGTCGCCAATCTCCCAGATGACCTTGCCGCTTGCCGGCTCGACGGCGGTGAAGCCGTGGGAGGTGCTGATGAAGACAAGCTCCGTGTGCCCCTCCTCGTCCTGGCGGAGGCAGGGGGTGGCATAGACGCACCAGGTGGTCTTGCGGTCGATCTGCCAGCGGGTCTCGCCCGTCTTGCGGTCTACGGCGATGATGCAGCTCTTGGGCTGCTTGTCGGGTGGGCGGCTGGTGGTCTGGAAATCCCCCTGCTCGTTCGCCAGGATCGCCAGGTCCCCGACGATGACGGGCGAGGTCCCGCTGCCGTGGAGTGCCGTGAACGGCCCGAGGTGGCGGCGCCAGAGGTCCTTGCCGTCGCGGTCGAGGGCCAGGAGCGTGACCTCATCGGGCGTGGTCCAGGTGACTACAACGCCGTCGGCATCGGCGGCTGGCGAGGCGGCGGCGAAGCTGTTCGCTGCATTGTGGCGGTATTTCTTCGAGGGGAAGTCGCGTTGCCAGAGCGTGCGGCCGTCGGAGGCGTGGAGGCAAAGGACCATCCGCGTGGCCGTCGCAGGGTCGGCGCAGGTCACGTAGACCCGCTCGCCGACGACGGCGGGGGAGGAATGGCCTTCGCCGGGCAGCTTCACCCGCCAGTTGTAGTCCTGGGCGGTCCAGGTCGTGGGCACGGTCGTGGCGTCGCTGATTCCGGCCCCGCCTGGTCCCCGGAAACGGGGCCAGTCCTGGGCACCGGCCTGGGTGGCCGCGAGGAGGGTGGTAAGCCAGACCGTGCTTGCCATCATCGCGCGGCATCCGGGTCTGGCCCCCAGTTCCGGCGCTCCCGGCCCGCTCCGGACCCCGACCCTCCCCCTACCCCCTCCCTGGCAGGGCGGGGGGTTGGGCCCCCTCTCCCTTGAAGGGACAGGGTAGGGTGAGGGTGAGAGCCGGGGACACAGGGCCGCGTTACCAGAATCAAAGGCCATGCTCTGGGCTTCCTTTGACACGATTCCCCGCAAGTGTATGATGAAGGCCCCGTGAATGCAATCGTGTCGCCCCGCCTCGCTGTGGAGAGAGTCATGAGGACGCAGGTGGTCCTGATCTGGGTTGTGTCGCTTCTGGCCCATGCGGCGCCGGACCTGTTGCTGCCGGAGAACCTGAAGACGATGGGCTGCGCGGCGCCCGACACGAAGCTGATGTTTGTCAGGTCAAGCCAGCCCGGAAACGTCTTCTATCCTGGCGATTCGGTTGACCTGACGCTCAAGGTGACGCGGGGCAAGGAGCCGCTCAAGTCCATCACGCTCGGAATCATCGAGGTCGCGGCGCGGCAGAACAGATACCTCAAGGGCTGGTCCGTGATGAGCGAGCCGGTGGCCATCGAGAACCTCGGGCCGCGCGGCAAGCTCGATGTGCCCGTGACGGTCGAGGACAGAGAGGGGGCGACGGCGGAGGTGGCGGCGAAGGCGTTGCCTGTCCCCGCACGCTATGGCACCTATGCGGTGACCATCGCTCCGAACGGCAAAAACCCGCAGTTCTTGTGCACCCTGCTGCGGGCGATGAAGCCGAAGGAAGGCTTCGACGTGGATGCCCCCGTCTTCGGCGAAGGGCAATTCCTCACGCACGACAGCCAAAAGCCCGAGCACGTCCGCGCGCGGGCGCTCACGCTGGGGCGCCTGGGCATCAAAGGCGTCCGCATCGAGCTCGGCTGGGCCGAAAGCAAGCCCGGCACCTACGACTGGCACCGCTTCGACCCGCTGATGAACGGCCTGGCGGAGGCGAAGATCAAGGCGCTCGTCACCATGGGCGGCCATCCATACTGGACCTATCCCCTCGGCCAGCCCACCCCCGCTTGCATCCCCGAAAAGCCCGACCACTCGTGCGCGCCAAGACACTACGAGGCATTCGGCAGATGGATTCACGCCTTCTGCGACCGCTACTGGCGGCGCGGCGACGGCGCGCTCTGGGCCATCGAGCACTGGAACGAGCCCTGGGAGGGCATCTCCATCAGCGGCTGGGAGAGCGACTCCAACCACTACCGCGCCCTGATGAAGCAGATCGCCGACAACGCCCGCCGCGTGAGCCGCCGCATCAAGACCGCCGCCGCCTGCTCCATCATGAACACCGAGGACAAGTTCCTCGTGGGCGAGAACCGCGACGAGCTGGCCAAGCTGGTGGACATCTTCACCGACCACTACGTCCCGCCGCGCACCAGCTACGGCCCCATGGTCGCCAAGTTCTGGGGCAAGGAGAGCACCGACACCGAGACCTGGATCGCCGCCAGCGAGGTGCTGCTCCCGCAAATCGTCACGCAGTTCCTCGCCTGCGGCCAGGACCGCATGACCCCCTGGCACCCGGCGATGACCTACTTCAAGGTGCCGGGCTCGCCGATGGAGTTCCAGATGCCAAACCCCGTGGCCCTGGCCTCAAACGTCTTCAACGTGATGATGACGGGGCGGAAGTTCGAGCGCATGCTCTTCCACACCCACCTGCCCTGGGCATTCCAGTTCGGCACCGGCCGCGACGCGACCGTTGTCCTCTTCGGCAAGCTCTACGCCCCGCACGGCGGCGACCCGAAGGACGTCCTCTGGTGGCAGCTCCAGGCCCACGAGGGCGGCACGATCACCATTGACAACAGCGACGGGCGGCTGGAGTTCTACGACATCGCCGGCAACCGCGACTTCGAGGGGCAGAAGCAGGTCACGCTTCCGATGGACTACCTGAGCCGCTACATCCGCTCCCCTCGCGGGGGCATCCGCCTCATCGAGCAGCGGCTTGCCCAGGCCAGACTCGACGGCGTCCGCCCCGTTGAGATCCTCCTCCGCGACTTCACCGCGCCCGTGGACGCGCCAAACGCCTCCCTCAGCGCCACCGTCCACAACCTCCTCAACCGCCAGGTCGCAGGCACCCTGAAGCTCAGTCCGCCCGCGGGCATGACCCTCAAGGCCAACGCCTTGCCCATCGAGCTGAAGGCGGGCGAGAGCATTGACATCTTCGTGCCCATCGCACAAGCCAAGCCCTCCCCCACCAACACCTACCTGTTCTCCTGCGAGTTTGCCAGCGATGCCGGCAAGGCCACGTGGAGCGAGAACCTCAACGTCGCGGTGGCCAGGCGGGGCACCAAGAAAGTGGATGGCAACCTGGAGGACTGGAAGGACGATACTGGCGTTCTTGCCGACGCCAAGCTTCAGAAGGTGGACCCCACGCAACAGGCCTGGATGCCGTTCCTTCAGGCCAAGGACGCACAGCCCGACGGAGCGTTCGCCGAGGTCAAGCTCGCGTGGGACGACGCCTTCCTCTACGTCGCCGCCCGCGTGCTCGACCAGAGCGACTACCCCGGCCACCAACGGCTGGAGACCTGGGACGAGGACCAGTACTTCCGCAGTGCGAAGGACGACGAGATATGTGAACGGCTCCGGCCATACCGCAAGTTTGTCCTCGCCAACATGCGCGACAAGAAGGTGGAGGAGAAAATGAAGGCCGACCCCGAGTGGCCGGCCTACCAGAAGCTCCTCGAGAGCGACCCCGAGCTCAAGCACGCGGTCACCAGCAACGCCGCAAGCGTCTACTTCCAGGCCAAGGACCGCAACCCCAGGGCCACCTTCGCCGACGCCTACTACGTCTACAAGAAGGTGCCATGGGGCGAGCAACCGTGGGCTGGAGACAACCTTCAGCTCGGCTTTGACTTCCTGCCCGACTACCACTACAACATGAAGCTCGACACCGACAAGGTGCCCTGGGGCTTCCACGCGATGCCGGACACCGACTACGAGTTCTCGGCCTACCAGTGCACCGATGGGAAGAGCGAGCTGTGGCGCATCCTCGCCCCCGGCATGCCCCGGGGCCACTACTACCCGCGCCAGCCGCGCGCCAAGTTCGACCAGGGGCCGGTCAAGGGCGGCCAACACGTCGTCCGCCGCGAAGGCAAAGTCACCACCTACGAGCTCGCCATCCCCTGGTCTGAGTTCGTAGTGCGTCCTTCAGGCCGCAGTGCGAAGCCCAAGGCGGGCGAGACCTTCGGCTTCACATTCCGCGTGAACAACAACGGCAAGCCCGACATCCTCTACGGCGCCGACAAGAGCGCCACGAAGTCCAACGGCCTCTCCCTCCACCCCTACTGGGAGAGCAAGCCGAGCTGCGGCATCCGCTGGGCGCTCCGCGACTAGGGGGGTTCAAATACCGGGGCCGCGATGGTGGGTCTGCCCCCGGCCTCTCCGCGACTAGGAGGGTGTTCGGTTATCGGTGTTGGGTGTTCGGGTACGGAGCGCGAAGATGAGCCGCGTCTGGATGCTGCTTCTCCCGCTTGTTGCCGAGGCGGCCGCGGTTAGCGGCGAAGAAAAGTGGCTCTGCCATTCTCTCGGCAAGCCAAAGGTTCTCTACCTGGCGGGAAGCCCGAACAGCGAGATGCTCGCGGAGCAGCTCCGCCACGTGGTGCCGGCGGAGGTGGCCTTCGCGCCACTCCGCTACGGCGACCTGGAGATGCACCACCTGTGCGACAAGCCGCTCGAGGAGAGCAAGGAGGACCAGGCCTACGTCCTGAAGGAGGGAGCGGCCTACTTCGACGGCCTTGTCGCCAGAATGCGCGAGTTCCAGATCGTCATCGCCCAATTGCCCGTCCGCTCCAGTGACAAGGCGGAAAACGAGCGGCTGGTAGCCACGCATAAGGCCCTGGCCGACTATGCCCGCGGCGGCGGAAAGCTGGTCGTCATCAACCCCGGCTGGGAGGCGGCCTATGAAGGCACGCCCCTCGAGGCCGTGCTGCCCGTGAAGTCGGGCAAGGGCAAGTCGTGGGTCTACTCCTGCGGCCCGGCGACCGATCACCCGCTCAGCCGCGGCATCCCGCTCGAGGTCACGGGCGCCCACTTCTACGGCCCCATCTACGAGCCGGCCAACGAGACCTGTGCGCCGCTGACCGACAATGGCAAGCTCACCCGCTTCTGGCACCGCAGGCTTCCGGGCGGCGGCGAGGTCGTGCACCTCTTCCAGGTCGGCGGCGAGAAGCACCAGTGGCGCGGCGAGAACGCCGCGACCTACGATCCCGAGCGCCCCGATGATGGCGCTGCCTGGAACGCCTTCTATCGCAGGCTGCTCTATGGCCTTGCCTTTGGCGACAAGGCGTTCCCCGTCCTCGTCAAGGTCTCCGCCAAGCCCTGCCGCGCTGGGGAGGCCCTCGCCGCGTCGGTGGCCGTCGAGAACCGAGCCGAAGACCAGCATGGGGTAGTCGTGCGCCTGGAGGCCCGCCATCGGCGCTGTGATTCCGCAGTTGATGAACTCCGCAATCACAGCCTTGCAGCGTCGCAGACCGTGACCCTTGGCTTCTCGCCCGAGGTCCGCTTGCCGTGCACCGACCAGTGGCTGATGGTGAAAGCCCAGGCCCTCGATGCCGGGGGCAAGGCTATCCTCTGCGAGAGCATGACCTGGGTGCCCTATGTCCATCGCGTGCCCCTGACCGTGAAGACGGACAGGGCGAGCTATCGCCCCGGCGAGACCCTCACGGCCACCGCGACCTGGGCCGCGGACGCCGAGGAGGGCGACTACCTGCCCGTGGCCTATGTGGTGGACCGCTCCGGCCGGGCGCTGAAGCGAGCGGCCTTTGAGGCCACAGGCGAACGCACGGCCACGGCCAAGCTGCTCATGCCCGACCGCGGGCCAGAGTGCCTCGGATGCTATTGGGTCACGGCAGTCTTCACCAAGGATGGCCAGATCGCCGGCCTTGCGCGGACGCAGGTGCAGCTCGACCAGCCGTGGACGATGCGCGAGCGCTTCGAGTGGTCGGTCTGGACCTGGGGCGGCGGCGGACGCTTCATGGACCTCGTGCGCGACGCCGGCTTCAACGCCCTCGGCTGCACGGGCAATCCCTATACCGCCGACCGCTACGGCATGCGGCAGTACGTCGAGGGCACGGGCATTGACACCTTTAGCGTGACCATTGACCACGACAACTGGGACGCCGTCCGCACCGCCATGAACAAGACCATCGAGCGGCTCAACCAGGCCGGCCCCGATGCCCGCTCAAAGTCCCTCGTCTCCCTCGGCGAGGAGAGCGGCTTCAAGGGCGGATGGGGCACCCGCTACTACTGGCCCGAGGACAAAGCCCCCGCCGTCCCCCAAAAGGTCTTCGACGACTACCTCCGCGAGCGCTACGCGGGCAACATCGCACTTCTCAACCAGGAATGGGGCACCAGTTTTGCCTCCTTCGACGAAATCCCCCTTGAGAAAGCCAAGGTCAGGTCGCCCGGCCAGGTCTTCGTCACCGCCCAGGCCTGGGAGGCGATGCAGAAGAAGGGCGAGACCAAGCCCGTCATCCCCGTTGACCTCGCCAATCTCGATCCCAAGCAGCGCTACATCGGCCACTCGGCGCCCTACTGGGAGACCTACAACTTCTTCGACTGGTACTACCAGAAGTACTGTGATATGGCGACCGAGGTCTACCGCGCCCGCCGCAACCCTGTGCCGCTCACAATCATGAGCGCCCCAGGCGGCTTCTACCCCAAGGTAGACGTCTACAACCTCGCCGGCCTCGGACCATTCTATCCCAAGGAGACGGCACTCGTCGGCAACGCCATCGCCCGCCGCGACTACGGCGACGTGCCAGGCTTCTCCGCCGCAATGTGGGCTTACTTCGACCTCCGCTCGCTGTGGAACTCCACCGTCATGTCCTCCATCCTCGCGGGCAACACGCACATTGACTACTGGGTAGACGTGCCGCTGACGTTCAACGCCGACCTCACCCACACGCGGGCGAGCTTCTGGACGAAGGAGCTGCGGGAGCGTCTCCGCCCCATCGAGCCGATCCTCCTCCACAAGCGCTTAGCCTACACGGACGGGCTGGGCATGCTCACGGGCCAGCAGCCGCTGCCCAAGGGCATCTTGGGGCAACACTTCGGCTCGGCCATTGACCCCAATGCCCCCATCTACTCGGCACTGGAGGAATCGGGCTACATGCCAAAGGTCGTCCACGCGAAGGACCTCAAGGACATCAAGGTGCTCGTGGCCTCCCATGCCCAGGTGCTCAGCGCCGAGGATGGCAAGGCGATTGCCGACTTCGTCAAGGGCGGCGGACTGCTCATCTCGACCCCCTGGCTCGCCTCGTGTTCGCCCCACGGAAACGCCCTCACCGTCTACCCCGCCGAGGAAACCGGCCTCGCCGACCTCCTCGGCTTCAGGCTCCTCAACACCAGCCAGGCCGTCGTGAAGGAAGAAGTGACCGTGGGTAACCTCCCGAAGGTTTGGAACCTTCGGGAGGTTACTCTCACGAGCAAGGGCAAGGACAAGGTGCTCGACATCGCTCCCGACGTGGAGGTCCTGGGAAAGCACAAGGACGGCACGCCGCTGCTCCTCTCGCGGCCGGTGGGCAAGGGGCGGGTCGTCTACCTCAACTTCCTCTACGACTGGGACGGCTGGTGGAACAGCTTCCACGAGCCTGCCCGCGAGGCATATCGCAAGCTCATTGATGCCATCATCCGCTCCGACGGCCGCGCGAAGGCCGAATACTTCATCGCCTTCGAGTCCGCCGAGGAGGTCGCGGACAACAAGGGCTGGTGGCAAGTGCCCCTGAAGTCAAAGCCTGCTCCTGGCGAATCGGTCCCATGGTGGGCCAGCCAGCTCTACAGCGACCCCAGCGGCCGCATCAAATACCTCGCCATCTTCTCCGACCACCGAAGTCCGGCGATTTCGGCCACGGTACGCTGGGCCGCCCCGAACGTGCGCGTCTTCGATCTCTTGAGCGATCCACACGCGGAAGCGCGCGCGGCGAACTCGCCAAAGGTCAATCCCCAAGGTGCATGGCGGACCGGCCTCATGCCGGGAGGAGCTGCGCTTTTTGCGATCGTCCACCACGCCCCGGCGGAGATCCGCGTTGCGACCAACGCCTTTGTTGAGGCCGGCCAGATGGTGAAGGTCGCGGTGACTATCAAGGGAGCGGACCCCAAAGCCTGCTATGGGCTTGTGCTCGACGTGCTAGACCCTTGCGGGAACTACGCCCGAGCGATGTCGCTGGCGAGCGTGCAGGCCCCTGGCGGCAAGGCCGAATGCGCCATTCCGACTGCCCTGAACGACCCGCCTGGCGAGTACCGCGTGATCGCCACCAAGTCGATCACGTGCAAGGCCGGCGAGGCCCGCTTCCGGCTGCGAAAAGCCTCGCAAACGCCAGCCCAAGCGCACCTTGCACCATTCCCGCCGCGCTCCAGTGACGCCTGGCCTGCTATCCAGATGACCGATGCTCAGTTCCTCGATGAGATTCGGAAGCTGCGGGCAGTCTACGAAGGCACATACGCAGGACTCGAGGCCAAGTATATGCTCAGCTACTACCTCAACGTCCCATTCCGCCCTGACAACCGCCACGCGATCCTGAGGCGGCTTCAACGAACCGATTGGGCGCCCCACGTTCCCGCACTTGTGGACGCCATTCGCGCAGGCGAGCGCATCCTCTTCCTGCCGGAGGACCTCAACTTCGACCCGGGCTCAGACGCCCGGATTGACCCGTTCTCCGGGCAACACTTCGGGCTGGTTGCACGCGATTTGCCCGGGCAACCGGGCGCGAGGGTGCGCCGGATCAGCGGGCTGCCCATGCCACTATCCGCCATCGAGGTCGGGAGGGGGGCATTAATGTACCCAACGTTCCTAGAGTCGCCGGACCGTGCCGCCTATCACTCCTCCGACTTCGCGGCGTGGCACGAGCGGCTGAAAAAGGCCCTGAAGGAGATTCGGTAGGGTGGGCGTACTTGAACACCACCCCTTTCGTTCCGCGTGCAGGTGTGCACGCCCCACGGGGAAAGGAGCAGGACACATGGCGAACGAGAAGGTGCGGATCGGCTTCTGCGGGGTGGGCGCGATGGGGCAGTGCGCCCACCTGAAGAACTACTACACGCTGCCCGATTGCGAGGTGGTTGCACTCGCTGAGCTGCGTGAAAAACAGGGCAAGGCTGTAGCCGAGCACTACCGCGTCCCAAAGGTCTACAAAGAGGCCGCCGACATGCTGGCAAACGAGCAGCTCGACGCCATCGTCGCATCACAGCCCTTCACCCGCCACGCGACGCTCATTCCCGAGCTCCTGAAGGCGGGGAAGCCGGTCTTCACCGAGAAGCCGCTCGCGGGGAGCATCGAGGCAGGCCAGCGCATCCTGGACGCCCTCGCCGCCAGCGGCACCTGGATGATGATCGGCTACCACAAGCGCTCCGACCCCGCCACGATGTATGCCAAGGCCCAGATTGACGCGTTCAAGGCATCGGGCGAGCTGGGCAAGATGCGACTCGTCCGCATCCTCATGCCCGCAGGCGACTGGGTGGCCAGCGGCTTCACGGAGCTGATCCGTTGCGACGACCCGAACCCTCAGCTCCAGTGGGACCCGCCGGCCTCCGACATGGATGAGGCGGCATACAAGGCATACGTCAGCTTCGTCAACTACTACATTCACCAGGTGAACCTCCTGCGGCACCTCCTCGGCGAGCCGTACAAGGTCACCTACGCCGACCCGTCGGGCGTGGTGCTCGTCGCCCAGAGCGCCAGCGGCGTAGCCGGGGTCATTGAGATGAGCCCCTACCGCACGACGGTGGAGTGGCAGGAATCGGCGCTCGTGGCCTTCGAGAAGGGCTACGTTAAGCTCGAGCTCCCCGCCCCGCTCGCCGCCAACCGCCCCGGTCGCGTGGAGATCCTCCGCGACCCCGGCGAAGGCAAGACCCCCGAGGTCACCACCCCGCACCTCCCCTGGGTCCACGCCATGCGCCAGCAGGCCATGAACTTCGTGGCCGCCGTCCGCGGCGAGCGCCCACCCACCTGCACGGCCCAGGAGGCGATGGAGGACCTCAGAGTGGCGCGGGAGTACCTGAGGCTGTGGAAGGGAGCCTGAGGGTATTTGCGATTTGCGATTTCAGCTTTGCGATTTCAGAAACAACCGGTCGCCGCGCGGTATAAAGGGACGCGCCTGCGGTGGTCTGAAATCGGCAATCGCCAATCGCAGATCGGCAATCACATGAAGGGGGCGGGAGCCATTGGACCGGCTCCCGCCCCCGCAGGGCAAGGCCCTACTCTTGACTAGCTGACGACCTAAGCGACCATACGACACGCAGCGAAGCAAGCTACCAAACGACCCGACTTGCTTTCACCCCTTCACCTGCCGTCGCGTCGCTCTGTCTACCGTCAGCCGCACTGTCCTAGCCTGGGGTCTACCAGGCATCATTCTTGCCCTGCACCGGTAGTATACCCCATGTTCGGGCGATGTCAAGGGGACCGTCGGCAGAAAAAATCGCCTCAGGCGTCGAAGCGCACTTCGGGCAGTGGGAGCGCGGCCGGCCGCTCGCAACGGCTGGCGAGCACGACGTGTTGCCCGGCCTTCGACGCCTCCTGGAAGGCGAGCATGATGTCGAGCACGTGGAAGCACAGTTCCCCGCTCGCGCGCGGGGCGCGGCCCAGCCGCAAGGCACAGGCCATGTCCGCCACACCAATCGAGCGACCGACCTGGTCGCCATGGGTCAGCCGCACATCGGGCGGCCGTGGTGCGCTTGCTTTTGGACGCAAACGCGGTATCCTGGAGTCGTCGCAGGAGGACAACAATGGCGACGGTGCAGGCGGCGCGGGTTGCGCTGCCATTGACCGTTGAATGAGTGGCGCAGGGAGCTGTCACGCCTGGCGAAGCTTCCGCCCAGTGAAGTCGAGGAGTCGAGTCATCTCTCCTACGCTGCCAGAGAAGAGATTCTTTCAACTTCGCTGTGCCCGGCCCGGACAAAGCCCATGCGGCCCCCCCCGCTGACTTCGAGGCTCAACTCAAAGCCTTCGGCAACCGAGAGAGGAACCCCGTGAGCATCCTATCCTTTGCAGTGTTCCTGTGGCTCGCCGCCGAAATGCCCTTCGAGCCGACCGCCAACTTCGTGGACCAGAAGGTCGAGGGCTGGACCATTCGCATCCACAGACGCCTCCTCGACGAGAAGAAGGAGCTCGGCGACAAGGTGCTGGACCTCCTCCGCGTGAAACTCCACGACATCAAGCGCGCTGTGCCGAAGGCCGCGGTCGAGAAGCTCCAGGCCGTCGTCATCTGGGTCGAGGCCGACAACCCCAGGGTCAAGTGCATGTGCTACCACCCATCGCGCGAGTGGCTCGCCGGCCACGGCTTCAACCCCGAGAAGGCCAAGGGGGTGGAGATCGGCAACCCCAAGACCTTTCTCGACTGGTCCGGCTTCCAGCCCTCGATGGTCCTCCACGAGCTGGCCCACGCCTACCACCACCAGGTGCTCGGCTACGATAACCCCGACATCAAGGCAGCATTCAAGAAGGCCGTCGAGAGCAAGTCCTACGAATCGGTCCTCTACGGCGACGGCTCGCGCAAGCGCGCCTACGCCCTCAACAACGACCAGGAGTACTTCGCCGAGCTCACCGAGGCATTCTTCGGCACCAACGACTTCTACCCCTTCGTCCGCGCCGAGGTCAAGGTCCACGACCCCCTCATGTTCGACACCCTCAAGAAGCTCTGGGGCAAGGACTGACCCGATGCTGAAGCGCCCCCCTGCTCCCAGCGTCACCGCAACACCCAATCGGACCTCTGGGGTCTGTCGGGCCTATGGTTTGCCAGGAGGCCCCTCCACGAGAGCATCGAGGGTGCTTCTTTTTCTCGCCCTCACGGTCCCCGCCCTCGCCGAGAACGCCTCGCGGCCCCTTCAGCTCACCGAGGAGCTCCCCACGCTCAAGTGCCTCGGCGTCCGGTGGCTCATCGCGGGCGACGCCAACCGCAACGCCCGCGTCGAGGTCGCTTACCGCAAGGTCGCTGAGGCCCAATGGCGCAAGGCGCTCGACCTCTTCCGCGTGGACCCGCAGGGCATGCGCTCAGCCGTCCGGCCCCCCTCAGGCCACTTCCTCTTCGCAGGCTCCGTCTTCGGCCTGGACGAGGATACCGACTACGAGGTGAGGCTCTCGCTCAAAGACCCCGATGGGGGCGACACCGAGAAGGTGGTCAAGATGAGGACCTGGGCCGAGCCGAAGCTGCCCCTTCATTCCCTCGCCATCCAGGTCACACCGGACGGGCTCGCCGCGGCCCTTGCCAAGGCCAGGCCGGGCGACGTGCTCCACCTCGCCAAAGGCGTCTACAAAGGCACCTTTCGCCCGCCGAGCGGCGAGCCAGGAAAGCCCGTCTGCCTAGTGGGCGAGGACGGCGCCGTCCTCGACGGCGACGGCAAGGCCAACTGCATCAGCGCACCCGGCTCCCACGACATCATCCTCGAGAACCTCGCCTTCCGCAACGCCACCTGGGCGCTCAACTTCAACGCCAGCGCCCGCATCACGGTCCGACGCTGCCTCATCACCGACTGCGAATACGGCTTTGTCGCCACCGGCAATGCCCCAGCCATTGAACGCATCCTCATCGCCGACTGCACGATGAAAGGCCCCTCCACCTGGCCCCGCACCAAGGGCATCGAAAACGCTCGCGGCATCCAGATTGCCGGCCAGGGAAACGTCGTCTGCTACAACCGCATATCCGGCTATGCCGACGCCATTGACACCTTCTCCTCCTACCCCTGCTCGGCCATTGACTTCTACGGCAACGAAATCTCCGAGTGCACCGACGACGGCATCGAGATGGACTACTCCGAGCACAACACCCGCTGCTTCGAGAACCGCCTCACCAACTGCTTCCAGGGCATCAGCATCCAGCCCATCCACGGCGGCCCGGTCTACGTCTTCCGCAACGCCATGCTCAACCTCGGCCTCGAGACCTTCAAGATGCACAACGCCCCCTCCGGCGGCCTCTTCTTCCACAACACCTCCGTCAAGGCCGGCATCCCACTCGTCCTCTGGACCGGCCAACCCGTCACCAACTGCGTCTACCGCAACAACCTCTTCATCGGCACGGCCGCCAACTACGCCTACGAGACCACCGCCCCCATGCGCGACTGCGACTTCGACTTCGACGGCTTCGGCGGCGACTGGAAGAGCTTCCTGAAGTGGAACAGCGCCCGCTACGCCACCGTGGAGGAAGCCCGCGACAAGTGCCCCGTCTACAAGCACGCCGTCCGCGTAGACACCGCCACACTCTTCGCCAGTGGCCTCAAGCCGCCGACCGACGAGAAGGCGCAACTCCCCCCCACGGCCAACGACCTTCGCCTCAAGGAAGGCTCAGCCGCGATTGACGTCGGCGCCCCGTTGCCCAACATAAATGACGGCTTCGCGGGCAAGGCCCCCGACCTGGGCGCCTACGAGCTCGGCGCCCCCCTCCCCCACTACGGCCCAAGGCCCATCCCCCGCTGAGGCCCGAGAGAAACCTCCCACAGACCGCCGGGCGCCGCGTGACCTCAAGCATCTCCCTTGCGGCGCTCCTCTGGCTGAGGGCAGGCGGGACGCTCCTCGCCAGGGCAGCCGCCAGTTCGCCGCAGTGGCGCAGTAGCACGCGGGCGACAGATTACAGAAGGGCAATCTCACCGTCTGGGGATCGGTCTTCTGAAGCGACAGCGGTCTCTGTAGCGACACCGGTCGCCCGGAGCGGCTCTTCGTAAGCCGCGCCATGCCCAACGCTTACACCTGGCCGGGCGTGTTCCATGATGGCCGCTTCGCCGACCGTAGATTGCCTGTTGCCGGCAGGCATCCTGTTGCGCCTGAAGGGTGCCTTGACTATAATGCGAGGTACGGCTGCTCCTCGTTGCTTGGTTTCCAGATGGTAAGGAGTGATGCCATGCGACACTGGCGCGGGGTGCTTGCGGCCTTGGTCGTGTGGGCGGCGATTGCGGGCAGCGCTTCGGCGGCCCTCATCGCGGACTATCAGACCGACTGGTTGCCCGGCGGTGTCAATGGCCAGACGCGGCCCGCTGTGTCGGCGGATGGCTGGGATTACATGTAGAACGCGAACGGGGCGATCGGGACGGCGGCGGGGAACTACTCGAGCCTGAGGTGGTGGAGCGGGTCGAGCCACTACAATCTCGACGGGGCAGGCGCTCTGCCGCGCGCGAACCCAGCGGCCTATGCGAATCTCAACGCCACTGGCGGCCATCCCGGCCGCGGCACGACCCAAGGCACCGCCGTGGACCGCTACGCGATCGCTGCCTACACGGTGCAGCCGGGCGAGGCTGGCATCGTGGCGCTCACCAACAGCTTCATCACGGGGGTCAGCGGCGGCTCGGGGCTCGACGTGCGCGTCTACGTCAATGATGCCCTGGTGCGGCGCTTCAACCGAGTGGGCGGCACGGGGAGCTATCCCTTCAATGGCTTCCTCGGCGGACTCAACGTGGGCGATGCGGTCTACGTCGTCGTCGGGCCCAACACTGCGGATGGCTCGGATAGCTTCAATTTCGATTTCTCGCTGGAGACGGCGTCGGACGCAAACACGTATGTGTGGGACGCCGACGGCGTGGCGCCGATCAATGGCGGCGGGGGTGCATGGGACGCCGCGAGCTCGCGCTGGGTCACTGCCTCCGGCGCCGGCGTCTACACGACTTAGAGCAACAATCTCTCGGCGCTCTTCCCCGCCACTGGCGGCACTGTGGCCCTCAACGCGCCGGCGACTGCGCGGAGCCTGATTTTCGCCGCCGACGGCTACACGCTCAGCGGCCCGAGCACCCTCACGCTCACCAACGCCGGCAGCGGCGGGGCGGGCGCCAACGCCATCGCCGTGACCTATGCCAACACCATGGCCATCATCTCCTGCCCCCTCACCAGCGGCCAGACCGTCACCAAGCTCGACGAGGGCGCGCTGCGCCTTGAAGGCAACACCGCCATCACCGGCAACCTCAACATCGGCGGCGGAAGCGTCATCCTCGCGGGCAACTCGGTCACCAATGTCTCCGGCAACACCCGCGTCGGCATCAGCTACACCCCCAGCGGCACCCAACTGCCCACCTTCAACGGCACGCTCACCATCCAGGACAACGCGGTGCTCAACACCCAGTACATTTACATGGGCGAGAACATCAACAGCGAGTTCCCCGGCATGGTCGCCATCGTCAACCAGACCGGTGGGACGGTGACGACCAGCGGGGTGGACGGTGAGGGGAACGGCATCCGCATCGGGCACTGGCCGAGCGAGACGAGCACCTACAACCTCAGCGGCGGCACGTTGACGATCGGCAACAACGCAGAGCTGGCGCTGGCGATTGATGGCACGGGCATCTTCAACCTCAGCGGCACGGGGGTGCTCAACACGCGCACCTTCGTCGTCAACGCTCGCACGGGAAACGCCTCCGGCAGCGGCACCTGGAATGTCACCGGCGGCACGGCCAACATCGGCGCCGGCGGCATCATCAACGAGAGCACCGGCACCGCCTACGCCGTCAACCTCGGCGGCGGCATCATCCGCGCCACGGCTGGCTTCTCCTCAACCCTCCCCATGACCCTCACCGGGATCAATGGCGACATCACCTTCGACACCAACGGCTTCAACGTCAGTCTCACGGGCAACCTCAGCGGCGCGGGCGGCCTGACCAAGACCGGCGCCGGCATCCTCACCCTCAGTGGCACCGAGAGCTACACTGGCACCACCACGGTCAACGGCGGCATCCTCAACGCCACGGGCGCGACCAACTTCCCGCGCGATGTGGTCGTCGGCCCAGGCGGCAGCCTCTCCCCTGCCACCGGCGCCTTCCGCCAGCTCAACGTAGGCCGCGACTACACGCAGAACGGCACCCTGCTCATCGAGCTGGGCGGGCCGACCCAGGGCGTGCTCTACGACTGGCTGAATGTGACCAACCTCGCGACCCTGGGCGGGACAATGGACATCAATATCACGACGCCCTTCCCTGTGACAGCGGGGATGTACTTCGACATTCTGGTGGCGGCGGCCGGGATAACGAACGACCTGAGCGGCGTGGGCTTCAACGTCCACGGCGCCGACCTGGGCTACAGCCTGTGGGCCTTCATCGTGCCGATGGGCGGGAGCGCCGAGGCGCTGCGCCTTGTTGTCGCGCCCGAGCCGACCACGATGGCGCTGCTGGGGCTGGGCGCGTTGTGCCTGTGGCGCAGGCAGCGCCCGCCCGCGCGCCGATAGAACCAATGGACTTCACAGGTCCCTTATGGATGCCATGCCGCGCCGGGAGGGTTGCGCCTGCGGCGCAGCAGCCCCATGCCGCCGATGGCGAGCAGGGTCAGGGTAGTTGGCTCGGGGATAAGCCCCCTGCCCAGGAAGTGGTCGTCGGTAAGGTAGAAGGCAAGCTCCACACTCGCGGGGTCCCAGGGGTCGGAAAGGGCGCCGCGCTGCCACGAGGAACCAGCCCGGCTGCTTGTGGCCCAGCTCCAGCCTTCGCTGGGGCTGATGGAGAGCGCATACCAGCCCGGGTCCAGAGCCCGCGCGGGGACGTTGCCGTGGTAGAGAAAGATGCTGACCGGGTACGGGCCTGGCTCCTGGCTTCCGCCCGCGTAGTCGCCCACGTATTCGCGGCTAACGCCGTCAATGATGTACTCGGCGAACCATGTCCGAGAGGGATCCCGACCCTCCATCGGATAGAAGCGGACCATCCACGTGACCGGGTCTGGGCCTGGCCCTGGGTCCTCCTCCCCTACCGCGGTGCCCCACCAGTGGATGCCGCGGACCGTGGCCGGGGCGCCGATCATGAAGTCGTCGCAGACCTGGAACCTGTCCCAGACGCTCGGCACAAGGTGCGACAGGTCTGTCTCGCCGTTGTGGTAGATGACGCCTCCGCCGGCGATGCCGCCCAGCACGAGCGCCAGCGCCACAACACACCTGGGGACGAGCCCGAAGGGCGACTTTCTCATTGCTGCCCCCTTGCCTAGAGGTATGGGGACAATAGCGCTCGCCCAACGGCTTGTCAAGTGCGATCGGCGTGGTCCGTCTCGCACATTCCTTGCCAGGTTGTCGTTCCAAGCGCCCGGCCGTCGCCAGGCGGGCGCCGCGAAGAGCCTCTCAAGGGATCCTGTGGCGTGACGTACGCTGTCACCGCTGCGCCACTCCGTCCCCCCGACAGGTTCCTTGGTCCGTTTCACTCCGCTAAGAGTGGCAGCCGGTGGGCTGCGGCGCGCCGATTCGTCACCTCTTGCACCGCGATGTCAGTTTTTGTAACCGGGTCTTGCTTACCGAAGCCAAACTGATAGAGTAGGAGAAAGGGGCGTGGCCCGCCGCGGCGACGCGAGGGCGCCCCGGAGTGCGACGTGAACACCCTGATCCGCGAGGTAGTCATGGCCGCAAGGCGCGTGTGGTGTGCGGTCGTCCTGCTGCTTCTTCCGGCAGCCGCCGCCGCGGGCGAGGTCGCGGGCGCCGACGAGACGGCGGGAAGCACCATCCTTGGCAAGAACCTCTGGGAGACGTTCCTCGCCGGCGGCGTCCTGATGTGGCCCATCCTCATCTCCTCGATCATCGGATTGGCCTTCATCTTCGAGCGAGCCTTTTCGCTGCGCGAGAAGGTCGTCGTGCCCAAGGGCACGGCTAAGGCAATCGCCGACGCTGTGCGGCAGGGCAATACCGAAGAGGCCCGGCGGCTCTGCGAGCAGAGGCCCTCGGCCCTCACGCGCGTGCTCGCCGCCGGCCTGAGCGCTGCCGAGGGCACGATGGACGAGGTGCTCACAGCAATGGAGGAAGCCGGCGAGCGCGAACAGTGGCACATGGAGCGGTTCAATCGCCCCCTGAGCATCGTGACAAGCGTCGCGCCGCTCCTGGGCCTCCTGGGCACCGTGCAGGGGATGATCATGTCGTTCGACGTCGTGGCCCGCAAGGGCGCCATGGGCGACCCGCGCCAGCTCGCCGCAGGCGTGGCCACCGCCCTCCTCACCACCTTCGCCGGGCTCATGGTCGCCATCCCCTGCTACTGCTTCTATCACTACTATCGGGACAAGATTGACCGAATGATCGTCCAGATCGAAGACGCCGCGTCGCACCTCGCGGACGCACTGAAGGGAGCGCCGAAGGATGCGAATCCGCCGCCGACGCGATGACGATGAGGGACTGCCCATGACGCCCCTCATTGACGTCGTCTTTCAGCTCCTCCTCTTCTTCCTCACCGCCACGAGCTTCTACAAGGTCGAGAAAGACATCAAGGTGGACCCGCCCAAGGCCAGCGAGGGGAAAGCCACCCCGCAGGCCGCACGCGAGATCACCGTCAACGTCCGCTCGGAGGCCGACGGCGGCTTCTTCGTGGTCAACGCCCGCATCGTCTCCCTCCAGCAGCTCGAGGACCTCCTCGCCCAGGGCGTCAAGGCCAACCCCAACCTCGTCGTCATCATCCGCGGCGACAAGCACGCCTACCATCAGCGCATCGTAGACGTGCTCAACGCCTGCAAGAAGACGAACGTCAAGACCTACTTCATCGCCACATCGTTCGAGCCGCCCAAGCAGTAGCCGTAGGGACACGCGGCGTGCGCGTCCCCCCCCCACGGGAAAGGCGGACGATATGACCCGGGCGCGGACGTTTCTTGCTGCCCTCACCCTTGCGACAGCGGCAGCATGGGCGGCGCAGGCGCAGTTCCGCCTCGAAGTCCTGCGCGCCGAACTGCGCGACACCGTCCTCGACGTGCTCCTGCGCATCACGCCCCCTGAAGAGTTCGTCGGCGAGCTCGGGCCTGACGATTTCGAGGTCTACGTCGCCCCGTCCCGTCTTCCCCACTCCGAGGTCTTGGCCCCCCAGTTCCGCCTGCGGCGCGTGTTCCTCAAGCGCCTGGGCAGCGCCTATTGCCTCGACCTGCGACAGCTCCCGCCCGGCATCAGCGGCACCGCTCTCCAGCTTGTCGTCCGCATCACCCGCGGCGGGCAGGAGCTCTGTGCCCACCACCTCGCACGATTCCTCGACGCCCCCGCTGACGCGCTCGACGTGGCCCTCCTCATTGATGAATCGCTCTCGATGCGGCGGACGGACCCCGCGAACCTCCGCATAATGGCTGCCAAGACCTTCGTGGACCTCGCCAGCCGCAGCAACCGCATCGGACGCATCGCCATTGTGGCCTTCGACGACAAGGCGCGCACCCTGGTCCCCCTCACCCCAGCCTCCCAGCCCGAGCCGCTCTATCAAGCCATCGAGCGCATCCGAGCCGCCGGGCAAACCGACCTGGACCTCGCCCTCGACGAGGCACGCAAGGCCCTGGACCCTTCGCCCTCCCCGGCCAAGGCCGCGCTCCTCCTCACCGACGGCAGGGATGAGCCAGGCGCCTACGAGGACGCCCATCGCGTCTTCGCAGAGCGCCGCTGGCGCATCTTCACCGTGGGCCTCTCCGAGCGGGCCGATGCCGAGGTCCTCCGTCGAATCGCAACCGAGACCGGCGGAGAGTTCCACGCCGCGCCCACCAGCGCCGAGCTTCAGGACATCTTCGGCAAGATCTGCCTCGCCCTCCAGCGCAAGGTGCCCATCCGCTCCCACGACCTGGTCCTCCCGGCCTCCGCGCCTGTCGAGCGCCAGCTCTTCATTGACGACACGATCACCGCGCTCACTGTGAGCTTGAACGCCCGCGTGGCAGACGTGGCCTTCGCGCTCCGCGACCCCACGGGGCGGCTGCTCGCCCCCGAGTCGTCCAAGGCCGAGCGCGGCATCGAGTACGGCCGCAAGGCCAACTACCAGCACTACGACCTCCTCACGCCCGCACCCGGCCCCTGGGCCGCACGGCTTACCTCTCCCGCGGCCTCCGATGGCGTCCTCACCGCCACGGCGGTCACGCCCCTCCTCCTCCGCGCATTTCCCCTGGAACATTCCTACTCCCGTGGGCAGCCGCTCGAGCTCGCGGCGAGCCTCGCCCACGGCGACACCCTCCTGCCCAATTCCCACGTCGAGGCGCGCGTGGTCGCACCCGACGGCGCCGCAATCACCCTGCCCCTCCACGACGACGGCCAGCACGGCGACACACTGCCCGGCGACGGCGTCTTCGCCGTTTCCTTCCCCGCTCCGGAACGCTTGGGCGACTGCGCCATCCAGCTTCTCGCCAGCGGCACGACGGCTGCCGGCCACAAGTTCGAGCGCGAGCTGCGCCTCTCCGCCACAGTCTCCACTGAGGGCGACGCCAAGCTCTGGGCCTCAACGCAACGCCTCGACTTCGGCATCCTTTACAGCGGCGAGTCCGCTAAGCAGTCCTTTGACCTCAGGCTCGTCTCGAAGCTAGCCCAAGTCAAGGCCGGAACACCCACCGCGGCGATCCGGGGCACCGTTCATCCCCTTGCCGCCCCACCGGGCCGTCGCCTGCCCGATGATGCGCTGCGTCTCGCCCCCTCGCCGATCACCCTGGCGCCGGGCGAAAAGCGCTCCACCACGCTCACCATCACCATCCCGCCCGGTCAAGCCCCCGGGAGCTATGCCGGCCAACTTCAGCTTGCCGCCACGCATGACACGCTTGTCATCCCCATCCTGGTGGAAGTGCGGCAGCCCAAGCTCGTGCTCGAACGCCAGCAGGTTGATCTGGGCTCCCTGGAGAGCGGAGGCCACGCCGAGGCTACCTTCGCCGTTCGCCTGGACCCACGCGGCGCCCTTCCCGCGCAACTCAGCGCCTCCGACCCCAGGCTCGCCGTGACCCCTGCCGCGCTGGAGCTGACGCCCCGCCCCGCAGCGGCCAGGCTGGCCTTCGACCCTCCGCCCAACCAGGCCACCGAGCCGATCAAGGCCAAGGTCACAGTCCAGACGCCTGTGGGCGCTCTTGAGCTTCCCGTTGCCGCGCGCGTTGTCCGCCCTGGTCTCGCCCTGACGCCTCCTGAGCTTGACTTCGGCGACGTGACGCCCGGTCAGACCGTGGAGCGCACCCTCACGCTCGCCCTTGATGGTGTGCACCCGCGAGATGTGGCCCTCCGCGCCTCCAAGATGATTGCCGGCGACCGCTTGCCCGCCCTCAACCTCGACGCCCCGGCCGCGGCGAAGCTCAAGCCGGGGGACCCCGCCGCTGTCCGCATCAAGCTCGCCGTCCCGCCCACCCAGCCGCCGGGAAACTACCGCGGGGAACTCATCGCCGCGCCTGCCGCGGCCAACGGCACCACCCCGCTCGAAGCGCACAAAGTGCCATGCACCGCGCGCATCGGCACGACGAGCACCTTCAAGCTGGCCACCACCGCGGACTTCGGCAAGGTGGCCATCGGCACCACGAAGGACCTCTCGCTCGAGGTCGCTTCCGTCGTGGGCGTTCCTCAGAGGATCGATCTCGAGCTTCCGCCCCCCGGCGCCGGTTGGCGTCTGGTGGCGGAGCCGCCTTCGATTGACCTGCCCCCCCTGGGCAAAGCCACCGTGGCCCTCCGTCTCATTACTGCCCAAGGTGCCAAGCCCGGGCCTCTGGCGGCGGCCCTCACCCTCCGCGGCCCATCGCGCGGAGCGTCCGTCGAGGCGCGTGCCCTCCTCTTCAGGCCGCCCCATGACTCCATCGCATTCGAGCCGCCGACGCTCGAGGTCGGCCGCCTCCAGGCCGGCATCCCGGAGCGTGTCTCGGCTGTCATGAGATCGCTTGTGGACGAGGCGCAGCCCGTCGTCGTGGAGAAGGTGGAGGCGCCGGCCGACACCCTGGCCGTCGCCGTCGAGCCGCACGCATGCACGCTTCCCGCCTCGGGCAGGCAGACCATTGCCGTGACCCTCACGCCCACGGTCGGGCCAGTCGAGGCCCCCTTTGAGGCAACCATCGTAGCCCGTGGACGCTCCCTCCCCGCAATGCTGCGCGTTCGAGGCTTAGTGTTCACTCCGCCCGGCGCGACCTTCGTCATCCCTGAGCCTGTGCTGGACTTCGGGCAGATGTCGCCAGGCCAGGCCGCAGAGCTTGCCCTCTGCCTCCTGTCCGTGCACCAGCGGGAACAACGGGTCTCCCTCGACAGACCGCCAGCCGCCGGCGGAGTGACGCTGACCGCCGAGCGGGCGGGAACGGTGCTCCTGCCCGGCGTCACGCACCCCATCGGGATACGGTGCGAGGTCGCGCCCGACGCTTCACCGGGGGAGCGGCGCATGGCGTGGGAGGTTCGCGGCCCAGGCCTGCCGGCCACGTTCACCGTGAGAGTCGAGGTCCTCCCTCCCTCTCGGCCTCCGGGCGTCGCCGCGGTGGCCCCTCCGCCGGGCATCGAGTGGCTCGAGGGCGCGATGCTCTTCCTCCTGCTCGCCCTGCTGCTTGTCATCCTGGTCCTCACCTATCTCGCGGCGCGCTGGCTGGCCCGCTCGCAGCGCCTTCCCCGAATGACGCGGTACTTCGCCCTCTCAGCGCTCCTCCACGTCGCGGCTCTCACAATCTCCCTAGACCTCTTCATCGCCCACAAGGTGCGCAAGCAGGAGCTCAGGCCCCTGTTCCAGGTCGGCCTCAAGGCGCTCGCCGGCGGCTCGTTCTCCAGCCAGCAGGCCAGCGCCGCCGACGAAATCCGCGCGCGGGCCGAACGCGAGCGCCGCATCGAGGCCGAGCGCCGGCAGCGCCAGGCCGAGCGCATCGCACGCGAGCTGCTCGACGCCGAGCGCCATAAGCTCAATCCCCACGACCCCAGACACGACCGCCCCAAGCCCGAGGAGCGCCCCGAACTGGCCCACCGCACACCCGACGCCCAGAAGCTCTCGGTGGAGGAACTCGCCCAAATCATGGAGGACCTCCGCGACGCAGCCAGGGCCAGGCAGGAACGACCGCCCGAGCCCCAGGAGGCCGCTCGCGTGCAGCCTGATCGCCTCGCCGAGCTGCGCACAATGACCCGCGAGCAGCTAGCGAGCGCCGCCCGCGAGGCCCTTCAGCCCAAGGAGGCCAAGCCACAGAAGGCGACACCCGCGCCCGACGCCGCCGAGGTCGGCACCATAGTCGCCGCCAGCCCAGGCAGCAAGAGGACCCTTTCGCCCGACGAGCTTATCCCGGCCATCGAGGCGCTCAAGCAAGAGGCCGCTCGCGCCCAGCAGGGCGGCTCGGGCACTGGCGTCGCCGCCCCCGGGCCTGCCCCAGTGAGCGCGCAAAGAGCAGCCCTCTCGAGCGCCGGCGAACGCCCAGCGGGCCGCGCGGAGGCCATCGCTGTGGCTGCACCCCGCCCGCCTGAGGCCCCCGGTGGGCACGAGGGCAGCAGCCCGCGTCTCGATGCGCCCCGACCCACGACCGCCCCGCAACGCGGCCCGAGGACGGCCCCGCCGGGCTTCCCTACACCTCCCCCCGACGAGAGCCTTGCCGCCGACCCGATGATCGAGATGCCCGGCGTCCAAGCCGTACCCCGGGGGGACGCCGAGCCGCTACCTGTCACGCCCTCTCACGCCGGTGCGCGCGCGGAAGCCGCGCGGGACCAAGCCGTTGCGCCCGCGCCGACTGCCGCCGGCCTCGCACCCCGGACCGGTGGCCCTGCCCAAAGGCCCGTCGAGGGCTCAGGTGTCAACCGTCTCGCCTCCCCTCAGCCACCCTTGGGCGCCAGCCAGGCCGCGCCACGGGCCGAGCCAGACCTCGACAACGTCATCCTCTTCGAGGGCCCCTTGGTGACGACCCACCAGGAGGCGGCCCGCGGACCTGGCGAACCAGGCCCGGCCCCAGCCCTCGCCGTCTGGGCGCCTCGGACCACCGGCGCAGCCGCCCCGCGGCTGGCCCTTGCCTCAGCCCCGTCCATTCGCCTCAAGGAGAGCGCCATCCGCACGACGGGCCGCCCGGCCTCGGTTGGCGTGGCCAGCGTGCCCGCGGTTGGCCCGCCCGTGCTCCCGCAGGGCCGTCGCGCCCCCCATTCCGCGCTTGACGCGCCGCAGTTGCCCGAGGAGAAGCCGGCCGAAAAACCCGGCATTGCCCAACCGGCCAGGGGCGCGCGCGAGGCGCCAGATACAACGAGAACCGCTGCTCCGCCTAGCCCGCTCGAACGACCCATTGGCGCCACGGTCACACGGCAGCCCCCGTCCCCTGCCCCCCTGCCACCCGCCCCGCGCTCACCCACAACCGACCTCGCCAGGGGGCGAGCCGCCACACAAGCGCTCCTGCCGGGCCTCGCGCGACGCGGCGAGGAGCCCGGCCTGGCCGTCGGTGACCGCTCCGGCACACTGAGGAACATCGTTCTCACCACTGCCCGTTACGGCAGCGGCGAGGCCGACTGGGACACCCACCGCACGGCCATGCCCTTCCTCGCCTGGCAACTCCGCGAGCGCGTCGGCTTCAACCTCGAGGCTGACGTCCTCGACGTCCCCCTTGAAAGCCCCAAGATCATGGGCTCGCCGTGGATCTTCATCACCGGGCATAAGGACTTCCGCCTCACGGACGCCCAGATCGCCAGCCTTCGCCGCTACCTCACAGGCGGCGGCACCCTGTGGGCCGAGGACTGCACGCACGAGGACGACCCCACGTGGGACACGGCCTTCCGCCGCGAGATCGCGCGCGTCCTCCCCCCTGCCGAAGGCTATCAGCTCCGCAAGATCACCCAGGCCGACGACCACCCACTCTTCCGCTCCTGCTTCGACCTCTCCGCGGGCTACAAGGGGTATTTCCCCCCGCCGGGCGACAAGTATCGCCAGAGTTACATCGAGGGGATCGAGCTCGATGGCCGCCTCGCCGTCATCTACACCCGCAACGACTACGGCTGTGGCCTCGAGATCAAGCCCGACACCCACCCCGGCAAGGTCTCGCTCAGCAGCCTCGCGCCCGCCGAGATGCAAGAGGCGTCGTTCCTGATGGCCACCAACATCATCCTCTACGCCCTCACGGGCGGGCGCGGCGCCGCGGACCGCGGGCTGGCCGGCAGAGCCGCCGGCTCCCTCCGCAGGCACCACGAGGCGGCCCTCGCCCAGCGCGACCCCTACGAGAAGGCAAAGGCCACCGTCTTCGACGACTTCTCGGACGATAGCTGGCAGGTGGAGGAGGCCTGGGACGGGGCCGGGCCGGCCTCGCTCCGCTACCTGCGCCACGCCAACCCGGACGCCGCGGGGCGCCGCCTGGCCGTCAGCGCCAGGCTTCGCCCCAAGGACACAAAGGTCGTGCTCATCCGCGACTTGCCAGGGGAAGTTGACATCAGCGACCAAGAGCGGTGCTATGTTGACGTGGAGAGCCGCCTCGAAGGAGGCGCCCGGCTCGCCATCGCACTTATCACCATGCCCGAATGGAAGTACTTCGAGAGCCGTCCAGCCTTTATCAAGCCCGGGCGTCAGCGAGTCTTCTTCGACCTCCGTGCGCCGAGCTGGAAGACGGGCCAGCCAGTCGCCGAGGGCGAGAGCGAGTTCTCGCGCCGCCCGACCAACCTCGATGCCGTCCGCAGGTTCGTCGTCCTCCTTTACCCAGTCCAGGAGGCGGCCCGACCCTCTCCCACGGGGTCCCCAGCCACTGTGATCGTTGACCGCATCGAGTTCCGCGCGAAGCCCTGACAACCCAGGTTGACAGCAGCGCGACCCCACGTAGAATACGGGTGGGCGGAATGGCTTCGGAGGGCGGCCGACATGGGTAACGGCGCGCGCAACCTGGCTCGCCTCGTGGCCGGCGTGACCGTGCTGCTCGCCGGGTGCGCCCCGCCCAGGCTGCGGCCCGCGCCGCCTATCGTTCTCAAGGCCCCTGTCCGCACCGTAACCGTCTGGCCCACGGTGCGCGTGGGTAGCGTTCCGGGCAGCCTCATTCCCCCCTGGCCTGCCCTACCCGCCGAGCACCTCGAGCTGTGGCTCGTGGACCTTCTCGACCTGGACAGGCCCGAGCTGGGGAGCTGGCTGGAGTCGTGGCAGCCCATCGCGGGGCGCCTCGCGCGGCCCATGCCCATCGAACCGGCCCCGCAGGCCGGGCGCCCTGATGCCCTGCGGCTCGCCCGCGCGGGGGCCTATGTGCTGCGGGCTCGCCGAGGCGCCGAGGCCCACGTCGCCCTCGTCATCGCCTCGAGCATCCGTGTCGCCCTCACGCTGGATGACAACGACTGCGAGGTGCTCTGCGCCGAGGCCAAGTCGGGACAACCCGTCCGCGGCGCCTACGTGCGCCTGCTCTACCGCACCGAGCGCATCGGGCGCGAACGCGTGCTCACGAGCTCCGGGGTCACCGACTCCGAGGGCCGCTGGCACACTTCGCTCGTGCGCGACCGCTTCGCGCCCACAACTGTGGCCACGGCCATCATCGCACGCGATAACGACCATGCCATCGCGACCGAGCGGCGGACCACGGACCACGCCGAGTGGCATCATCGCCTGACGCTTCGCGCCAGGAACCCCGAGCTGCATCCCGGCCAGACGGCGGAGCTGGTGGGCGTCCTCCAGACGCGGGCCGCCACCCGCGCCCAGGCCGAGGGCAAAGGACGACTCGTCCCGTGGCCACAGGCGGCCCTCAAGCTGTGGCTTCTGGACCCCGCGGGGGGTGTGGCAGGCACGGCGCGGGCGCGCACTGACGACGTGGGAGTGTTCACGGCGGCCTTTGAGTTGCGAAAGGACGCCCCGCCAGGCTCGTACACTGTGCTGGCGACGATGGAACCGCCGCCTGCGCCAGCCGCTCACCGACCCGTCCAGGCGGGACCTTGGCGGTTCGACGCCTTCGCCGTCGTTGCACCTCAGGCGGCTCCTTTCCGCCTGAAGCTCTTGCTCAACCGCTTGATCGTCGGCCCTGACGAACCATTGGAGGCCACCGTCGAGGCTCGGCGCGCCGACGGCAGCCCCATCCCAGGGGCGCGCGTTCGCTTCCTATCCTGGGGCTATCCAGTGGAGCTCGACGGAGCAGCCTCGTGGGTCACTGGCAGCATGCCGGTGGACCCCGCCCGCGTCGTGGCGCTGCCCACAGGCGCGCCCCTCGTGCTCACGACCGATGCCAACGGGCGCGCCCTGGCGCGCTGGCGGCCATCCACTTCCCCCGGCACAGGAGGCCACGAGGCCCCGGACGCGGACCTCCTCTGCGCTGTCCGCGCCGAGGCCACGGTGCCCGACCTGGGGTCCGCCGAGCGCTTGGCGGAGTTCATCCTGCTGCGCCGGCCGCCCCGGGTGACCCTCCAGGCCGCTCGCACCTTCGTTGGCCCGTCGGACACCATCGAGCTAGGCTTTCAGAGTTCCCTGGTGGCGGACGAGCAGGCGCGGACGGAGGCCGTGTGCACGCTGTCACACGAGGACCCCGCGGGCGCTGCCCACCTGTGGGAGATCGTGCGCGCCCCAGTGGCGTGGCTTGTCGAGCAACGCCTGGTCGTTGCCGTCACGAAACCTGGCCGCTACGCTTTCACGGTGCAGGCCGACGGCGCCTCCTCGCAGGCCATCGTGTGGGCGACCGAGGACGGCCGCGACCTGCTCTGGAGCGGTTCGCAGGCCCCCGTGCTGATCGCCGAGCGCCCCTGGCTCAGGCGCGGCGAGCCGATGCAGGCCCTGGTGGCCGCCCCAGGCAGAACCGCCCCCCTTGCCCTGACATTTCGCTTCCCCGAATCATCGCGAGGGCAACAGGTGACGTGGTCAACCATCCCCCTTCGCACCGGTGCGAGGGGCGTCTCGCTGAAGGCCGGGGCAGGCGATGGCGGCGCCCTTCAGGCGCGCCTCGTCCAGATCGCCGCCGGCGACGAACACACAGGTCAGATGACGCTGGGCATCGAGCCCGGGGGCACCTCGCTGGACGTCCAGGCGCGCCTCCTCTGGGTGCGCCAGGGGGAGTGGTCGGGCCGAGGCTACAGGGTGAGCACGCGCGATCCACTGAACGAGCCCGTGAGGTCAGTCGTCCACGCCGAACTCGTTCGCCCGACCTTCGAGGGCATCCCGCCCGCCGCCGTCCGACGCCACACCGTACAATGGTATCCGGGCAAGGCCACCGACGAGGCGGGCGACATCGAGGTGCAGTTCCCCGACTCGGCGCTCGGCACCGCTGCCGGGCTGCTACTGGAGGCCATCGCCGCCGATGGCAGGCATGGGCTGGGGCTCACGCCCACCTGGAGCGAAACGCGCGCTCCCAGCGCCACGCCGCCCAAACCCATGACCGCCCAGGAGCGCTTCGATGCACTGTGCAGCCACGGGCTGGATTCTCCCCTTGCGCAGTGGCTGGCCGCCGGCCTGCTCTCGCGCGCCCCAGAGCTGGCCATCGAGCTGCCCCGCCGCCTCCTGGCGACCAACTCCGAGGATGAGGCCGCCGCGCTCATCCGCCTGGCCGTCGCCCAGCCCCGGGTCGCCGCTGCAACCCTCGAGGCGGCCATCACGCGCGGCGGCTCCCTGGCCCCAGCCGCCCTTTCGCTCAACGCCGGAATCCTTCCCGAGCTGCTGCCGACCTACGAACGTGCTCTCCGCCTCGACCCATCGCCCCTGGTCCGCACCGCTGCGGCCCGATGCCTCGCGCGAGCCCTGCCCCAGGCCCAGCCCGCCCTGACACATGCGTTGGCCAGGGATACCGACCCAATTGTTCGTGCTGCCGCTGCCGCGGCTCTGGGCAACGGAGGCGAGGCAGCGATTCCGCTCCTTGCTGGCGCCGCGCGCTCCGACCCGGCAGCGCCAGTGCGCCTCGCTGCCATCGCCGCACTGCGGCAGGCCGGCGGCGCCGCCGCGGCCGCCGCACTGCTCGGCCTGCTCGATGACGCAAACGCCGACGTGGTGACCGCGGCGCTTCGCGCTCTCGTCGAGACAGGCTACTGCGGCGCCGACAAGCAGCTCTTCCACCTCCTCCGCTCCGCCTCCAGCGCCGCAAGGGCGGACGCAGCCCTCCTGCTCGCCCGCGGGGACGCGCCGGACCTGGGCGAGCACCTGCTGCACGCCATCCGGCGCGCGCCGAGCGGGCCGCTGGTGGCCGCGCTGAGGCCCTTGGCCTCGTCCCGCGCCGTGCAGGGCGCGATGCTCCTCTGGCTAGCCCACGAGGACCCAGAGGTCTGCCTCGCAGCGGCAGAGTGCCTGGCCTCGGTGCGCCACGCGGCCGCCTCAGCGGCGCTGCGAAGATTCGTCGAGCCTGACACGCCTCCCGCTCTCGCCGACCGCGCGGCCGCCGCGCTCATCGAGCTGCGCGACCAGCCCGCCCTGCCGAAGCTACTGGCTCTCATGGAGGCCGGGCGCCTGAGCACGCCCACGCGCCGCTCCCTCATCGAGGCAGTCCGCGCGCTTGACTGGCAGGAGTCCGCACCGGCCCTGATTGCCATCCTGTGGCGGGGCCTGGCCGAGCCGGGCCGCCTGCGCCAGACCGAGGAGCGCCTCCTGTGGCTGGCTGCCCTTGATGCCGCCGCCGCCCTGGGGGCGGGCCGCGGCCCGCAGGCCGAGAGTTTCCCAGGGCAGCTCCCCCCCGCTTCGCCTTACGGATCGGCCCTCGGCGCGCTGCGCGACCGGGGCTTGGCAGAGTTCCTCGCCGAGCTGTGGCACTCGCCCCTGCCCGACGACTTGCGGCGCCAAACCGTCCAACCCTACGCCCGGCTTCGGGGAATCGCTGCTGTGCCGCGTCTCATCGAGCTCCTCGACTCGCCCCTGCTTCAGGGGCCGGCGATGCGGGCGCTCGCCGAGTTTGGCCCTGTGGAGGCGTTGGCCGACGCCCTCCGCGACCGCTCCCCGGTCCGACGCGCAGCGGCAGCGGCGGTCCTCGGCACCACCAAGGCGCCGCGGGTCGCCGAGGCCCTTACGCCCCTCTTGCGCGACGCGGACCCCTTCGTGCGCTGCGAGGCCGCCTGGGCGCTCGCCGCGCTCACACGACAACCCGTCGCCTACGCCGACCAGCTCGCGGAGGTCCGCCAGGCCGTCCCCTAGGTCCCTTGCGGGCGGAGCACAGCAGCGCTACAATGCGCGGCGAAAGGACACAGCAGTGATCGACGTCCCCCCGGGCGACCAAGCGCCGCCAGCTCCGACCTGTCCCTTCTGCCGCGAAGTCATCCGGCCGGGCGCCCGCAAGTGTCCGCACTGCCAGGAGTATCTCGACCCAGCCCTCCTCACCGAGAGGCAGGCGGCCGGCCGCACCCCGCTGCTCGCGGTCTTCGCCCTTGTCACAGGGCTCCTCAGCCCCCTGCTGATGTGCCTGCCCGGACCTATTGCCGTGGTTCTTGGCCTCGCCGCACTTCTCCGGCGCGGGACGCGGCGCGGCAGGGGCATGGCCATCGCGGGACTGGTCATCGGTGTCTTCGCCACGATCGGATTGGTGCTGATTCTCGGCTCAGTCGTCGCCGCTCTGGAGAAGGTCGGCTTGGACCCCTCCGGCTCCTCCCCTGCCGAGCCCCTCTTCTGACGAGCCGCGCTGCACGGCTCGGGACCCCTCATCCGCCAGGACAGGGTTCCACCCACGTGACGTCATCGAATGAGACCTCGACGACGCTGTTGCCGAAGAGGACCTCGATGCGCTCCCTGGGGCGGTTGACGGAGCGGACGCGGCAGGTGGCGCCCAGGGAGATGACGTGGACGTAGTCGTCGCGGTGGAGGGCTCGGGCAAAGTCTCGCCGCTTGGCGGCGAGCGGGGTGCGCTGGAACGCGGCATCCAGGGCAGCGGCGACGTCCCGCGCCCTGTCGGCGAAGGGGGCTGGGGCGTTGTAGAGCTGGCGCAGGGCATCGAAGACCAGCCGCCGCGCCAACCGGAGGTGTTCGTCAATCTCCTGCTCGGCCTCGCGGCGGCTGAGGCGCGCCGTGGCCGCGGCCGCGCGGCGCTCGGCCTCCAGCCTTGACTTGAGGGCCTCGGCCTCCTGGCGGAGCCGATGGGCCTGCTCGCGGTCGTCCTCGATGCCGCGCCGCGCCTGCTCCAGCTCGCCGATGAGCTCGCTGTCCCGGCCTCGGGTGCCCTGGGCCGCCTCGCGTGCTCGCCTTGTGATCTCGCGCGGCAGGCCCAGCCGCTCGGCGATGGCGATGGCGTTGGAGTTCCCCGGCTGTCCGAGGAGGAGGCGATAGGTGGGCTTGAGGGTCTCCTGGTCGAATTCGCAGGCGGCATTGAGCGCGCGCGGGTGCCGATAGGCGTATGCCTTCAGGGCGCCGATGTGCGTGGTGACGACGACTTTGGCGTGGCGGTCCGAGAGGAAGTCGAGGATGGCGGAGCCGAGTGCTGCCCCCTCGGCCGGGTCGGTGCCGGCGCCCAGCTCATCAAGGAGCACGAGGGTGCGGCTGTCGGTCCTGCCCAGGATTCGCACCAGGTTGCGCACGTGGCTTGAGAACGTGCTCAGGCTCTGCTCGATGCTTTGCTCGTCGCCAATGTCGGCGAGCACATCGGTGTAGACAGGGAACCTCGCCCCTGGCTCGGCTGGGACGTGGAGGCCGCTCTGGGCCATGAGGCACAGGAGGCCGATGGTCTTGAGCGCCACTGTCTTGCCGCCGGTGTTTGGCCCCGTGATGACTAACAGGTCGAAGTCCTCGCCGAGGCGGTAGTCAATAGGGACGACGCGACCGGCGTGGGCGCCGCCCTCCTGCCGCTCCATGACCCGCACGAGGATGGGGTGCCGGGCGCGGCGGACGCTGAGCTGGCCAAGCTCGTTTATCTCAGGGGGCGACATCGCGTAGTCGAGGCTGAAGCGGGCCTTGGCGTATGCGCAGTCCACGCGCGCCAGCGCGTCGAGGGTCCTCGCCAGCGGCTCGCGTTGTGCCCGGACCGCCAGTGTGAGTTCCCAGAGGATGCGCTCGACCTCCCGGCGCTCGTCGAAGCGCAGGTCGTTCACCTGGTTGGCCAGGAGCACGAGCTCGCGCGGCTCGATGTAGACGGTTGCCCCCGTTTGCGAGCGGTCGAGGATAATGCCGTCCAGCTCGTGACGGAGCTCGGACTTGACCGCAAGGACGTAGCGTCCGTGGCGGATAGCCACGCCTTCGGACTGAAGCAGGGGCCTGATGGCGTGGGAGGCGGCGAGGGCGTGGGCCTTATCGCGGAGGCGGATGGTTGCGGCATCGAGGCGCGCGCGGATGTCAGCCAGGGTCGGGCTGGCGTCGTCGCGCACCTGGCCGTCGCCGCCGATCGCTGCGTCAATCAGCGTGCAGAGGGTGTCGAAGTCCCCCAGGCTGGCGCCGAGCTCCGCCAGCCTTGGGCAGGTTGGCGCCTCGGCCTCAAAGAGTTCTTTCAGGTTCCCGGCCGCCAGAAGGGTGCTGCGAATGTCCAGGAGCACGGGCGGCTCGATAGCCTTCTGGCCTTCACCAGTGCCGGCGATGGCGTGGCGCACGTCGGTCATCCCCGCCATCGGCAGCCGCCCGCGCTGCCGCAGGAGCTCGCGCATCTCAGTGGCCTCTTCGATCGCAGTGCGGATGGCTGCCGCGTCAGTGAGCGGGCAAAGGCCCTCGACAGCCGCTTTGCCGAGCGAGGAGGCCGCATAGCCGGCCAGCATCGCCTTGACCTTGGGGTACTCTAGGACTTCGAGGGAGTGGGGGTCCATGAGGGCCTGTCATCGTGGGCGTCACGGCTCGCGCGTGGCATCCCTCGCGCGAAGCGTGAGGACTACTCTTCCGCTGCTAGCTCGGCAATTCGGGCCTTGGCGGTCTGGGCGAATGTGGTGTCGGGGAACTTCTCGAGCACCTTGCGGTATTCGGCGAGGGCCTTGTCCGGCATCTTGTTGCGGCGGTAGCCGTCGCCCAGCGACAGGAGGCGTTCGGCCTCGGAGCGCGCCCGCGCGTCGCGCAGGCTGCCGGCGGCCTCGGGACTGGCCTTGAGTTGCTCCTGGAGCTTCTTGGCCTCAGCGGCCTCCTCGCTATCGCCATAGCGTCGGAGGATGGCATCGAGTGCCTCGGCGGCCGCCGCAAACCGCTTCTGCTGGATGGCCTCCTGTGCGTTGGCCAGGAGGCGGGCGGCCATGTAGGCGTTGAGGCGCTTGCGTAGCTCGGGGTCCTTGCGAATCTCCACGAGGCGTTCGCCGGCCTTGCGGGCGGCCTCGGTGCCCTTGAAGCTGCGGGCGCACTCCTGATAGGCGCGGATGGCCGAGCCGAGCTTGTTCTTGCCCTCCAGTTCCGCAGCGGCGTCGAGCTTTTGGGTCGCCTTGGCCTCGAGCTGGTTGAGGAGGCGGCGAGCGGCGTCGGCCTCCTCCTGAGGGATGCCGCCGCCGAGGGCGGCGTTTAGGGCGTCATAAGCCGCGGCGAAGTCCTCCTTCTCCACCGCCTGCTTGCCGCGTTCGAGGGCGCGCAGGGCGTCGCGGCGGTCCTTGTCGGGGATGAGCGCCAGGGCCTTCTCCGCGGTCGCCTTGAGCCGCCCGAGGTAATTGATAGGCGGCGCGTAGCCCGCCAAGCGGTCCACCTCCTTCCCCTTGGCGTCCAGGAAGATCACCTGTGGGACGCCGATCGGCTCGCCCGGCTTGAAACAGGCGCGGAGGGCCTCTGGCATCGCCTGCTTCTTCTCGTTCACTGCCCGCAGGTCGAGCAGGAATGGGGCGAAGTGGCGCTGCACCACCTTGCCTATCTCGGCGTCCGAGAGGGTCTCCTCGCGCAACATCTTGGAGAAGTCGCGTCCCTGGGCATCGGTCGCCGCGGCCACGACGACCACCATGACGAGCTGCTTGCTCTTGCCCGCTGCCTCCAGCGCGGCCTCGAAGCTAGCATGGTACTCGATCTCCCCTGCCGAGCACGCCAGCGCCGCAAGCGCCCCACAAACAGCAAGCCTGTGACTCACCGCAGGCCTCCAGATCGTCTGCCCCGTCACGCCGGCATTGTAGCCCGCAAGGGGCGGAGAGTCAACCACCGGCCCCACTGACGAGACCCCGGTTTCGCCCTTCAACCTACCCTCAGCCCCAAGGGGGCGCAACACCCCGCGCCGCCGAAACCGGCCCCGCCTCGGCCACTGCAAGCGCCGACACCGGACAGAGGATCAATGTGTGCGCAAGGACTTGATCCTCTGTGCCAATTTTTGGCACGCTCCCTAAGCTTCAGCCCCGCACCCACTTATGGCCTGCGAGCGCTTCCATAGAACAGGGGATCACTGGCCTCTGCCTCACAAGTTGATCCCCTGTCGAGGGGCTGTCGCATCTGACGCGACCCCAGTTTCGGTGGCTCCCCGTGTTGCGCCCCGAATGGGCAACCTATCATAGCCCAGGGCGGAGCGAAGCGAAGCCCTGGGCCTGGGGTTGCAAGGGCATCAGCCCTGTAAGGGCGAGATAGAGGGCCATGGCGCGTCCCCACATCCCTCCCGAACGTTCCAATACGTTCGGGAGGGTAACGTCCCACCCCGCCACCGCGCCTAACCCCTACCCTCCCGAAGGTATTGGAACCTTCGGGAGGGAATGGCCGATGCGGGGGCCGTCTTCCCAGGGCTTCGCTTCGCTTCGCCCTGGGCTATCGTAGCTCCCACCTCCGGGGCTGCACAGAGCGAACCACCGGAAACGGGGGTCGTGTCAGGGCCAGCCCCACTTGACACGGCGCCCTATTGTGCTACTATGCCCTACGGGCGGGGACGCCGCGGGCACCGCACGGAGGGCCTCATCGTGCTGCGATGGCTCAAAGAGCTCGACGAGCCGCTGCGCGGGAACAAGATGAAGGCCGAACTCCTCAAGGCCGGCACGCGACACCTCCGGCTCAAGCCGTTCGTCGTCCTCGGCGTCGTCCTTGGCGTCCTCTACGGGCTGTGCATGGGGCTCTTCGCGGTGTTGAGCCGCGCGACGCCGTGCTGGCCCCAGCTCCTTGCGTCCGCGGTCAAGGTGCCGGCGCTCTTCTTCCTCACCCTCGTTGTCACCTTCCCGTCGCTCTACGTCTTCAGCGCGCTGCTCGGCGTGCGGCTGGGGCCGGGCGACACGTTGCGGCTGCTCGTGGCGGCCATCGCGGTGAACCTGGCGGTGCTGGCGTCCTTTGGGCCGATCACGGGCTTCTTCACCCTGAGCACGACGAGCTACTACTTCATGAAGGCGCTGAACGTGGCGTTCTTCACGGTCGCGGGCTTCATTGGCCTGGCGTTCCTCCTCAAGGCGCTGGAGCGGCTCGAGGAGGCCCAGAGGCCCAGGGAGGAGCCGAGGGCGTCGGGCGAGGCGGGCGCCGCGGCCCCTGCGCCGCCGCCCCCGCCGGCGCCCTGGCCGCCGAGGCCGCCCGAGGCCCCCAGGGCGCGCGAGGTCTTCCGCGTGTGGCTCATCCTCTACGCCCTCGTGGGCGCGCAGATGGGCTGGATTCTCCGGCCCTTCATCCTCGACCCAAAGCTCGAGTTCGTGTGGTTCCGCGGGCGCGAGGCGAATATCTTCACCGACCTTCTCCGCACACTCGCCAAGCTGCTGAGCGGCCAGTGATGGGCGCGTTCTTCCGGGTGCTCGACGAGTTCCTGCGCGGGCGGGGGCGGTTCACGGCGGACGCGCCGGTCGCCGGCCGCCTGGGGTGGCTCTTCGCCTTCGTGCTCGGTTGCGGCATCCTCTACGGGGCGGTGATGGGCGCCTTCAGCGGCCTGGCCTCAGGGCGCTTCCACCAGCTCCTCTACAGCGGCCTCAAGGTGCCAATGCTCCTCCTCGTCACCTTCGCCGTCTGCCTGCCGAGCTTCTTCGCCATCAACACGGTGGCTGGGCTGCGAGACGATTTCGGCCAGGCGCTCCAGGCGGTGGTCGGCACGCAGGCCTGTGTGACGATCGTGCTGGCGGGCATGGCGCCCGTTACGGCGGTCTTCTACCTCTCGTGCTCGGACTACGGGCTGGCGGTGCTCTTCAACGGCGTGATGTTTGGGGTCGCGGCGGGGACGGCGCAGGTGGTCGTGCGGCGCTACTATGCCCCACTGGTCCGCAAGGACCCGCGGCACCGGGCCATGCTCTACGTGTGGTTTGGCCTCTACGTCTTCGTGGGCATCCAGATGGGCTGGCTGCTGCGGCCGTTCATCGGTGACCCAGGCAAGCCGGTCACCTTCTTCCGCGAGGATGCCTGGGGCAATGCCTACGTGGTGGTGGCTGGGCTGATCGCGCACTTCTTCCGCACCTTGCTCCCGTTCTGAAACCGCCGAGTGTTGCCCCCCGTTCTGGGGACGCTCAGTCGGGGTCGGCGCTCGACCCTCACCCTACCCTCTCCCTGGAAGGGAGAGGGGTTTGGCCCCCCCTCCCTCTCAGGGAGGGGACAGGGGGGAGGGTCGGAGCTTGTGCTGCGAGAGGCCCACAGGAATCGGACCCACACTCGGGCCGAATAGGGCGATTGACCATGACCCTGCGCGCCGGTATATTGACCGCGGACTGACCACTGGCTCTTTCCCGACCGGAGAACCAACGCATGACCCGACTGCGGTGTGTCTTGGCCGCGATGCTCGGGGTCACACTGGCCGCCATCGGGTTCGCGGGCGAGCCGGGTTCCCAGCCTGACGTGAAAGCCCTGGCCTCGGCGCTCGAACGGCCGATGGCGCTAATCCAGGGCCGGATGGGGACCTACACGGCCACGCTCTCGCTGCGCTTCAAGGAGGGCGACGTCGAGCAGGCAGGCGAGGTGACGATTGTGCGCCTCGACGGCGAGCAGTTCGCCATCGCACTCAAGGCCGAGCCGTTGAGTTTCCTGCTGCGGCGGACGGCGGACGCGACGACGCTGGCCGTGCCCGCCCAGAAGCTGGCCGTGGTGGGCAAGGGGGCGATCGCGGGCGACTCCGACCTCCAGCCCGCCCGCCTCTTCGCCCGCGTGGCGGGCGCCTGGCCGGCCATGCTCACCGTCATCGGGCTGATGCAGTCGGCCGACCCTGCGGCCGTGGCCCTGATGATGCAGGCGGTGCTCCAGCTTGAGCGGGCGCCCGACAAGGCGCCGGCGGTGTTCGTGGCCAGGCGACCGCTGGGCGGCGGGACGTTTTCGCTCGAGCTGGCCGAGGACGGGAAGTCGGTCCACCGATTCGCGTGGCGGGGCGAGGACGGGCGGGAGGCGAGCCTGGGCCTTGTCGTTCAGGAGCGGGCTGACGCGCCGGCGGCGCCCGCCGTCGAGGGGTTGGTGACGCTGAGCGTGCCGCGGGAGGAGCTGGAGCGCGCGCTCGGGCGCGGCCTGGGGCGCGCCGCAGAGCTCCTCGCTGGGGACCAGGCGGCGGGAAGGCCACGCGACGAGACGCGGGCGGCAGATAGCGGCCGCCTCATCGTTCGGAAAGGCAACCGCGTGGCCATGCTCCAGGGCTCGCCCCTGGAGATCGGCTTCCAGCATGGCAAGCTCCTGGCCCGGGAGGCGCGGCGGACCGCCGACTCGGTGCTCTACACGGCGGGCCTCTACTACACGGTGGCGAAGCGCGAGTGGTTCCTCGACACTCTGCGCAGCGCATGGCGGCGGCTGGAGCCGCATATCCCTCAGGAGTATCTCGACGAGATGCAGGGCCTGGCCAACGGCTCGGGCGTCGCGCCCGAGGAGGTGCGGCTGGCCAGCGTGTTCCCCGAGCTCTTCCATTGCTCCGGCTTCGCGCTCTTCGGCAAGGCCACGGCGGGCGGCAAGCTCCTCCACGGCCGCGTGCTGGACTACATGACCGAGCTGGGCTTCCAGCGCGACGCCGTGGTCTTCGTGGTGAAGAAGCGGGACGCGATCCCCTTCGCCAACATCGGCTACGCGGGCTTCATCGGCAGCGTCTCGGGCCTCAACGCCGAGCAGGTGGCCTTCGGCGAGATGGGCGGGGGCGGGGAAGGGCTCTGGGATGGCACCCCGATGGCCATCCTGATGCGCATGGGCCTGGAGCGTGCGAAGACGCTGGAGGACGCGATGCGGCTCTTCCGCGAGGCCAGACGCACGTGCGAATACTACTATGTCATCTCGGACGGCAAGGGCCCGTCCGCCGTGGGCGTCGGGGCCACGCCGGAAAAGATCGAGTTCATCAAGCCCGGCGAGGCGCACCCCAAGCTGCCCGCGGCGGTGGAGGACGCCGTGATGCTGTCGGCCGGCAGCCGCTTCGCGAGCCTCGTCCAGGGCGTCAAGGCCAAGTACGGCCAGTTCGACGAGCAGGCCGCCATCGAGCTCATGAAGCGGCCCGTGGCCATGAAGTCGAACCTCCACAACGTGCTGTTCGTGCCGCAGGAACTGGTGTTCCACGTGGCCAACGCCCGTGGCCGCTCGCCCGCCTGCGACCAGGCCTATGCGCGATACGACTTGCGACAGCTCCTCGACGAGATGTCCAAACCCCTCCTTCCAGGCTCACGGGAAGAGCGGGGAGCAAGCCCGTTCTGAGAAAAGGGTTCCCTCTTCCCTCCCGAACCTCTCGTCCCCAGAGCCTCTCACATTGGGTCGCCATTCGCGGCAAGCAGCTTAGGCCAACCCAGCGCAGAAGTCCTTGGAGGGGGCGGGGCGGGGGGGAACCTTCTTCCGAAGAAGGTCCCCCACGCCTCTTCACCGTTTTGCTTCCGCGACGCGGACGATTGCGATGAAGTTGCGGGCGGCCTGCTCGCCGTAGGTGCCTGAGGACGTGCCGCCGAGCATGAAGCCGTCGGGGCCGGCCTGCTCAAGGCGGGCGGCGGCGATATCGCACACCTCGCGCTCGGGCAGGCGGTCGAGGACCTCCATATCATCGAGGTTGCCCACTATGCAGGTGCGGCCTCGCAGGATGCGCTTGGCCTCGCCCAGGTCGCAATCGCCGCAGGGCGGGGCCTCCAACGGGTCGAGCGAATCAATGCCGAGGTCGGCGAGGGCGTCGAGGAAGCGCATTATCGGCCCGTGGTTGTGGTAGTGCACCAGCGCGCCGTAGTGGTGCATCAGGTCGGCCTGGGGCGCATCGAAGGGCGCGAGCAGGCGCGGCACAGCCTTCGGGCCGAGCTGCACCGTGACATATTCGCCCCCGATGATGCGGAAGGCGTCCACCCCCGCCCTGCACGCGGCCTCCACGTAGGCGTTGAGCCGCTCGGAAGCGATGCGGCACATCTCGACGAAGAGGTCGGGCGCGTCGGCCCACAGAAGGCAGAAGTCCTCGGGCGAGAGCACCGTGGCCGGCCAGCACACGGCATCGCAGACGCCCATGCACACGAGCGCGTCGTCGCCGTACTTCGCCCTCGCGTCGTGGAACGGCTTGAAGTTGGTCGCTAGCGGCTCATAAGGCACGGAGAGGAGGGCCTCGACGTCGGCAGCGGTCTTGCACGGGAACTCGATTGTCGCAGAGGTGATAGCCGTGCGCTTGTGGCGCGAGACGAGGTCGCCCGCGGGCGTGTGGTAGACCGCTGTCGTGATGGTCCCATCGGGCGTCGTCTCCGTCGTCGTCTCCGAGGCCAGGCGGGCGCCGCTGAATGAGAACCCGCCGCCCCAGGCCTCGACCCACATGTCGCATCTGGCCACCAGCTCGCGGCCGAGGCCGCTCTCGGGCGGGATACGCCCGAAGCCCCAGGGCGACACCGGCACCCTGTCGGGCCGGCCTCTCCTTGCCGCACACAGCATCCGCTCGCGCGAGGTCACGGCCGCACTCCTGCCCCAGAGAGGATGTCACCACGAATGCCACGAATTGCCGAAGGACACGAATGTAAGATCTCGGGGCCGGGAGATCAACCTCAACGGGTAGAACACACTGGACGGTTTGATGCGCCTCTTTGACACTCGACGCGGCGGCGCCTATAATAGCGGCTTGACGCAGTCCTTCGGCCCGTGGGGCAGTAGTGAGGTCCTGACCTGAGATGGCGGAGACTACGCCACTGGGACGCCTGGCAGCCGAGCTGGGCCTCCCGCCGGCAGCGGTAGAGGGCGCAGCGGCGCTGCTCGAGGCCCGCGCCACGCCGCCGTTCATCGCGCGATACCGCAAGGAGGCGGCTGGGGGCCTCAACGAGGAGCAGTTGCGGGCCGTGGCGCGCGGCCTGCGGGCACTGCGCGCCATTGAGCTGCGCAGGAGCAAAGCCCTCAAGGCCCTGGAGACCCGCGGCAAGCTCACCGACGCGGTGCGCGCCCAGATCGAGGCCTGCTGCGATGCGGCGGAGCTCGACGAGCTCTATCTGACCTACAGCGGCCGCCGCTACACGCGCGGCACGCTGGCCAAGGGGCGGGGCCTCGGGCCGCTGGCCGACGCCATACTCGCCCAGTCGCCGGGCAGCCCGCCGCTGGAGGAGATGGCGGCGGCCTATGTGAACTCGGAGCGGGGCGTGCCCGACGTGGCGGCCGCACTCGAAGGCGCCAGCCACATCATCGCCGAGGCCGTGGCCAACGCCCCTGGCGTCAAGGACGCCCTCCGCCAGCTCTTCGCCGAGACCTGTCTGGTGCGCGCACGTGTGGCCGAAGCCAAGGAGGGCAAGCACAGCAAGTATGAGATGTACTACGACTTCAGCGAGCCGGCCGCCACGATCCCCTCGCACCGCATCCTGGCCATCCGTCGCGGCGAGAGCGAGGGCTGGCTCAAGGTGAGCGTGGAGGCCGACCGCGAAAAGGGCCTCGCCCTCCTGCGCGAAGGCCGCGTCAAGGCCCCCGGCACCCCGTCGGGAACAGTGGTGGAGACGGCTGTGGCGGACGCCTACGACCGTCTGCTGGCCCCGGGGCTGGAGGCCGCGGTCCGCGCGGAGCTCAAGCGGCGGGCCGACGCCGGGGCTATCGCCATCTTCGCGCGAAACCTCCGCAGCCTGCTCCTCCAGCCGCCCGCCGGGCCGCGCCGCACCCTAGGCGTCCATCCCAGCCTCCGCGGCGGCTGCCGTCTCGCCGCCGTGGACGAGAGCGGCAAGCTCCTCGAGCATTCCACCATCTTCCCCCTCCCGCCCGAGGCCAAGATCGAGGAGGCCCGCGCGGTCGCGCTCGGCCTGATCGAGAAGCACGGCCTGAGCGCCGTCGCCATCGGCAGCGGCGCAGGCTCGCGCGAGCTCGACCGCTTCTTCCGCGAGCTCCTCAAGACGCTGCCCCCCGGCAAAGTCGTGCAAAAGGTCGTCAACGACAGCGGCGCGAGCGTCCACGCCACCTCCAAGGCCGCTCGGGACGAGTTCCCCGACCTCGAGCCGGCCGTGCGCTGCGCCGTGAGCTTCGCTCGCCGCCTCCAGGACCCGTTGACCGAGCTCGTCCAAGTGGACCCCAAGGCCATCGGCGTGGGGCAGTACCAACACGACGTCAACCAGGGCGCCCTCCGCGAGGCCCTGGAGGCCACCGTGGCCAGTTGCGTGAGCAAGGTGGGGGTGGACCTCAATCGCGCGCCCGCCGCACTCCTGGCCTATGTGGCAGGCGTCGGCCGGGGCGCCGCACGCGAGATCGTCCGCTACCGCGGGGAGCACGGCCCATTCCGCTCCCGCGAGCAGCTCAAAGAGGTCCCCCACTTCTCTGAGAAGCAGTTCGAACAGGCCGCGGGCTTTCTGCGCATCTACGGAGGGGAAAACCCGCTCGACGCGACAGGCATCCACCCCGAGCGTTACGCGCTGGTCGCACGCATCGCCGCTGACGCCGGAACCGACGTCGCATCCCTCCTCGGCAACCGCAAGCTCATCGAGGGGATCGACTTCTCGCGCTACGCAGGCCCCGATGTCGGCGAGCCGACCCTGGCCGACATCCGCCGCGAGCTCCTCTACCCAGCCCACGACCCGCGCGGCCCCTTCCGCGCCATCGAGTGCCACGAGGCCGTCGCATCCCTCGAAGAACTCAAGCCCGGCATGGTCCTCGAGGGCACCGTGAGCAACGTCACCAACTTCGGAGCGTTTGTGGACATCGGCCTGCGTGAGGACGGGCTGGTCCACGTCTCCCACATCGCGCCGCGCTACGTCCAGGACCCAATCGAGTCCGTGCGGGTCGGCGACGTGGTGCGGGTGAAGGTGTTGTCGGTGGACCTCGAGCGGCGGCGCATCGCGCTCAGCATCAAGGACGCCCTGCCGCCGCCTCCGCCCCGTAAGCCGCGCCCCGCGAAGCCCGCCCCCCCGACGGCCCCCGCGCAGAAGACCCGGCCGCCAGCAAAGGCCAGGCCCACCGAGCCGCCCAAGCCCAAGCGCGACCCCTTGGCCCCGGCCACCCCCGAGGACATCGCGCGCCTCATCGCACACTTTCAATCGCGGTGAACCTGGCCTCACGCCCGCTTCTGGCGAGCTATTCAGAGGGTCGGCTTCCCCAGCCGCACCTTCATCCTGGCCTGGAGCTCCGTCCGCACCTTGTCCCAGCCGCCCTCACTGATCGTCCACTCGCCATCAATCTTCTTCACCTCGACGTCGGCAAACTCGTGCGACTCGCCCGTCGCCAGGTTGATCAGCCGATAGGTCATGATGATGCCGTGGGCCTCAGTGTCGCGGCTGACCGTGAAGACGCTCGCGCCCTCCGGCTTGGCCTCGCGGAAGAAATGGTTCACGCTGGTCACAAGCCCATCGCTGTCGAGCTGGGGAAAGCGAATGTCGCCCTTGACGAAGACCGCAACCGACGCAGGCCCCAGCGGGAGCTCTTTCACCATCGGCTCGTCAGGCTCCACCTTCTCGGGCATAACCGACCTCACGGCGCCGCGGACGCGCGCCAGCACACCCGAGCGCTCCAGAGCAATGTAAGCCAGGAACAGCCCCATCAGGCCGAGCGGAACGGCGACGCACACGCCGAGCACGACCCACCTGCGGCGCTGCTCGCGCCGCTCCAGCCGCTCGCTCATGTCCACATACCAGTCTACGTCTTCCTGCTGTCTCGCCATACCCACTTCCCCGGCTGCTCAACGAGGCTTTGCCCCGACGTGAAACGGCAGGACGCCTGCCCCCCCACACGCTCCACCACATATTCTAGCCCCCACGGAAGGCAAAGTCAACGCGCCCATTGCCCTTATCGCGGGTCGGCTCGCCTGCACTGCACAGCCTTTCGGGCCACGCCTAGTGTTGCGCCCCAGACAGATTCAGCCGCCGCATCGCTAGTGCCGTCCTCTTCGGCACAGGTGAGCGGCGTGTCGGTCAGAACCAGCAGGTCGTAGTCCGAGTCGGGCGCTGCATCGCCTCGTGCGCGGCTCCCGAAGAGCACGACGGCAGCGCCGGCCACATGCTCCTGAATCACGCGCTTGCACGCCAGAAGCATTGCGTCGTCGCTACGGGACACGTCTGTCCCGCGCTGCCCTGTCCCCCCGATGGTCTCCGTTTCGCGCCGCCACGGCCGTGATAGGCGGCGATCCAAGGCAAAGTCAACGTGCATTTGCCTCTGGCGGATGCGCCTCGGGGGGGCCCCCCGGTCGCCACGTAGGAGCGGGTAGAGCTCGTGGTCAATGAAGCGGTCGTTGAGGGGGGGGCGACGTGGCGCAGGGCGCCCTCGCGCTTGAGGCCGAGGCGCTCGGGCACGGCGCGGCTGTGGTCCGTCAAGGCGAATACCTCGTCGGCGCGCCACGGTTCCAGCATCCGCAGCTCGATGCCGCGCGCCCACCGGCGCGGGGACATGGCCGCCCACACTGTTATTCTGCCAGCTCCAATATGAGGCTCTTCATCAGGGGGGCGGCGGCGCACTTGATGGTGTAGGTGTCCTTGGGGGACCTGGCGATGTGGACGTCGCGCTTCTCGACGCCGGCCTCGTCCCAGACATAGGTGATCTTGACGGGGCGGAAGCCGCCGGCAGGCTCGGCGTAGTCGGCGTCAATGCGGAAGTCGAAGATGCACAGGGTGTTGTATTGCTTGGTGCTCTGAAAGCGGACGAGGGCCTTGCGGATGCCCCTTGGAACGGCCTCATAGGTGAAGTACTCGGTGGAGCCGGGGACGGGGCCTGGGAGCTTGCCGATCTCGGCCCAGGTCTTGCCGTCGTCGAAGGATGCCTGGAGTGCCCAGCCCTCGCGCTTGTCGCGGGCGCGGTAGTGAGCGCCGCCGCGGAGGCGCACGATGTCGCCGGGGGTCTCGATGGGGAAGGTGACGGAGCCGCCCTCGGGGCCGTAGTCCTTGACGCGGAACATCTTGTGTTCGGTGCCCTTGAAGTCGGGGTGGAAGTCTGCGGCGATGAGTTGCTTGGGCTTGACGTCTGGGTTGGTGGCGCCTTCGATGGTGATCGTGCCCTCGGCGGGGCCGGCGGAGAAGGTGATCGTGTTTTCGCCTTCAGCGAGGGCGGGAAGCGGACACTGGGAGTGCTGGATGTCGTGGGTGAGCTTGAGTGAGCCGAGCCCCGTGCCCTCGCCCTGAAGCTCAAACTTGAGGCGGTAGTCGTAGCGGCGGAAGCAGTGGGGCTTGAGGTCGAGCTTCTGGAGGCCGCTCGCCGTGACCTTGCCGAGTTCCTTCCAGTCGAGGCCATTGTTGTCGGAGAAGCTCACCGCGATGCTGCCGCCGATGCCGACGATGGCCTGGAAGGTGGCCTCGCCGCCGAGGTAGACGTAGCTGGAGGGCATGCGGATGACGAGGGTGCCGGGCTTCGCAGCGTCCTTGGGGCGCAGGGCGGGCGCCTTGCTGCCCGAGGCGACATTGTCGGCCACGAGTGCGGTGGCGAGGAAGGCGGGGTCGGCGATGGGCGCGTCGTACTCGAGCGTGCCGTTGCCGATGCGGCCGGGGGCGATGTCACCCAGCTTGCGCTGTAGGCTCAGCTCGGCGCGGTTCTTCAGCATGCCGCCAGGGCCTTCGCCGCCGCCGTCCATGTTGATGTGGAGGCCCTTGTTGAACCAGTTTCGGGTGAGGCGCTCGCCGGGGCGGAGCTGGACGTTGAGCTTGTAGCCCTGCGAGTAGCCGTATTCGTAGACGTGGTGCCGGTCGCCCCTGTCGTACTCGATCATCGTCGAGGACCAGCCGTGCCAGCCGGCGGGGTTGGGGCCGTCCTCGGTGTAGGTTTCGCACGTGGCAAGGAGGGCGGGGCCGGCTCGCCGCCAGTTGCCCTTGGCGGCGAACTTCCGCAGCTTGCCGTCGTCCCCGCGGTAGCCGGGGTTGGCCTCGTGCCAGTCCCTCACCGCCTTCTGGAGGTCGGCCACGCTGGCGATGGACTTGTCGGGGTTGCGGAAGAAGTTCATCAGCGATCCATCGAGCATGTGCCAGGCGTTGTCGTAGTAGACCTCCGGGACGCTGTGGAGGGTGATGGCCCAGCCGCGGGCCTCCCAGCCGATGGCGCGGGCGAGCTGCTCGACGTTGGCCGACGCGCAGCAGCACATGCCGTAGCCGTAGACGTGGATGGTCTTCATCACGTCGTGGACGTTGCCCTCGTGCTGGAGGAACTCGTTTGGCGGGGCGGTCTGGTGGCGGTACTTCACCACCGTCTTCCAGATGGCGAGAGCTTTTTCGTCGTTGGTCATGCCGTCCCTAATGTAGGACCGCTTCCAGTCGTCGAGGGTCGTCACGTCCTCCACCTTGTCCGAGACGACCTTGATGTTGCACACGACGCCGGGCTGGGTCTCGGCGGCGAGAGCGCCGCGGCCGGCCGCCGCGAGAGCGAGGCCCAACGCGATGCTCAGCCCAAGCCTGCCAGTGGTTCCCACGTTGCGCTCCTTCGCTGTAGGGGATCGTTCCCAGTGTGAGCCATTGCATGGAGTATACCGCAGGGCGAAATGGAATCAACCCGCTCCGAGGGCTCACTTCGCCGGCGTGGCAGTGCCACACGAGGACGGCGTGGATGTTGAACCTGGCCCCGAGGTCAATCTGCACCCACTGCTTGGCAGGATTCAGCTCGACAAGCCATTCCGGCCGACAGTCCTTCTTGCCGTCAGTTCCTCCTCCCCTGCCTCACCGCCGAAGCCAGGACTACCGAGCGCGCAGGATAGGGCAAGGACGAAGCGCAGGAGACAACGCATGGCCTCGTCTCCCGTAGGGCTAAGGGAACGTCTTCACGCGGTACTGCCGAATGAGGGGATCATCGGTCATGGGGGTGAGGTCCTCGTGGCGGGCATGGGCGATGAGCATTCGGTCGAAGGGATCCTTGTGGACGCCTTCGAGCTACGCCAGTGCAAGTGTGTGTGCGATGGTAATCGGCAGAGGCTCGACCCGGTTGCGGCGGAGTTGCTCCGGGATGAATGCCTCGGCGGAGGAAGGGAGCCTGAGCTTCCCAAGGCGGGACTTGATCATCATCTCCCACGAGCTGGCAGCGCTGAGGTAGAGTTCATTCGCCGGGCCTGCGATGGCCTCCAGCATATCGCCAGGCAGCCTCGGACTCTCGATGACCCACCAGATGAATACGTGGGTATCGAGGAGATACCTCACTTGTAGAACTCCTCGACCTCCTCATCTCATCGTCGAGCGGCTTGTGGAAATCATCAGAGATCCGGATCAAGCCTTTGGCCGAGCCGGGGCGCCTCCGCTCCTGAGCTGCCTCTGGCGGGCGGGCATCACCTTGTCCCTCGGACTCGACGAGGATGATGACCTCCACGTCCCTATTGGCCAGCGCCTCAAGGCCGCTGATCTGAATGGTGCCCGAATCCACGTGCGCCGTCAGCCGCAGAGCTTGCGCTTCGGGCCTCCTATCGAGCGCGCGCCGCCATCGCAACATCCTCCTGCCAACATCATCATGCGCGAGCCCAACCGAGACGTCAAGGATGAACCGTCTCGCGCCTCCTCAATCCACCGGCCCGGGGCGGGTGATGCGGGGGGCGGTCTTGATGCGGGGGCGGATGGCGAGCCAGTCAATGCCCTGGAAGACGGGGTCGTCAATGGCCCGCACCTCCTCGTCGCCCAGATAGGGGCACATGGCGTCCACCCACAGGATGAGACGTAGGAGGTCGTCGGGCGGGAGCCGCACGTCGTTGTGCTTGCCGCTGGAGGCGAGCTCGATGAGGCGGCTCTTGTAGGAGAGCTTGGTCATGGGGGGCGGGGTCTCGTAGGCCCGCGGGTCGCGCTGGTCGTAGCCTTCGACCATGAGCATGTCGGCGAAGCCGAAGCCTGGCGGTGGGCTCTTGGGGGGCACGTAGGGTGCGCCCCAGGAGGGGCGGCCGGTGAAGAGCCAATAGGTTTCGTCGAAGCCGAGGGCGCCGGGGCGAGGCGTCATGTCCACCTTGGCCCGGCCCTTGCCGTCGCCCGTGTGGCACTTGGCGCAATGCCTGTCGAGGACCGGGCGGACGTAGCGGTCCCAGCTCACGGTGTCGCTGCCCCAGGGCGGTGGCGTGATGTTGCTCGGCTCGTGTTGGATAGCGGCGGTCTTGGCATAGGGCTCGGGGGTGACGCTGTGGAGCTCGTGGCAGCCGAGGCATCCGCGGCGCTCGCCGGGCATGACGTTGACGAAGCTGCGCATGGTCTGGAGCGCTCGCTGCCGCTCGTCGAGGAGTTGAAAGTGGAGGGGGATGCCGCTGGGCGCGTGGAAGCTCACCGAGCCGTCGCCCTCGATGGGCACGGTGCCGAGGATGCGCTTGACGCCCTCCGATTGCACGGCGGAGACGACGGGGCCGGTCGAAAGGTAGGGGCGTTTATGCCAGTAGGTGTAGGTCTTGTGCTCGATGGTCAGCACGCGGAGGAAGCGCGCCTTGCCGCGGAGCTCCTGGGGTGCGCCCTCGTAGACGTCGCCGCTGTAGATCACGCCGCCCTTGGGCGTCAGCCGCTCCTCGCGCGTGGGCCACTCGACGCGGTCGTTTATCACGGGCGGCCTCAGCCGCGGCTTGACCGGGATCGCGTGGAAGATGTTGTTGACCCCCTCGTAGATCAGCTCGCGGTTGCCGTCGGTGTCCATCAGGTAGAGGACGAACTTGCCTCCGCGGTTGGCGGAGACAAGGAAGTCGCGCTCGCTGAGGGGATAGGGGGAGTAGTAGGCGGCGTAGCTGCCGCTGCGATGATAGCTGGGCGATTCGACGGGGTCAACCGGCCCGTTGCCCGATTCGGGCCAGGCCACGTCGGCGGTCACTTTGGTGAGGCCGGCTGGGAAGTTGAAGCCGTGGCCCTGATCAATGATGCCGACCGAGCCGCTGAACCAGTTGTGGTGGGCGGAGCCGGTGAACATGACGCGGCGGGAGCCTGGGATGGAGCGGGCGTCCTTGAGGAGGTCGGGCCAGACGCTCTGATTGCCCCAGAAGGTGCTGGGGTGGGTGCCGTCGGGGTTGACGGTCCAGAGGCCCTGGGCGCGCCAGAGGGGCTTGTCGGTGTACTCCCAGCGGGTGTAGATGATGCGGCCGTCGTTCATCACGGAGGGCAGGTAGTCGGGTTCGTTGCCTGCGGAGATGAGATAGATGTTCCGCCCGTTGCGGTCGGCGCGGGCCAGCACGTAGGCGTTGGTGGGCGGCATGCAGCGGACGTAGGTGTGCCCGCGCGTGGTCGAGAAGATGATGTGCTCGCCATCGGGCAGGTAGATGGGGTCGAGGTCGTCGTAGGGGCCGTCGGTCAGTTGCCTCAGGCCCGTTCCATCCACGTTGATCTCGTAGAGGTGGAAGGACTTTTCGTTGTGGGGCTTGAAGCAGAAGAGGATGGTCTTGGCGTCGAAGGAGAGGTCTGGCCGCCAGAATGAGCCGTGGAAGGGCGGCTGGGGCATGAGTTGCGTGAGCTTGCCGTCGGGCGACAGTCCGTCGAGGATGAGCAGGCGACCGCCGGGCACGGCCATGTAGCCCAGGCGGTGGCGTGTCTCGTGGGGCCACTCCGAGCCTTGGGGGAAGGGCATGTCCACGAAGAGCACCTTCGTGAAGTCCACGACGGGGTTCTTGAAGGCGATGCGGCGCTTTATCTCGCGCACCTTGAAGTACGCCTCGCGGCTGGGCGCTGCGAGCTGCCTCTCCACGGCGCCTAGCTCGGCCAGCTCCGACCCGCAGTTGCCGATTCTCGCAGCCATGGCGCGCGTCCACGCAATCTCGCTCCTGATGCGGTCCAGCGTGGGATTGTTGTCGGCCTGATGGAGCCAGTCGCGTTCGAGGGCCTGGCGCGCCTCGTCCGCGGTCAGGCTTCGCGTCTCCGGCGTCGAGGGCTTGACGTAGGGGGCGACGGCTTCCTGGACGTATGGGCGAAGCGTCACCCGCCGCGCCGCCTCGAGCATCACGTCAATCCAGTCGGGCGAGAAGGCCGCGGCATCGCCCTGGGCCTTCAGCGCCTGGAAACGCTTCTCGATGGCCTCGACCTCCCGCCAGCGCGCCAGGTCGTCGGGCGACTGCCGCTTCCATTGGGCCTCGGTGAGTGGCTTATACTCGGCCATCATCTCGACCAGGCGGCCCACCTCGCGGAGGTTGAAGCTGTTGCCCTTCGCCACAATGTAGTCCGCTGGGCTGATCGCGGTGGCGGACAGGAAACGGTCGAAGTCGTCGGGGAAAGCGGCCTTGAGGCGCAGCCGCAGGGCGGCCAGGAGCTTGGGGGTGGCGAGGATGCTTTTCTCGGCGAAGCGCCGGCGGGAGGCCGTGAGCGTTTCGGCAAACGACTTGCCAGCGGTGAAAAAAGCCTGGAGGTCGGCCTCGGCGTCGCGGTGGAACTTCTCCTGGGCCTTCAGACCGCTTCCGTAGAGGGTCGCCACCTCGTCGGCGGTGAGCGCGTCCTTGTAGAGGCGCAAGTCGTCCATCGCGCCCTGGAAGCACTCTCCGCCGCTGGAGGAGCCGATGCAGCCAGGCGCGGAGCCGCCGGCGGCAATGGTGCCGGACCGCTCCAGCGAGCCGATCTCCTTACCGTCGAGGTAGACCCGCATCGTCCTGCCATCGAAGGTCGCGGCGGCATGATGCCAGGCGCCATCGAGCACCTGGGCGGGCTTCATCGGCGCGTCGCACTCGATGTAGCCGCCGACGTTGAGGCCGAGCGAGAGCACCCGCCCGTGCTCCTGAAAAGAGAAGAGCACGCGCTGGTCGCCATCCTCCTTGCGGAAGATCTCGCGGTAGCGCTCCTTGTCGAGGGTGACGGGCAGCACCCAGACGCTCAGGGAGAGCTTCTGGACGCCGGCGAAGTCGGGCTTGGCGGGCACGCCGAGCATGTGGTGGCCGCTCAAGCTGATGGCCGCGCCGTAGACCCCCTCGACGCGCTGGAACCTGCCCTGGCCGGCCAGCGGCACCGCATCGTAGCCGTTCCCGCTCGAGTCGCGCGCGACGCCCTCCGAATCCTCGTCAAACGCCCAATAGGCCAGCAGCGGCTTGCCAATGGCCGGCGGCTCGATGGCCGCGGGGGTGGCGGCAATGACACTGGCGCCGATAACCAGAACGACAGCACACATCGGACGGATCAGTCGGATCGGTCGGATCTGGCTCATAGGACTCCAATCTCGGCGAGAAGCTTCTTGAACTCCTCGGCGTTGACGGCGGCGTGGCCGGCGTGGCAGTTGTTGAAGAAGATGTAGACGTTCTGGGCCTCAGAGCTGAGCTGTCGGACCTTGGGGACCCACTCCTCGAGCTCGGAGCGCCGGTAGCGGTAGTTGTAGCGCTCCTTGCCGCCGCCCTCGTACCACTTGGAGGCGTCGCGGCTGTGGAAGCGGACGTAAGCGGTCGGCGCCGTGGCGACCGCGATGCGCGGCATCAGGCCGCGTATCGCCGGCTCGTCCACGCAACAGAACCCCAGCCGATTGGCGCGCAGGAAGGCGAAGACCGCGTCGTTGGCCCAGGCGGCGTTGCGGAACTCCACGACCAAGGGGTCGTGGGGAAAGTCCTCGCGCAGCGCGGCCAGGTAGGCGCGCGACCGCTCGGTGTTGCGGAAGGAGTAGGGGAACTGGCACAGGATGCCGGCGAGGCGCCCGGCGTCGCGGGCCGGCCTGAGGGCCTCGTTGAATGCCGCGGCCACGCTGCGGTCCTGCTGGTGGGTCGTCGCCTCGTTGGCCTTGACCCAGAAGGTGAAGCCGGGCGAGGTCTTCCCCACCATTGCCTCGATGGTGTGATAGCTCGGCATCCGATAGTAGGTGAAGTTCAGCTCCACCGTGGTGAAGCGCTGGGCGTAGTAGGCAAGCTCCTCGCTCTCGGGCAGGTCCTCGGGGTAGAAGACCCCCCTCCAGTCCGAATAGCGATAGCCGGATGTGCCGACGGCGATCATGGCGGCGGCTCCGTGCCGGTGTCGAACGAGAGCGGCTCTTCGGTGTAGACGGTGTCGGTCTTGGGCGCGCCTGTGTAGAACTCTCGGAGGCGCACCTGGTAGACCTCGCAGCAGATGCCGAAGGCGTGGAGGAGCCCTTCCTGGTGGTGGCCGAGGAGGAGCTCGGGGAGGACGTCGGCGTTCTTGCGGCCGAGCACCTCCACGATGTCGGCGTAGGGGGTGCGCGCGGTCTGCGAGCGGTGCTGGGCGGCGGCGTTTTTCTTCACCCCGATGGCCTCGTAGTCGAGCGGCACCAACACGTCCACGTTCTCCGGCGGGATGGGGCACCAGGGGGTCTCGTAGTGCCAGACGTGCCACTCGGCGCGCACGCCGAGCGCGCGGAGCGTGGCCTCGGCCACCACGCGGTGACCGGAGTGCTGGTCCTGCGGGTGGGGGGCGAGGACGAGGCTCGGCCCGACCGACCCGGCGATGGCCTCGAACTTGGCCTGGAGGTGGGCCAGCTCGGCTAGCTCGATGCGGCGCGCGTAGAGGCCGGGCATGGCGAGGAAGTGCAAGCCGTCGCCCGGGCTTAGGCCGAGGGCCTTGGCCTCGCGCATGGCCTCGTCGCGGCGGATGGCGGTCTTGAGGGCGTTGTCGAGCCGTTCCGCGTCGGTGGCACCGTCGAGGCGGGCGAAGTCGCCGAGGGAGGCGAACTCGCCGCGCCCCCAGCGCTCGCGCGTGGCGGCCAGGAGCGCGCTTGCGCTGCCCACGGCCTCGCGGGGCAGCCCGAGCCAGTCGCGAAGCGCCTGCACCGCGGCGCGGCGATTGGCCGCCAGCCAGGACCGCTCGACCCCGGAGTAGCCTGGGGTCATCACGAGGACGTGCACCGCCACGTCGGGCCTGTGGCGGCGGAGAAGGTGGATCAGCCCGCTGCAACCGATGGCCGAGTCGTCGGGGTGGGGCGAGACGACTGCCACGGCGGAATACGGGAACTCCCGAAACGTCTTGCTGACCAGGGTGTCGCTCTTGACCTCGCTCATGAATGAGCGGCCCTTCTATGTGGAGATAACGAGGTTGTCGCCCGCGCCAAAGAGCTCGTAGACGCTTTGGGTCCAGGCATAGGTGGCCTGGGCCTCGGACCGTGGTACGCGGCGGCGCATGTGGTCAAGCGGGCCGGCCAGGATGAGCCGCCGCGGGGCCACGCAGGCCGCGACCTCGGGCAGGTCGCAGACCGTCAGGATGCCGCTCACGAAGTCCGGCGGCCGCCAGGAATGGAACTCGTTGGTGGCCAGCGCCTTATAAGAGATGAGGGATGAGCAGCAGACGGCGGTGGTGGCGCGCTCGTTGAGCGCGGCGGCGAATAGCGCGAGCAGCCCCCCACTGCCGTGGCCCACGATGCTCAGGCGCTCGGGGTCTACCTCGGGACGTTCGGCCAGCACTGCGAGGCCCCGCAAGACGTCGTGGACGCGGCGCCCCAGCAGGCTGTGGCCGAGCATGCCATACTGGTAGAAGTGGTAGCCGTCGGTGCCCATGAAGGCGTAGTCGCGGGGGATGGCGCCGATGGAGTGGCTCTCGCCGATTCCGCGGGGGTCAATCGCCAGAACGACATTGCCCTCGGACGCGAGCATCTGAATGGTGCCCGTGGGCTCGGCCTCGGCCTCTTTGCCGCCCTCGTGGACGTAGAGGATGCCAGGCCACTGCTTCTCGGCCTTTTCCGGGACGAAGACGAGCGCAGGGATGGTGATGCCGCGCTCGCTGTGGAACGACAGGCGTTCGATGCCGCAGTCGCCCCGGAAGACCGACCCGTGCTGCCGGCAGCGGGGCGCGCCGGAGCTGGGAGGACAGTTCAGCAGCTCGCGGAGCCGGTCGCGGAGCGTGCCCTGCCACTCCTCGGCATGGCCCCGGCTCTCGAGTGTCGGGGGGCTCGGGGGCAGGTCGAGCGCCCGCTCGCGGGTGAAGCAGAAAACTGTGCGGCTGCCCAGCGAGTTCACCTGCCCGTCGGGCGCGCACCGCAGGTCCTCGGGCGGCTCGGGCTCGGTGGGGGGCTCGGCGCACTCGGCGGCAGGGTTGCCGAGCCACAGGTGGAACCACTGGTAGGCGGCCTCGCGGAGGGGCTGGCTGTAGCCGTGGTCGCCTTCGGTCACCACGAGGTCGGCGGCCTCCTCGATGCCGAGGAGCGCGTACATGCGCTTCAGCTCGGCAAAGGCCCGCCGCGTGCCCTCGATGGGGAAGAAGTCGCGGCTGGCGGCGCCGATGCGCACAGCCCGCGGCGCGCCCGCGATGAGGAGGTCCGAGTGGTCAATGCCACGCTCGATGATGTGGTCCTGCACCTGTTCGGCGTCTGCGATCTGACCGGTAGCCATCCAGGCCTCGCGGCTGGTGACGTAGCAGACCGGCATCGCCGCGCGAAGCCGTTCGTCGAGGGCCAGAAGATATGTTGTCAGCGTCCCGCCACCCGAGCAGCCCGTGCAGCCGAGGCGGGTCACGTCCACCTCGTCCCGCATGCACAGGTAGTCGAGCGCCCGCATGCCGTCCCAGATGCGATAGGCGGCCAGGTTGACGCCCACGAGGAGCGACTGGGTGCCGGCGACCTCGTGCTCGGGGCAGCACATGCCAACGCGGGAGTCGCCGCGCGAGTAGTCCCAGTACTGGCTCCGCTCGCCCTGGCCGAGGGGGTCGTAGACGAGTGCGACGAAGCCGTGTCTGGCCAGTCCCTGGGCGAGGCGCTGGTATTCGGGGTAGGCTTTCCCCTCTCGTGCGTGGCCGCAGGGGACGAGCACGGCAGGGGCGGGCTCGCGGCGGCCCTCGGGCAGGTACAGATTGGCGGTGACGTAGAAGGCCGGGCGGCTCTCGAAGATGATCTTCTCGACTGCGTAGCCGTGGCGATCGAGGCGCCCGACGCGGCGGGGGTTGAGCGGCGTGCGCTCGGGCAGGCCGCCGATGAGGGCACGAAAGGTCTCGCGGACGTATTTCTGGTGAGCCAGGACGCCCTCCGGGGTCGTCACCTGCTCCTTCCTGGCCCGCATCTGCTCGAAGAGGGGCGCGGCGAGGGAGAGGATGTGCTCGAAGACCATCGAGGAGAGGTCGCGGTTGCTCAGAACGGTCAACGACTCCGACACGGCGGCTCCCTGAAAGTCGCGGCGGCAGGCGCCCAGCCCGCCAGACCGCAGTGAGAGGCGGCAGACGAACCGTTTCTCGCTCCGTCACACAGGTTCGCGCAACAACCGACTCTATTATACCCGGGCAGCGCTGTTTCTGAAAGCCCGCTGTCTCACTTGACTTCTGAGGCGTTGGGCGCTAGTGTTACAGCCTCGGACGCGTGACGCATCAACCATTCTGAGGAGACGGAAAGGTGAAGAGGAGCGAGTTTTCGCGGCGGGATTTCATGCGTGGGGCGGCATCGGCGGGCGCCGCCATCGGGGCGTTCACCATCCTGGGCGCCACGGCCAAGGGCCAGGGCAAGGTCTTCAGGGTCGGCCTCATCGGCTGCGGCGGGCGCGGCAGCGGGGCGCTCGGCCAGCACGTGGAGGCGGCGAAAATCCTCAACGCCGAGCTCAACCTCGGCATCGAGATCCAGGTCGTGGCGTGCGCCGACTTCTTCAAAGACCGCGCCGAGAGCACGGGCAAGCGCTACGGTGTGCCGCCGGAGAAGTGCTTCGGGGGCGCGGATAACTACAAGAAGCTCCTCGAGGTCCCGATGGACACGGTGCTGATGGGCCAGGCGCCGGCCTTCCGCCCGCCACATTTCGAGGCCGCGGTCAAGGCTGGGCGGCACGTGTTCATGGAGAAGCCGGTGGCGGTGGACGCCCCCGGCGTGCGCAAGGTGCTCGCGGCGGGCAAGCTGGCGCTCGAGAAGGGCCTCGTGGTGGTTGCCGGCACCCAGCGGCGCCACGAGCAGGGCTACAACCGCCAGTACCAGCTCATCAAGGAGGGCGCGGTGGGGCGGGTGATGGCCGGCCGCGTGGCCTGGAACATGGGGAAGATCTTCCACAACACGCCGATGAATCCCACGAAGCCCGAGGACCTGGTGCGGGGCGGCAACTGGCAGCTCTGGATCGAGATGTCGGGCGACCACATCGTCGAGCAACACGTCCACAACCTCGACATCGCCAACTGGTTCATTGGCCGGCACCCGATCAGCGCGGTGGGCTTCGGCGGAAGGGCCCGCCGCAAGGCCGGCAACATGTATGACTTCTTCAGCGGCGACCTCGACTACGGCGACGGCGTCCACGTCCACTCCATGTGCCGACAGGTAGGCGGGTGCTGGAACTGGGTTGGGGAGAGCTTCGTCTACGAGAAGCCGGCGCCCAAGGACTATAAGTTCCAGGAGCCGGTGCGCTACTCGGAGGTTCCCCAGAAGGGCGGCGGGCACCTGCAAGAGCACATCAACATGCTCTATTACCTCGTGAAGGGCAAGTACATCAACGAGGCCCAAACCGTCGCCGAGGCCACCGCCGTCGCCATCATGATCCGCGACTCCGCCTACACGGGCAAGATGATGCGCTGGGACGAGATGTTCGAAGACCCCAAGAAGAACCCCGAGGTCTACAACCGCGCGCTCAAGCCGTCGTGGGAAGACTTCGAGACGGGCAACATCGTCTACCCCAAGGACGGCGATGCGCCGGTGCCTGGCACGGCGTAATCCGCAGCAGCGCGCGGCTCGATAGGACCCGCAGGACACCTCAGTCCAATCGGCTGCGCAAGGAGGCTAGCAGTGCTGCACAACGGGTTGACACGGCGCGACTTCATGCGGGGCGCGGTGGCGTCGGGCGCCGCCCTCGGCGGCCTCACCATCCTCGGCGCCTCGGCCAGGGGCCAGGGCAAGGTGGTGCGGGTCGCCCTCATAGGCTGCGGCGGCCGGGGCAACGGCGCGCTCGCCCAACACGTCGAGGCCGCGAAAATCCTCAACGACCGCCTCAACCTCGGCATCGGGATGAAGGTGGTGGCGACGGGCGACTGGTTCAAGGACCGCGCCGAGGGCGCCGGAGCGCGCTACGGTGTGCCCAGGGACCGCTGCTTTGGAGGCCCGGACAACTACAAGAAGGTGATGGAGACCGATGCCGACGTGGTGCTGATGGCCACGGCCCCGGCGTTCCGGCCGCTCCACCTCGAGGCCGCGGTGAAGGCCGGCAAGCACGTCTTCATGGAGAAGCCTGTGGCGGTGGACCCGCCGGGCTGCCGCCGCGTCATCGCCGCGGGCGAGGAGGCCGCGAAGCGGGGGCTGCTCGTCGTCGCAGGCACCCAGCGCCGCCACGAAAAGGGCTACATCGAGACCGCACAAGCCGTCGTCAAGGAGGGCGCGCTCGGCAAGCTCCTCACCGGCCGCGTGGCCTGGTGCATGGGCTGGATCGGCTGGTCGGCCAGGCAGCCCATCAAACCGAAGACGCCCGGCGACCTGGTGCGCACGTGGCCCAACTGGGTGGCCCTCTGCGGCGACCACATCTGCGAGCAACACGTCCACAACCTCGACATCGCCAACTGGTTTGCCGGCCGCCCGCCGAAGTCCTGTGTCGGCTTCGGCGGCTCCGCCCGAAGAAAGGCCGGCGACATGTGGGACTTCTTCAGCCTCGACCTCGACTACGGCGACGGCGTCCACATCCACTCCATGTGCCGCCAGATCAGCGGGTGCTGGGACTGGGTAGGCGAGGAACTCGTCTACGAGAAGGGCCGCACGCATTGCAGCGGGGGCATCAAGCCGCAGGAGTCGCCCATTCCCAAGGACCTGCCCTACACGGCCGACCCCGAGGGCAAGCGCCTGTTCGGCGGACACCAGCAGGAGCACATCAACCTCCTCTATCGCCTCGTCAAGGGCCTCCCGCTCAACGAGGCCAAGGCCGTGGCCGAGGCCACCGCGGTCGCCGTCATGGGCCGCATCGCCGCCTACACCGGACAGATGGTCACTTGGGCCGAGATGATGGAGGACCCCAAGAAGAAGCCCGAGGTCTACAGCCTCACGCTGAGACCGACGGCTGAGGACTTCGAGACCGGCGACTTCCCGATGCCGAAGGAGTTGCCCGACCCAGCCGCCATCGCGGTGCCGGGCAGACCATGACAGTGGAGAGCACGAATGAACCGAGGCGGAATCGCCCGGCGTGATTACATGAAGGGCGCGGTGGCGGCGGGTGCCGCCTTCGCCATCCTCGGCGCCACGGCCAAGGGCCAGGGCAAGGTCTTCAAGGTCGGCCTCATCGGCTGCGGGGGGCGCGGGCGCGGGGCGCTGGCCGACAGCTTCGAGGCCGCCAAGCTCCTCGGGGTGGAGGTCCGCTGCGTCGCCCTCGCCGATTACTTCAAAGATCGCGCCGAGCAGACGGGCAAGAAGTACGGCGTGCCGCCCGAGCGCTGCTTCGGCGGCCCCAAGTGCTACGAGGGCATCCTGGGCACCGACGTGGAGATCGTCCTGATGGCCCAGGCGCCGCTGTTCCGTCCCGTGCACCTCGAGGCCGCGGTGCGGGCGGGGAAGCACTGCTTCATCGAGAAGCCCGTGGCGGTGGACCCCCCCGGCTGCCGCCGCGTCATCGCCGCCGGCGAGGAGGCCAAGAAGAAGGGCCTCGTCATCGTCGCCGGCACCGAGCGACGCCACGACTGGTCCTATCGCCTCACCCATCAGGCCGTCGTGGTCGAGAAGGCCCTCGGGCGCCTGCTCGCCGGCCGTTGCGCCTTCTGCATCGGCCACATGTTCCACCGTAAGCCCATCGAGCCAAAGACGCCCGACGACCTGGTGCGCTCGTGGCAGAACTGGATCGCGCTCTCCGGCGACCATCTCGTGGAGCAGCACGTCCACGACATTGACATTGCCAACTGGTTCTGCGGCGGGCCGCCCCTTTCCGCCGCGGGTTTCGGCGGCCGCGCTCGCAGACCCGCCGGCGACATGTTCGACTTCTTCAGCATTGACTTCGAATACCCAGACGGCGTCCACATCCACTCCATGTGCCGCCAGATCAGCGGGTGCTGGAACTGGGTGGGGAACGACTTCGTGTACGAGAAGGGGACGACAAACGGCGCGAACGGCCCGAAGCCCGAGAAGTCCCCCATCCCGCCCGACCTGCCGAACGCCAAGGGCAGCAGCCGCCAGGAGCAGACCGACGTCCTCTACCACGTGATGAAGGGCGAGCCGCTGGACGAGGCCAGGGCCGTCGCCGAATCCTCCGCAGCGGCCGTCCTCGGCCGCATCGCCACCTACACCGGCAAACTCGTCCGCTGGGACGAAATGATGGTGGACCCCAAGAAGAACCCCGAGGTCTACGGCCTGACGCTGAGGCCGACGGCGGAAGACTTCGAGAAGGGCACGGTCGAAATCCCCAAGGAAGGGGTCGTCCCCGTCCCGGGCGTGGCGTGACCCCGATGGGACCGATAGGACCCACAGGACGCATAGGTCCTATAGGTCTCAGCCAGGAGGCGAGCGATGAAGCGAGAAGTGTGTTCCCGGCGCGACTTCATGAAGGGCGCCCTGGCCGCTGGCGCGGCCTTCACCATCCTGGGCGCCTCGGCCAGGGGACAGGGCAAGAGCCTCAAGGTCGGCCTGATCGGCTGCGGGGGACGCGGCCGCGGGGCGCTCGCCCAACACCTCCAGGCCGCAAAAATCCTCAACGACAGGCTCAACCTTGGCATTGACCTCAAGGTGGTGGCGACCGCCGACTGGTTCCCAGACCGCGCGCTCGCGGCTGGCAAGCCCTACGGCGTGCCCGAGGCCGCCTGCTTCGGGGGGCCAGACGCCTACAAGAGGCTCATCGAGGCCGGCCCCGACATCGTGCTGATGGCCGAGGCCCCAGCCTTCCGCCCCATCCACTTCGAGGCCGTGGTGAAGGCCGGCAAACACGTCTTCTTCGAGAAGCCCATCGCCGTTGACCCTCCCGGCTGCCGCAAGGTGCTCGCCCTCGGCGAGGAGGCCGCCAAGAAGGGCCTCGTCATCGTGGCCGGCACCAACAGCCGCCACGTGAAGGCCAACATCGAGACCCAGGCCGCCGTCACCCAGGAGAAGGCCCTCGGGGAGGTGCTGGCCGGCCGAATCGGGGGCTGCATCGGCCACATGTTCGCCAGGAAGCCCATCGAGCCCAAGACCGCCGACGACCTGGTGCGGACTTGGCAGGACTGGGTGCCGCTCTCCGGCGACTTCATTGTCGAGCAGCACATCCACATGACCGACCTGGCCAACTGGTTCCTCGGCCGCCCGCCCGTGGCCGCCGTCGGCTTTGGCGGACGCGCCCGCCGAGTGGCCGGCAACCAATACGACTTCTTCAGCGTGGACTTCGACTACGGCAACGGGGTCCACATCCACTCCATGTCGCGCCAGATGAACGGCTGCTGGAACTGGGGCGGCATCGAGCTGATGTGCGAAAAAGGCGTCGCGAGGGCCGGCGACGGCCCTAAGCCCAAGGAGTCGCCCATCATCGCCGAGGTGCCCTACGAGCTCGACGGCAAGCCCATCAGCGGCCACCTCCAGGAGCACATCCACCTCCTCTACTACCTCCTTAAGGGCAAGCCGCTCAACCAGACCCGCGACGTGGCCTTCGGCACAGCGGCCGCCATCATGGGTCGCATCTCTGCCTACACAGGCCAGAGAGTGCTGTGGACCGACGTCATGGACGACCCCGCGGCCGCCCCCACAAAGGTCAAGCGCAACCCCGACTTCTACGGCCTCACGCTGAGGCCGACGGCCGAGGACTTCGAGAAAGGCACCGTGGAAATCCCCGCGGAGGGGCTCGTGCCCCTCCCAGGCTACGGCGACGCCGCGCCCGGCCAGGAGCCCGCGCGAAAGGCGCGCAAAGGCAAGAAGTAACGGGCGGGCCTACCCCGCTCTCCATAGGACCTATGGGTCCTATAGGTCCCATCGAGCAAGGAAGGAGCGTTAGCATGCGAGGTGCCACTGACACGCCCCGAGCCTCCATGAGAGGCGCCTTGGCTGCGGGCGCCGCATTCACCATCCTGGGCGCCACGGCCAAGGGCCAGGGCAAGGGCTTCAAGGTCGGCCTCATCGGCTGCGGAGGACGCGGCGGCGGCGCGCTCGCCGACCACATGGCCGCCGCCAAGCGCCTGGGGCTGGAGTCCAAGGTCGTCGCCACGGCCGACTGGTTCAAGGGCAAGGCCGAGGGCGTGGGCAAGCGCTGGGGCCTGCCGCCCGAACGCTGCTTCGGCGGCGGCGACGCCTACAGGAAGCTGCTCGAGACCGACGTCGAGGTCGTCCTGATGGCCACCTCGCCCAACTTCCGCCCGGTGCACTTCGCCGCGGCAGTCGCGGCCGGCAAACACGTCTTCATGGAGAAGCCGGTGTGCGTGGACCCGCCGGGCGGCCGCGCGGTCATCGAGGCCGGCGAGCTGGCCAGGAAGAAGGGGCTGTGCGTCGTCGCCGGCACCCAGCGCCGCCACTCGCGCGGCTACCAGGAGCGCGCCTTCCGCATCCAGGCCGGCGTCGAGGGCAAGATCGTCGGCGGCTGCGTCTACTGGTGCGGCGGCGCCCTCTGGCGCCGCGAGCGGGCCGAAGGCCAATCCGACGCCGACTACATGGTCGCCAACTGGGTCAGCTTCACCGAAATGTCCGGCGACCACATCGTCGAGCAACACGTCCACAACCTCGACATCGCCAACTGGTTCATCGGCCGGCCCCCTGTCACTGCCGCGGGCTTCGGCGGACGCGCCCGGCGCAAGACAGGAAACCAGTTCGACTTCCACAGCGTTGACTACGACTACGGCGACGGCGTACACATCCACTCCATGTGCCGCCAGGTCAACGGCTGCTGGGGCAGGGTCGGCGAGGACTTTATCTTCGCCAAGGCCCTCGCCGTAGCCAAGCCCGACCTCAAGGTGCCGGAGTTCGAGGAAATCGGCGGCGCGTACCAGCAAGAGCACGCCGACCTCCTTAAGGGCATACTCGACGAGAAGCTCTACATCAACGAAGCACGCGCCGTCGCCGAGGCCAGCCTCACCGCCGTCATGGGCCGCATCGCCACCTACACCGGGCGCCTCATCCGCTGGGACGACCTGGTGAAGAACAAGGACTCCGAGTGGTACGCCCTGACGTGCAAGCCGTCGGCCGAGGACTTCGAGAAGGGCCAGGTCAAGGCCCCGCCTGACGACGTTGTTGCGATTCCCGGCAAGGACTGATCTTGGCAAGGAGGCCAGAGATGAAGCAAGGCAGTCTTTCGCGGCGTGACTTCATGCGGGGCGCCCTGGCGGCGGGGGCCGCCGTCGGCGGCCTCACCATCCTCGGCGCCACCTCCCGCGGCCAGGGCAAGGTCCTCACCGCCGGCCTCGTCGGCTGCGGCGGTCGCGGCACGGGCGCGGCGGTCAACTTCCTGGAGGCCGCCAAGTTCCTCAACACCGAGGCGCGCATCACCGCCCTCGCCGACATTGCCAGGGAGCCCATCGAGAAGACCCGCACACGCCTCAAGGAGGACGGCTGCGAGGTCCCAGACGCCAAGTGCTTCGTCGGCTTCGACGCCTACAAGAAGCTCATTGACAGCGGGGTGGACATCGTGCTGCTGGCCACCCCGCCGGTCTTCCGCCCGGCCCACTTCGCCGCCGCCGTCGCCGCCGGCAGGCACGCCTTCATCGAGAAGCCCGTCTGCGTGGATCCCGTGGGCGGCCAACGGGTCATAGAGCTGGGGGCGGAGGCGGCCAAGAAGGGCCTTTCCGTCGTCGCCGGCACCCAGCGGCGGCACCAGAAGGTCTACCTCGCCGGCCGCAAACTCGTCGCCGACGGCGCCATCGGCACCATCTGGGGCGGCGCCGTCTACTGGTGTGGCCAGGCATCCTGGCGCAAGCCCCGCGACCCAGGCTGGAGCGACCTCGAGTACCTCACGAAGAACTGGATCAACTTCGTCGAAATGTCCGGCGACCACATCATCGAGCAACACGTCCACAACATTGACGTGATGGTCTGGTATCTCGGCGCACTGCCCACCCTTGCCGTCGCCGTCGGCGGCCGCGCCCGCCGAAAGACCGGCAACCAGTACGACTTCTTCAGCGTGGACTACACCTTCGGCACACTCAAGGGCGTCCACGTCCAGAGCCTCAGCCGCCAGGTCAACGGCACCTGGAGCCGCGAGGGCGAGGAGCTCATCGGCGACAAGGGCGTCATGCGCAGCGGACGCATCGTCCTCCACTCCAAGGAGAGGGTCGCCCCGCCCGAAATCCCAGGCCACGACAACCAATACGTCCAGGAACACGTCAACCTCCTCGACAGCATCCTCAAGGGCAAGCCGCTCAACGAGGCCCAACAGGTCGCCGAAAGCACCCTCGTGGGCATCATGGGACGCATCTCCGCCTACACCGGCCAACCCGTCCGCTACACCGATGTCGCCAAGCCCGACGGCCAGTATGGCAAGCTCGCCTTCAGCCCGACCGCCGAGGACTTCGAGAAGGGCCAGGTCAAAGTCCCCCCAGACGACGTCATCCCCATTCCCGGCGTCGCCGACGAATAGAGGGGCTTTGAGCACGCGGGGGTTTCCTGTATAATCGAGGCCGGGCGAAGCTTCGCCGCGGGCGGCGCACGGGCCTCGTCGCACTCGGCTAGGAAACACCCTCAATGCCTGGTCCTGCTCGCGTCCTCGTTTGCGGCTGCGCGTTCGCCGACATCATCCCCGCCGACACAAAGGCCCAGGCGCTCGCTCGCCTGCGCGCGGCCGGCGTGGCCTTCGAGGCAGTGCCAGACCTCTGCGCCCTGGCGGCACGCCGCGACCCGCTCCTCGCGCGCCTCGCCCAGGCCGAGAGCCCCATCATCATTGCCTGCTACCCGCGCGCAGTCCGCTGGCTCTTTGCCTACGCCGGCGCGCCACTGCCCAGCGGCGCGGAGATTCTCAACCTGCGTGTCCTCCCCCCCGAAGACGTCGCCGAGCGCATCCCGGAGTGCCAAGCGCCCGCGTCAGGGTCTTCTAATCGCCAATCGCCAATCGCCAATCGCCAA
>Ga0209381_1000682_pt1 | contig 74068 bp, 49 predicted proteins | sample DewCreD2012metaG_FD_184111 | JGI IMG/M metagenome (GOLD analysis project Ga0209381, IMG submission 184111) | Hot spring sediment bacterial and archeal communities from British Columbia, Canada, to study Microbial Dark Matter (Phase II) - Dewar... ... | reverse complement strand
GCGTCATCTCGTCTGCGAGCACTGCGGCCACGGCGCGACGCCGCAGTGCTTCCTGTGCCTGTGGGGCGAGTCGTCGGGCATCGTTCTTCATGTCCCCTATTATACATCTTCTACCTGCGAAAAGCTACATAAATTATGTCCAGATTAGTAACCATCGTCAACCATTATATCCCGTGGACACCCGTTCTGCTAGCGAAACCAACACTCATCCAAAGGCGTTGAACATGACCCCCCGCGAACGCTTTCTCGCCGTGATGGAGTATCAGCCCGCCGACAGAGTGCCGAACTGGGAACTCGGCTGCTGGGGCCAGACGATTGACGCCTGGCAGTCCCAGGGCCTCAAGCCCCACACCTTCCACTGGAACTGGTTCGTCGGCGAGGAATGCCTCGGGATGGACGAGCGGGAGTTCCTGCCCGTCAACATGGGCATGCTGCCTGGCTTCGAGTCCAAGGTGCTCGAGAAAACCGAGCGTTACGAGATCATCCAGCACTGGAACGGCGTGGTCACCAAGGCCCTCATCGAGGGCACCGTGCGCGGCACGCGGGCGAGCATGGACCAGTATCTCCGCTTCCCCATCGAGACGGTGGCCGACCTGCGCGAGATGAAGAGGCGCTACGACCCGGCCACGCCCACCCGCTACCCGCTTTACTGGCGGAGCCGCATCCCCTGCTGGAGGCACCGCGAACACGTGCTCGTCCTCGGCCAGAACTGCTGCACGGGCTTCTACGGCGTCGCGAGGGCCTGGATGGGCACCGAGAGCCTGTCGCTGGCCTTCTACGACCAGCCGGCGCTCGTCGAGGAGATGTTCGAGTTCATTGCCGACTTCGCGATCGAGGTCACGCGGCCCTTCGTCGAGGCCGTGCAGTTCGACTACTTCAACTTCTTCGAGGACATGGCCTGCAAGAGCGGCCCGCTGTGCAGCCCCGCCTGCTTCCGCCGCTTCATCATGCCCCACTATCGCCGCGTGATCGACCACCTCAAGTCGCACGGCGTGAAGTACTGTAGCCTCGACAGCGACGGCAACACCGAGCCCCTCATCCCGCTCTACATGGAGATGGGCATTGACGCCCACTGGCCCTTCGAGCGGGCATCGGCCATGGACCCGAACCGCATTCGCAAGCAGTTCGGCAAGGAGCTTCGCATCTGGGGCGCGGTGGACAAGCGCGAGCTGACCAAGGGCAAGGCGGAGATTGACGCGGCGCTCCACGAGCTGGCCCCGCTCATTGAGCAGGGCGGCTTCATCCCCCACCTCGACCACACCTTCCCGCCCGACATCTCGTGGGCCAACTTCAACTACTACTGGGAGCAGAAGGCCAAGCTGCTGGAGGGCAGACTATGAACCGCCTGAATCGTCGGCGTTTTCTGGGCAGCGCCGCGGCCAGCTCGGCCATCCTCGCCCTGGGCGAAGCGGCGGAGCCACCAGGCACCCTGGCCGGCAAGAGGCCAAACATCGTCCTCATCCTCACCGACGACCAGGGCTACGGCGACCTGGGTTGCCACGGCAACCCGATCCTCAAGACGCCCCACCTCGACCGCCTGCACGGCGAGAGCGTGAGGTTCACCGACTTCCATGTCAGCCCCACCTGCGCCCCGACCCGCTGCTCGCTGATGACGGGCCGCCACGAGTTCAAGAGCGGCGTCACCCACACCATCCTCGAGCGCGAGCGCATGAGCCTGAAGGCCACCACCATCGCCCAGATGCTCAAGGCCGCCGGCTATGCCACGGGCATCTTCGGCAAGTGGCACCTCGGCGACGAGCCCGACCGCTGGCCCGACAAGCGCGGCTTCACCGAGATGTTCATCCACGGCTGCGGCGGCATCGGCCAGACCTACTCCGGCTCCTGCGGCGACGCGCCCGGCAACACCTACTTCGACCCCGCCATCCTCCACAACGGCACGTTCGTGAAAACCAAGGGCTACTGCACCGACGTCTTCTTCGCCCAGGCCACGAAGTGGATCGGCGAGAAGAAAGGCAAGGCGCCCTTCTTCGCCTACATCACGCCCAACGCCCCCCACGCCCCCCTCATCTGCCCCGAGGAATACGAGGCGATGTACAAGGACAAGGTGCCCCCCGACCCCCGGGCCAAGGGCAAGAAGGGCGGCGCGCTGGCCGGCGTGGCGAAGTTCTACGGCATGATCACGAACATAGACGACAACGTCGGCAAGCTCATGGCCAAGCTCAGGGAGTGGGACATCGAGCGCGACACGCTCGTGATCTTCATGACCGACAACGGCGGCACGGCGGGCCTCGGCGTCTACAACGCGGGGATGCGTAGCGGTAAGGGCACGCCCTACAACGGCGGCACGCGCGTGCCCAGCTTCTGGCGGTGGCCTGGCACACTGAGGCCGGGCGACGTGGCGAAGCTGGCCGCGCACCTCGACATCTTCCCCACCTTCTGCGAACTCGTGGGCGCCAAGGTGCCCGAGGGGGTGAAGCTCGACGGCTTCAGCCTGCTGCCGCTCCTCGCCGACCCGCAGGCCGCGTGGCCCGACCGCTATCTTGTCACCCACGTCGGCCGCTGGGCGCGCGGCAAGGCCGCCGAGTCCAAGCACGCCCAATGCAGCATCCGCCAGGGGAACTACATCATGGCCTCCCGCGGCGGCGCGTGGGAGCTCTACGACCTCAAGGCTGACCCCGGCGAGAAGAACGACATCGCCGCCCAGCACCCCGGCATCGTGAAGCAGCTCGAGGCCCTCTACGACCAGTGGTGGGATGAAGTGCTGCCCTGCTTGGAAAACGAGGACGCCGTCGGGCCGGCGGCGAACCCGTTCAAGGAACTCTACTGGAAGCAGTTCGGCAAGCCCGCAGAGAGGTGAGGCCGCTCAGTGGGCGAAGACCATCTGCTGGACTTCGATGCCTTTGATGGCCGCGAGCTTCGCGACCATCGCCTTGGCCTTCGCCTCGGTGGCCGCCAGCTCGAGGAGCAGCAGGCCATTCTTCGCTGAGGCGCCGCCCTTGCCCAGCTCGTGCAGGCCCAGGCGCGTCTTGATGATCCCGCCGAACTCCGTGAGCACCTGCTGCACGGGCAGCGCGTGCTCGAGCCGGTCGGTGATATGAACGCCCAGGATGATGTGCTTCGCCATGTTCCCGGCCTCCAACGAAAGGGTTGTCATCGAATGCCCAGCCCGGATTATATCATAGGGAGCGTCTACGGCTGAGGCCAGATGTAGACGCCCACGGCCTGTGCGGCGGAGGGGCCGAAGCCGGCGAGGTCGGGCTTGCCGTCCCCGTTGAAGTCGGCCACGCCGAGCTGGGTGTCGAAGTGCGGCGAGTAGTCGAGGGGCACGGTGACGGTTCGCTCGGGGTTGAGGCCGTCGGCGGCGGCGCCGAGGAGGATGCGGGCCGAGGACTTCTCGCGGGTCGCCAGGATGAGGTCGGGGATGCCGTCGCCATTCCAGTCGGCAACTGTCGGGCCGTCGCGGATGATGTCACAGCCCTTGGCGACGAACTCGGCGCTCGGCTTCTCGGCGAAGGGCTGCTTGGGGTCCTTCGTGTTGCGGTAGAGCGACACGATCGCGCCCTCCTTGCCGCTGACCAGGAGGGCCACATCGGTCGAGCCATCGTGATCGAAGTCGGCGGCGGCGAGGAAGACCCAGCCCGCCTGCTCGCCCGAGCCCGGCGGGGGCTTGAGGCGGCTCGAGGGCGTTTCCTCGAACGAGCCGTCGGCCTTCCGCAGGCAGATGTCGCCGGTGGAGAAGATGAGGTCGTCGCGCTTGTCGCCGTTCACATCCGCCAGGGCCACGCCGAAGTAGGTGCGGTCTGGGGCCTTGAGGTGACGGACGCGGAATGAGCCGTCCTCGCCCTGGTAGGCGATGGTGTGGCCATTCACGAAGCGACCGCCGATCAGCAGATCGGTCCGCCCGTCGCCATTGAAGTCCCCTGCCAGCGCCTGCGACGCCCTGGTGAGGCCGGAGAGTGGAATGGCCTTGAATGCAAGCTGTGATCTGGAATGTGGAATCTGGGATCCCTGCTGCGAAAGCAGCAGGAATGCTTGGCCTTCGCTGGAGGCGAAGAGATCGGCCCCCTTGCCGCCGCTCGCGCGCACGGTGCGGAGCTTGAAGCCGCGGGCAAGGTCGGGGAGGTCAATCTCGGCATCGGGCTTCTCTGCGAACTCCCCGCCCTTGTTGAGGTAGACGAGGACGGCGGAGCCTCTGCCCTTCGGCACGAGGACCGCGACGTCGGGCCGGCCGTCGCCGTCAATGTCGCCGTAGGCGGCGGCCTGGATGGGCTGGAGCCAGGCGGCGACGAGGTAGTTGGTCTGTGCGAAGCGGAAGAGGGGATTGGGCTTTTCGGGCGTCATGCGGGACCAGCCGGTGGCCTCGCCTGCCGCGATGCCTGCGGCGATGAAGTTCTCGGGCGGCCCGCCGCCGTGGCCGCCGAGCACCTCGTCGGGCTTGAGGGCGTCGAGCTTGCGGAGGCTGGCGAGGACGTTTTCGGCGCTGAAGTCGAAGCTGCCGGAGTAGCCAAGCACGCCGCCCGGCATGATCAGGTCGCCCGTGGCGACATAGGTCTTGCCCTCCTTTGTGAAGACGTAGCCCATCGACCCGCAGGTGTGGCCAGGGAGGCGAATGGCCTTCACCCTCAGGCCGGCGAGGTCGAGCTCCTTGTCCTCAGTGAGCGCGATGTCCACGGGATTCGGCGGGTGGAAGCCGTAGCCGGTCTCGCTGGGGATGTGGTGTTGGAGGATGTAGGCCGTCTCGGCGCTTGCGACGACCTGGGCACCGGTCACGACCCGCCACAGGTAGCTGCCGGGCGCGTGGTCGCCGTGCTCGTGGGTGAGGAGCACGTAGCGGAGCTTCATCGGGTCGAGGCCCGCCCCCTGAATTCGCGCCCAGTTCTGCTCGAAGGACGCCCCCGCGTTGGGGTCAATCATGATCAGGCCGTCGGGCGCTTCGATGACGATCTGCGCCCCCATGTCGCTGTGAGCGAAGCCGCCGTTGGTGCGCCAGATGCCAGGCCCAACCTTCCCCGGCGGCTGCTTCTTCGTCCACGGCTTGTCGCCGGGCGGGACGGCGTCATTGAGGTCGGTCCGCCAAAGCTGCCGGCCATCCGCATCGCGCATCTCCACAACGCCGGCGGTTGTGGCGACGGCGAGCCGCCTGCCATCCGAGGACGCCCGCGCGAGGCTTGGGACGCCCGGGCAGGCCATCCGGTGAATCGCCCCCGTGGCGATGTCGAGGATGTACGCCTCGGTCGCCCCCTCGTCCGCGGGCAGAAACGGTTGGCCGGCGAGGCCGCGACACGCCCACTTGTGTGGCGAGATGAACAGCCGTTTCCCGTCGGGGGAGAACGCCAGGTCGCACCGGAACGGCTCCTTGAAGCGTTCGGGGCCGATGCGGCAAACGATTTTGCCGTCGGCGTCGTAGACGTGGAGCGTGGGCCGCGAAGGCATGATGCGTGGCACGGAGGGGAACTCGGCGCCGCCGTCGCGCGGTCGGAACACCCGCTGCCAGCCCTCGTAGTCGGCCACCGCCACCTGCTCGCCCGCGGCGTCTATCGCCACGGCAAGCGGCACGCGGAACTTGCGGTCTTCGTAGGGCGGAGCAGGAGGGCCGTAGACGCCCCTCTCGGGCTCGGGCGAGGCGGCGACATCCAGGCTGACGGGGCGGGTCCAGGCGGGCTTGGGCTTGCCACGCTCGAGGACCCAGAGATTGGGCAGCTTGGCTGCCTGCTCGCCGACGCCAAGGAAGCGCCCGACGACGGCCCGCCCACTCGGGCTGGCGGCGAAAGCCGTGGTCACGCCCGACCCCAGGTGTGTGACCTCGGCCGTCGCCTCAGCCGGCGAGAGCCACCAGAGGCGGTCGTCGCCCGCCACCACCCAGTGTTCGCCTGCCCATCGTGCCACGCGCGGCAGGTGGTTCGAATGGTCGCCATAGTGGAAGGGGAAGCCGCCTGGCCGGAAATCCCGGAGCCTGAAACTGGCTGAGACCTGAGCCAGCTCCTTGCCCCGCAGGAAGGCGTAGAGGCGGGGCGAATCGCCCGCCGTGCCCTCGGGCGTGGTGCAGAGCGCCGCGACGAAGCTGCCGTCGGGCGACACCGACGCCTCGTTCAGCCACCGCAGGCCCGCGCGGTGTTGCTGGACGATCCTGCCCGCTTCGTCGAGAACGAAGAGGTTCGGCTCGCCGGGGGCCGCGATGGTGCCCACGGCCACGAAGCGGCCGTCGTCGCTCACGTCGAGGCAGGCGATGCCCTGCCGCGGCAGGGGGCCGGTGCCCCGAGCGTCCCACGGTGGAACGCGGGACTCGCCGGGCGCCGCGGCGCCCGCGGCGTTGCTGCCGACAATCAGCGCGACGCAGGCAGTCGAGAGCATTGCCCACAGCGTCCAGCAGCACTGATGCTCCATCATCGAAGACGCCCCCTACGGCAGGTTGTTCGCGCTCATCCTAGCGACTTGGCAATTCCATCACAACTCGCATATTGCGATTGATTCCCGCTGCGTCAAGGGTACGATAGAGGGTGCAGGGGGCGCCGCGGGATGTCAGCGGCTGTCCACAGAGAGTCTGAGAAGGAGAACGCCTTTGAACAAGTGCACGATCGTACGACAGGCCCTTGTCTGTCTCGCCATCCTCGTTTTGCTCGCTGGCTCCGCGCTTGCGGGGGCCACCGTGGCCATCGTGAAGGGCAAGGACGTTGACAGGATGGTGGCCGAGGCGATTGACCTCCTGGGCGGGATGAGGCAGTTCGTCAAGGACGGCCAGAAGGTCACCCTCAAGCCCAACCTGGTGCACCAGCCGGCCCTGCCCGGCCGGGAGCAGACGCGCACGGACAGCAAGGTCGTGCCCGGCTTCACCACCGACATCCGCATCGTGAAGGCCCTGGCTCAGCAGATGCTCAAGGCGGCCCAATGCAAGGTGGCCGTAGCCGAAGGCACGCCGAACGACGCGACCAAGATGTTCGACTTCCTCGGCTACACCCAGATGGCGAGACAGGCAGGCATCCAACTGGTGGACCTCGACCGATCCGTGCGGACCAAGGTGAAGATCGACGGCCCTGCGCGAAAGGAGTACTCGCTCCCCGTCGCCACGCAGACCTGCGACGTGCTGGTGGACGTCCCGGTGATGAAGACCCATCAACTCGCCGGCGTGACGCTGGGGATGAAGAACCTCTTCGGCCTGCTGCCTGAGCCCCGGAAGGTCTTCCACGCAAGGCTCGATGAGGTGCTCTGCGACCTGTGCGCCGCTCGCAAGCCGGACCTCGTGATCGTGGACGGCCTGGTTGCGATGGAGGGCCAGGGGCCGCTCGAAGGCACGCCCGTGCCCATGGGCCTCCTGGTCGCGGGCACGGACGTCGTCGCGGTGGACACGGTGTGCGCGGCCATCATGGGCTTCGAGCCGTCCCGAGTGACGCACCTGGCGCTTGCCGCCAAGCGAGGCCTGGGCGAGGCCGACCTGAGCAGGATCACCGTGAAGGGCCTATCGGTCAAGGAGGTCCTGCGCCCCTTCAAGCACGCCCTCTGGGAAGCCGAAGTCTCCATCCCCAAGACCGACGAGGCAGCGCAGGAGCTTCTCCCGATCGCCGATACGGTGAGGAGGACAGACTGGAATGGCGAGCTATTCTACTCCTTCGGCCCCCGCCACCTGAAGGTGGACAGCCAGAAGTACCCCGGCCGCGAGTCCCAGGGCTTCACCGTCCGCATCCCCATTCAGGGCAACCGCATCTACTTCTACCCCCGCTACCGGGTGCTCTATCCGGAGGAGGCCCAGGCCGCGATGGACGAGGTGGCCCAGTGGATCGGTGAGAAGCTGGGCAAGAACATCCCGATGCAACGGAAGGCGATGCGCGCACCGGAATGACCGGCCGATCGGCGGCGTTCACCGCACTTGCCGGCGGCGCAGAGGCACCCTCTCACCAGCCCTTCGGCAGCCAGGGGCGGGTGGCCTCCACGAGGTCGTCCAGAATCAGGGGGATGTCATAGAGATCGGTCACGTGCGGGTCGAGGAAGAGCGCCTGTTGCGCCGCGTCACGGTCGTGGTTCATCGCCGCCTGGATGCTCAGATCGTGGATCGTCACCCAGCGCTGGACGAGCGAGTGGACGGCCGGCGGGAGCTCGATCGGCTTGGCCGTGAGTCTGTGCCCCGCCACGGTGGCGATCACCTCGACGCAGGCGTCGTGGGGGAGGCCCTTGATCCAGCCGCCCGTGTTGAGGATGTTCAGGGCGCGGGTGAATGGCTCGCCGGTGATGTGCGCCCAGAGCAACTCGTGGGCGTGCTCCGAGGTGAGGAGGTGCAGGTCGCCGACCGGCTCGGGGCCGTAGGCCCACTCGCGCAGAATCTCAGGAGGCTCGCGGCGGCCGAACGGAACGCGGCCGGGGATGATCTGCTTGATGCCGTGGCCCAGCGCCTCGATTCGGCGCGGCGTGAAGAAGAAGTGATAGAACTCCGCCAGGTGCGTGCCGCCGCACGAGGGCCACGCGCCCAGGATGCGGCACACGTCCTGCTGAAGCTTCACTTCCTCGCGCGTCCCCAGCAGGCTGTCGGCCACCCTGGCCTGCGACGCGAGCGAGGCGTCGAGCATCTCGCGCGTCCGCTCTCTCCCGCGAATCCACAGGCGGGTAACGAAGGCCTGATGGTTCACGCCGCCTAGCTCCATCGCCACGTGGCGCTTCCTGCAGCCGAAGACCTCGGCGAAGTACTGGAACAGCGCGTCCGCCGAATGGCACAGACCGTAGGCGGGGATCGAGCTGTACCGAGCCGCTGCCCCCGTGATGCACGACATGGGGTTCGTGAAGTTCAGCAGCACGGCCTGGGGGCACAGGCGCTCCATCTCGCGCACCAGCTCGACGACGACGGGGATTTCGCGCAGGTTGCGGGCGAGGGCCGTGGGGCCGAGCGTGTCGCCCACGCCCACGGGGATGCCGTACTTCGCGCAGACCTCGAACGAGCGGAAATCGCTCTCCTGCCCGCCCGTCGTAATCGAAAGCAGCACCGCGTCGGCGCCCTTCAGCGCCGCGGCGCGGTCGAGCGTGCGCGTCACGGTGATCCTGGTGCGCTTCTGGCGGGCGATTCGCTCCACCAGGTCGCCCACCAGCTTCAGCGGCTCGGGGTCGAGGTCGTGGATCGCCACCTCGCACTCGTTGAACCCGCCGACCAGCAGCATGTCGCGGACGACCTTGTGGACGAACTTGTACGAGGCCCCGACGAACACGATCTTCCGCCGCCCCACGGAGCCCTTGTTCCGCGCGAACTCCTCCACCGGCCCCACCCATCCCGACGACTTGCCGACGATCCTGGGCATCATCACCTCGTGTGCTCGCCGTGCGCGCAACGTCAGGCGAACCGAATGTCGCGGAGGGAAGACCGCGATAGGGCAGCGCGGCCCCAGAGGGATAAGGCGCCGAAGCGACCCGCGCGGTCCCGCCTCACGCCTCCGGGACCAGATGTCAGACGCCAAAGGGCAAGTCGGGCGTCCACTCGCCCGTGGTGTGGGCGGCGGTGTAGGTCTTGAAGCCGAGGTAGTTGCCGAAGGCTTCCCAGAGGACGTTGCCGACGTGGGCACGGTTCATGCCGACGTGGTGCGGGAAGTGGCGCACAAGCACGTTGCGGTAGAACCGCTGGAAGTTGGGGATGCGCACCCAGCCATACGCGCCAAAGGTGACGGCCGGGTTGGGCTCGACAACGCCCTGCGCGAGCGCGACCTTGAAGGCGCCCGCGTTGTCTTGCGTGGCGCGGCAGAGGGTGACGGGGCCGTCGTCCATGACGAACTCGACGACGCCCATGGCCTTGTCGCGTCCGACGGTGCCTGCGATGATCTCGTGGCAGGCCATGGTGCGCGGGGTCTTGGCCCACGAGTGGGGGAAGACGCCGCAGTGCCAGCAGTTGACGAGCTCGGGGTCCTCGTTGTGCAGGTTGTTCCAGTCGGCGAGGCAGCTCGGGCCGCCGCTGGCGAGCTGGAGGGCGTGCATGGAGAGGAGGCCCATGATGTCGGCCTCGCAGGCGCAGGGGGTGCCGCGGTCGTCGAAGCGGCCCATGGTGGCGCAGGTGCAGATGCCGAGGTTCTGCTGGATCGAGGTCCAGCACTGGATGGCCAAGCCGTCGAGCTTGCGGTCCTCGATGAACCTGCGCAGGACGAGCTCGAGCTTGGCGATCTTGGCGAGAATGTCGTCGGCGACGGCGGTAGTGTCGATGGTCTTCTTCATGTCGGCGATCACGCGCCTGACCGCGGCGTCGGTGGGCATGGCGTTGATCTGGCCGATGACTTCTGAAAGGTCGAGGGTCACACAGGTGGGGCCGAGCGCCTGAAGGGCCTTCTCGTTGTAGCGACAGGTCCAGAAGGCGTCGGGCCGCGCGCCCACCTGGCCGTAGCGGGCGCTGCGGAGGCCGCCGACGACGCGGCAGACGGCCCCGAAGCGCTCGGCCGTGCCGCGGAAGCTCTCGTCGGTGGGGAAGCAGATGGGCGCCTCGGGTACCGAGTAGGGCAGCTCGAGCTGGCGCAGGGCCTCGCCGATGCTCAGCAGGCCGCAGAAGCTGTCGCGCCGCTCGATCTCGCGCGAGAGCACGGCCTCCTCCTGGCAGCCGACGATGAGGACGGGGACCTTGAGCCCGGATTCCTTGAGGGTGATGGCCACGCCCTGCTCGTCGCCGAAGTTGACAGCCGAGACCACGATGCCGTCGGGCTGGGCCTCGCGGAACATGCGCCCGACTTTGATCGCCTCGTCGAGGGATTCGACGCAGCCGACCTTGGTGTCGGCGGGGGAGGGCACGACGACGTCGGCGCCGGTGGCCTTGAGCACCTTGACGGTCTCGTTGCGCATCTTGGCGGCCAGCTTGTCGGAGAAGAAGCCGCGGTTGGCGGGGATGAAGCCGAGCCTGACCTTCTTGAGCTTGACCATGGGCAGCGCCCTCCTTTCCGTGGGGTTGTGGGGCCGACACGTTGGTATCATAAGCGAACAGCGGGCGGGCCGCAAGGGAGACTTGAAGCGGGGGGCGGGACGGTGTATAGTTGCGGCGCCCCGGATAGGGCTTCCGGCTGGAGGAAACGAACCCGTGTCGGTGAACAGATGCGTAGCCGTGGCGCTGTCGGGGATGTTGGCCCTGCTGGGCTGTTCATCGAGCACTCAAGAGCGCGTAGAGGGCGCCTGGGGCGCCATGGTCGATGGCTTTCGCGCCTCGCTGCGCTCGCCGCGTGCCGTGGTGGCGCTCGGGGAGCCGATCGAACTCCGTGTCCGTGTGCGCAACGCCGTGGGCGAGATCCGCGACTTCGCCTCGGCTCACGACGTGGCCCTCCGAGTGTCGCGCGGAGACACAGATGTCGGCGATGACCTGGACTATGTGACTCTCGCCCCCGAGGCGATGAAGCTGCCTCCGGGTGAAGAGCGGGAGTTTGCGCTGCGGAGGTATCCCACCGCGGGTGAGGCGGCAAAGCTGTGCGGCGCGCGCGGCCTCTACCGTTTCCAGGGCACCCTGGGCAAGATGGAACTGCCACCGATCGAGATCCGAGTCGAGTGACCAGGGGCTGTGCGCATGCTTCCCATCGAGGCGTCGAAGCTGCTGATCGTGGAGGGCGTTGAGGGTGACCCATGCATGCGCGCCCGCGTCGAACGGTTGCGCCCGGGCATTTTCGCAGACGACGTGCGGCGCGTGGGCGATGCGGAGCTGGCCGCTGTCGTGAAGGCCGACCTGGCGGCCGCGCCCCACAACGGCATGAAGGCCGACTTCAGGCCCGTGGTCATCCTCAATCGCTTCCGCTTCGACGACGGTGAGGCAGAGCGCCGGCGCCGCGCCGAAGCATTCCCAGATCTCAATCGCCTCAAGTTCAACGGCTATGGCGGCTTCGACTGGCGCGACAGCGGCTCGCCCGCCTGGCGCCAGGGCACGGGCCTGGTGTGCCAGCCCGCCTGGCAACTCCACACCATCGTTGGGTGCCACTTTCGCTGCGCTTACTGCCACCTGAGCTGGGTGCTCAACGTGATGATGAACATGGAGGACTTCGTCGAGCGGCTCGACGGCTGGATGGACCAGTGCCCGCTCCAGACGCTCTTCCAATACGACAACTGGACCGACACGGTGTGCTTCGAGCCCGAGCACGGCGGCTCGAAGCTTCTCATAGACTACTTCGCCCGCAAGCCCGGCCGCGCCCTCGAACTCTACGTGGGCAAGAGCGACCACGTGGACTGGATGCTCGGCTACGACCATCGCGGGCACACCGTGTGCTGCTGGAGCGTGAGCGCGGCCACCCAGAGCCGCCTCTTCGAGTATCGCTCCGCGCCGATGGAGGCACGCATCGAGGCCATGCGCAAGTGCCAGCAGGCCGGCTACCCCGTCCGCGTGCGCTTCTCGCCCATCGTTCCCGTCCGCAACTGGGAGGCAGAGAACCGCGAGATGATCCGCCGGCTCTTCTCGCGCGTGCGGCCCGACGTGGTGACGATCGAAACGATCCGCTTCCTCACCTACGAGGCGATGGCGAGTTGCTTCGATCCGTCGTTGCTCGACGAGGAATTCGTAGCGGCGATGAAGGCGTTTTCAGGCCAGCCATTCGCCCCCGGCTGCGAGGTCCCCGACGACTGGCGCAAGCGGGTCTATCGCTTCTTCTTCGACGAGTTGGCCGCCGCAGGCTGCGAGGCCCCCGTGGCCTTCTGCCGCGAAAAGCGGGACCTGTGGGACCACTTCGCGCCCGACTTTGCCCGCTACGGCCAGCATCCCGACGCCTACATCTGCAATTGCGGCCCGTATTCCGCCCCGGCGACCGCGGCCATGCTCGACGACTGAGCCGGCGTCCCTTAGGTCCCTTGGGTCCTTCTTCTGCCAAGAGAGGGGGATTTGCTATGGTGCCGCGCACGATGCTCGTGCTGGTGGCCTTGGCTTCGGCGGCCCTTGCCGACTGGCAGGTGTGGACCGTCTCGGTCACGCGGCGCGTGCTCCGCGACGAACCTGCCGGCGGTGGAACCGAGGCCAAACTCGCCGCCGCACGCAACGAGGTTGAGAGCTTCCAGATCCTCGCCCGCGCGGACCAGCCGATCAAGGGCATCGCCATCGAGCCCGGCGACCTCAAGGGGCCGAATGGCGCTGTGATCGCCGCGACGGACGCGCGGCTCTATCGCCAGCACCAGATCGAGATCACCGAAGGCACGTATCGCAACGACGCCTTCAAGCCCGGCTGGTACCCCGACCCGCTCATTCCCTTCCGCCACCCCGTCACGGGCGATCCGCTCAAGGGCGCGCGCTTCGCCGCCGTGCCCTTCGACCTGCCGGCCAACGAGACCCACGGCTTCTGGGTGGACATTGCCGTGCCCGCCAACGCCCCGCCCGGCCAGTACCGCGGCGTGTACCGCGTGACTGCCGAGGGGGAGAAGGCCGTCGAGATTCCCGTGGCTCTGCACGTCTGGGACTTCCAGTTGCCGGCGACGCCGGCCCTTATCACCTCGTTCGGCTCGCCCGCGGGCGCCTTACGCGGCTACTATCGCCGGCGGGCGAAGGAGGGGAAAGACAAGGAGCCCGAAGATTGGGCCGCCGTGGAGACTCAGTGCTCCCTCCTGCTAAGTGAGCATCGTTTCAACGCCTATCCCCCCTCGGGCAGCCTGGCGCCCGTGGCGAAGCCCGACGGCTCGTTCGAGGTTCCCGCTGAGCAGATCAAGGCATTCCGCGAGTTCGTGGACCGCTACCACGTCAACGCCTTCTGCACCCCACACCCCTCGTCGGCCGGCGTGAAGGACCCCGTGGCCGAGAAGCCGAAGCTCCACGCCTGGCTGAGGGCCTGGGACAAGGCGGCCGCCGAACTCGACCGTCCCGTGCTCTTCTACACCTACCTGAAGGACGAGCCGAACAAGGAGGAGGAGTACCGCTACGTCCAGACCTGGGGCAAAGCCGTCCGCGAGGCCAGAAGCGTCGTCAAGGTCATGGTCGTCGAGCAGACCAAGACACAGGACGAGAAGTGGGGCGACCTCTACGGCGCCGTGGACATCTGGTGCCCCCTCTTCTCGCTCCACGACCCCGAGACGGCGGCGAAGCGCCAGGCCCTCGGCGAGCAGCTTTGGACCTACACGGCCCTCTGCCAGCTCAAGCCCACCCCCTGGTGGCACATCGACTTCCCGCTTCTCCACTACCGTGTGCCCGCCTGGATGGCCTGGCGCTACCGCATCCGCGGCCTCCTCTACTGGGGCGGCATGTCCTTCTGGAACCAGGTGGAGGACCCTTGGACCGATGCCTGGACCTATGGGCACCCGAAGGAGCAGGATAAGAAGGGTCTGGTCTACAACGGCGAAGGCACGCTCGTCTACCCCGCCCGCGCCGTGGGCTACGACGGGATCGTACCGAGCCTGCGACTGAAGGCGCTGCGCGATTCCATCGAAGACTACGAGTACTTCGCCATTCTCGAGCGCGCGGGCCTGGCCGACAAGGCCCAGGAGATTGTCCTCTCAGTCGCTCCGTCGTTCTTCGAGTGGGACAAGGATCCAACCGCTTACGAAAGGGCGCGGGCCAAGCTCGCGGAGCTGATCATGGCCGCGCGGCCGAGGAGGTAAGTCCAATGCCCAACCCTCAACTCTCAGTTAGCACTCGATGACCAAGTGAAGAAGGACGGCCTGATCTCACTTGGGTGTTGAGCATTGAGAGTTGGATACTGAGGATTGAACTTGTCGGAGAAAGAAGCGTGCTCCAGGGATCTTTGCTCCGCGATTCCGACATCGAGCCGCTGGCGGACGCCACGCTCGCCATCCTCGAGCGGGTCGGTATCCTGTGCCAGAACGAAGAACTGCTCCACGCGCTTGATGCGGCCGGGGCAAGGGTGGACTTCGCGGCCCAGCGCGTGCTCTTCCCGCGCCCCGTGGTGACGGGATTCGTTGACCACCTTCTGGGAGAGGCCGCGAGTCGGCCCGACTACGACGCTGAGCGCCCGTGGCAGCAGGCAAAGGGTTCGGGCGGGCCGTTCTCGGCCATCGGCTTGCCTGACCTCGAGACCCAGGTCGCCCAGTTCGTCCTCGACCCCGACACGGGCGAGCGGCGGAGCGGGAACAAGGCGGACCTCGCCCGCCTGATCCAGTTTGGCGATGCGCTTCACGGGGAGGCCGGCGTCGGCCATTGCCTGCTGCTCACCGACGTTCCGCCCCTTGTCGAGCCGCTCGAGGCCGCGCTCCTCCTCGCCGAGCACGCCCACAGGCCCCACGCCGCCTTCGCCTGGAACGTGCGGCAGATCCCCTGGCTCGTCGAGATGGGCGAGGTCCTGGGCTATCGGGACTGGTTCAACTACGGCGCCATCTGCTTCGCCCATCCGCTGCGGTTCGACCGCGACGTGGCCGACCGCTTCGCCCACAAGGTCAAGGCCGGCTCGCCGACCGGGCTGACGGCCATGCCCGTGGCGGGCGTCACGGCGCCCGTCACCCTCGCGGGCTTCGTGGCCGTGGCCGCCGCGGAGCACCTGGCCACCTGGATGGCCGCGCGGGCGCTCAACCCCTCCGTGCGCCTCGGTGGCTCCATGTGGGGCGCCACGGTGGACATGCGGGGCAGCGGCGTGAGCTACTGCTCCTTCGACGCCATGCTCTACTCGTTTGCCACGGTCGAGTTCCTGCGCCGCTGGTGTGGCGTTGACGTGCCCGTCGGCGGCGGCGAGTACTGCGACGCCAAGGCCCCCGGCCTCTACGCGGCTCTCGAGAAGGCCTACAAGGCGATGACCATCGCCGCCTTCAGCGGGCGCCACCCGAGCATCGGCTCGGGCCTGCTCGACACCGGCAAGGTGCTCTCGCCCGTCCAGCTCCTCATCGAGCGCGACTTCACGGCCGGCGTCCGCCACTTTGCCCGCACGGTCGACCCGTCGCCCGAACTCCTCGCCCTGGAGGAGATCGCCGACATCGGCCTCGGCATTGACAGGAGCCACCTCGGCACTGAGCACACCTTGCGACACTACCGCGATTCGCTCTGGTTATCGGCCCTCCTCGACCGATCGGGCTGGGCGGGTCCCGAGTACGAGGCGCGCATCCTCGGCAAGGCACGGGAGCGGGTCGCCGACCTGCGGGCGGCCTACCGCAAGCCTGAGATTGATGACAGGAAGCTGGCCAGGTTGCGCGCCATTGTTGCGAAGGCGCGAAGGGAGCTGCTGTAGATGACCTCGCGCCAGAGAGTCCTTGCCGCCCTGCGGTGCGAAGTGCCCGACCGGGTGCCCTACTGCGAGTTGTGGATTGACCCGCGTCTCGCCCGCAAGATGATGGGCTGGCCCGAGGGCGTGGGCGACGCCGGCTGGACGCCCGACAAGGCGAGGGCTCTCGCCCGGCGGCTCGGGATGGACAACATTCTCTACGTCCTCCGCCCGCCCGTCTACGCCCAGACGGGCGAAGGGGAGGGGGGACGCCAATTCGTCGGCGAGGGGATGATCCGGGGCGAGGCCGACCTCAAGCTCATCGAGTTACCCGACCCGCGCGACGAATCGCTCTGGGCCGCGGCCCGCGCCTTCGCCCAGGGCAAGGGCGACTATGCGGCGTTCTTCGTCACCCGCATCGGCCTCTTCCCGACCATCGTGAGCCTGGGCTTCGAGGCGTTTTGCGTCGCCCTCCACGAGAACCGCCCCCTCGTCGAGGCCGTGCTCGACCGCTATACGGACTGGGCGGCGGCCCTGGCCGAGCGCGCCGGGGAGGCCGGCTTCGACGCCTTCGCGACGACCGACGACATGGCCTTCAAGAGCGGCCCGTTCTTCTCGCCCGCCGTCTTCCGCGAGGTCGTGGCGCCTCGCTTCCGCCGTGTGGCCGAGAGGCTGACGATTCCCTGGGTTTTCCACAGCGACGGCAATATGGCGCCCGTGGCCGACGACCTCGCCGCCCTCGGCGTGGCCGCCCTCCACCCCAACGAGAAAGGGGCGATGGACATCCGCGAGATGAAGCGCCGCTACTCCGGCCGCCTGTGTCTGCTGGGCAACGTCGAGATGGACCTCCTCGGCCGCGGCACGCCCCGCCAGGTGGCCGCCGAGGTGCGGGGCCTGCTCCGCGACGTGGCGCCCGGGGGCGGCTACATCGCCACGAGCGGCAACAGCCTGGCCAGCTTCGTGAAGCCGGAAAACGTGCTCGCCATGTCGAGGACCGTGCGCCGAGATGGGCGCTACCCCATCAAGAATAGGACGGATAGGACCGATGGGGCGGATAGGGCCCATCGGAAAGGAGTTCGCTCATGACCAGGCGGCGCCTCTGTTGGGGCTTGGCCCTTGCCTTGGTTGCCGGTTGCGGCGGCGACGACGCGCCCAAGCCCGGCCAGACCGTGCTGACCGTGTGGGACTGGCACGCCGCCGACCCCTCGAAGGGCGCCGGCCTGTGGCTGATGAACATTGACAAGGAGTTCGAGCGCCTCCACCCGAATATCAAGATCAAACACGTCGCCCAGTCTCACAACGAGTACTATCAGATCTTCATGACCGCCGCGGCGGCCAAGAGCGGCCCCGACGTGGTCATGCTCCACCAGGGCAGCCGCGTGCTCGACCTGCGCGACAGCCTCCGCCCCCTCACCGACTTCGTGACGCCCGAGCTCCGCAAGAAGATCGTCGGCTGGGACGTGACGAGCGAGAACTTCGACCCCGCCGGCACGCCCTACGCCGTGCCCATCGCCGTGCAGGGCCTCCTCTGGTACTACAACAGGAAGGTGCTGCGCGAGGCGGGCGTCACGTTCGATGGCACGGCGATGCCCTGGGGCGAGTTCCTCGACATCTGCGCCGCCCTGAAGAAGGCGGGCAAGGCCGGCATCGCCGTCGGCGAAAAGGAGGGCGACTGGGCCGCCTGGTTCCTCAACTCCGCCGCCTTCCAGACCCTCACCGCCGCCGAACGCGACTCCCTCGGCCGCGGCGAGCTGAAGTGGACCGACCCGAAGGTCGTCGCCCTCTTCGAGCGGCTCAAGGAATTGAACGACCGCGGCTGCTTCCAGGACGGCTTCATGTCCACCTCCCTGTGGCCCGACGCCCGCTACGTGTTCCTGCGGGGCCAGGCGGGCTTCTTCCTCGGCCTCATCTCCGACGTCGCGCACTGGAAGGAGTTCGGCAAGTTCTTCGGGCCCGAGAACGTCGGCGTGATGGTCTGCCCCGCCTTCCAGCCCGGCCCCGATGCCGACAAGTTCCCCATCGGCGGGGCCTTCGCCTATGCCGTCACAGCCTGGAGCAAGAGCCCGAAGGAGGCGTTCGACTACATCGCCTTCGTTGCGAACGAGGAGAATGCGAAGACCTTCATCACCCAGGTCGGCTCGTTCCCGGCGAACCAGAACTACGACCGCCGCCTGCTCAGCGACCCGGCGGCGACGGTGATTGCCGAGTGGCTCGCCTCGGGCCGCACGGGCAGCCAGATGACCGGCAAGTGCCCGATGGCCATCGGCGACGTGCTGAACCGCGAGTGCCAGCGCATCCTCAGCGGCCAGGCGACGGTGGCCGAGGCCGCAGCCGCCATTGAGAAGGCCGTGCCGAGGAAGTAGCTCGGGTTCGTTGTGCGGCCTTCAGGCCGTATCTTGTGGCTTGTAGTGCGGGCCGTAGGGGATACGGGCTGAAGCCCGCACTACGAACGCAGAAGTGAGGGCACGCCATGGTTCGCGGGCGTGGGGCAGCACTAAGCGCCTGGCTCTTCCTGATGCCCGCGCTCGTGTTGCTGCTCGTGTTCCGTGTGTTCCCCGCGGGCAGCGCACTGTGGCACGGCTTCACCGAGTGGAGCGGCACCTCCGCCCCGCGCTGGATCGGCCTCCAGAACTTCGTCGAGCTGTTCTCCCGCGACGAGGTGTTCTGGCCGGCAGTGAAGCACAACCTCATTCTCGTGCTCTCCGTGCCCCTGTGGCTCCTCGTTTCGCTCGTGCTCGCCTTGCTCATTCACGAAGGGGTGTTCGGCTGGCGGTTCTTCCGCGCGGCCTTCTTCCTCCCGTCGGTGCTCTCGCCCGTGATCGTGGGGTCGCTCTTCACCGTGCTGCTCAGCCCCGACGGCCCGCTCAACCACGCCCTGAAGTCGCTGGGCCTCGGGGCGCTGGCCTTCGAGTGGCTGGGCGACCCGGCCACGGCCCTGCCCACGATCATCCTGGTCATTCTCTGGGGCATCTTCGGCCACGGCGTCATCGTGTTCCTCGCGGGCCTGGCGGCCGTGCCGAAGGAGATCTTTGAGGCCGCGCGGCTCGACGGCGCGACCGGCTGGCGCTTCCTCTGGCACATCGTCGTGCCGTCGCTGCGCCACGTGATCGAGTTCTGGGGCGTCAGCCTCGTCGTCTGGTCGTTCACCAGCCTGTTCGCGTTCATCTACGTCATGACCAAGGGCGGCCCCGGCTACTGCACCACACTGGTCGAGTACCACCTGTACTTCCAGGCGTTCGAGGCGAACCGCATGGGCTACGCGTGCGCTCTCGGCAGCGCTCTGTTCCTGATGGTCTTTGGGCTCGTCCTCCTCCAGATTCGCCTCATGGCGGGGAGGGAGGAGTGATGGCGATTCGCAGAAGGCTCGGCCGTTCGGCCATCTTCGCGGCCCTCGCCGCGATCAGCGTCACGACGATCTACCCGCTCGTCTTCATGCTCCTCTCCGCCCTCAAAGGCGAGGAGGAGTTCATTCTCAACCCCTACGGCCTGCCGGCCCACCCGACCTTCGAGAACCTGGCGAACGCCTGGAAGTACGCGAAGTTCGGGCAGTACCTGGGCAACTCGTTCATCGTCGTGGCCGCGGGCGTCGTGCTGTCGTGGGCCGTGTGCAGTCTGGCGGGCTACGCCTTGTCGCACATGGAGTTCGCCGGAAGGCGCTTGGCCTTCTTTGCGATTCTCGGCTCGATGATGATCGCGCCGCAGATCATCCTCATCCCGCTCCACTCGATGCTCGGGACGCTTGGCCTGCTGAACCGGCACCTCGGCCTGATCCTCGTCTACGCTACCCTGGCCGTGCCGTTCGGCACATATCTCATGACCTCGTACCTGCGCGGCGTGCCGCGGGAGCTGGTCGAGGCGGCGCAGGTGGATGGCGCGAACCATCTTCAGATTCTCTGCCGCATCATGCTGCCCATCGCGCGACCCGCGTTGATGACGCTGGGCATCTTCAACTTCCTGTGGATGTGGAACGAGCTGCTTCTGGCCCAGGTGATTCTGAACGAGGACCACGCCCGCACGCTCATGGTGGGCGTGGCCAACTTGCGCGGGCAGTACACCACCAACATGCCCTATCTCTCGGCGGGGCTGTTCCTCGCAGCCCTGCCCGTGCTCCTCATCTTCCTCGTCTTCCAGACCCAGATCACCAAGGGCATGACCATGGGCGCGGTCAAGTAGGGGGAGCTTCAGAGGGGGGAGGAATCCCCTTCCGGCGGAAAGGGATTCCTCCCCAAAGCGTCACACTTGGCGTGCGCTACTTGGCGGGCTTGTCCTCGTCGGTGCGGAAGGGGCAGGCCGGGAGGTCGGCCTTGTTGTAGAGGTTGCAGATGGGGTTATTGCCCCAGGCGTAGCGCACGGCGACGGGCTTCTCGACCTTCGGGCTGGAGACGACGACGGTCTCCCCGTCAATCCTGGCCTCGGCCCAGACGAACTTCATGTCCTCGCCCGCGATGGCGAAGCCGTGGACCTCGGTCTTCGGGCGAAGGTCCGTGATGTCGACGCCGAAGCGCTTGTCGAGCGTGGGGCCGTTCGGCTTCATGTCCTCGAAGGGCTTGGCGACGAGGCCGCCGCCCACGTGTTTGAACGTGATGCGGGCCTTGTTGCCCTCGACCGTCATCTTGTCGAAGCGGGGGCCGGAGTGGACGAGCTCCTTGCCGTACTCGATGGCGAGGGCGGCGAGCGCGAGGCGCTTGCCCACGTCCTGCTTGTTGCGGGGGTGGATGTCCTTCGCCTCCCCCACGTCAATGATGCAGGCCTGGCCCGTCTTGGGCAGGGCGAGGGCCATGTCCTGGGCCTCGCGGAGCCAGGCCCAACCGCCATCCGACGGCTCCTTGTCCACGGCCATGAAGTTGGCGAGCTGGACGAAGAAGAAGGGGAGGGGCACTTCGGCGCCCTGGGCGAGCGACCAGTCCTTGCGCCAGTTCTTGATCATCGTGGGGAAGAGCGTGCGGTATTCGCGGGCGGCGCCGGCGTTGGATTCGCCCTGGTACCAGATGGCCCCGCGGACGGTGTAGGGGAGGACGGGGGCGATCATGGCGTTGTAGAGAGCCGAGGGGGTGTGGGCGCCGATGCCGGGCGCGGCGGGGCGACGGGGGGGCTGCTTCTTGGCTTCCTTGGCCTTGGCGACCTCGGCCTCCCACCTCTTGAGCGCCTCCTCGTACTTCTGCTTGGCCTCCGGGGTGGGGTTGGCGGCGGCATCGAGGGCCTTCACGTAGTGCTTCAACTCGTCCACGGCATCGAGGGCCTCGCGGCTGGTCCACGCCTGGGCGGGCGTGCCGCCCCACGAGGTGTGGAGGAGGCCGATGGGTACCTTGAGTTCATTGTGCAGGTGGCGGCCGAAGAAGTAGCCGACGGCGGTGAAGCCGCTGACGGTCTGCGGAGAGCACACGGCCCAGGCGCCCTTGGCATCCTTCTGGGGCGTGGCGGCGACGGCCTTCTGGAGGCCGAAGTGGCGGATGTTGGGGAGATTGGCGGCCTCGGCCTCCTCCTTGGCGTTATTGCAGCTGCCGACGACCATCTCCATGTTGGATTGGCCCGAGCAGACCCAGACGTCGCCGACCAGGATGTTCTCGAGTTTGATCGTGTTCTTGCCGGCGATGGTGATCTCGTGCGGGCCGCCCGCTTCCATGGCATCGAGCATCACGGCCCAGTCGCCCTTGTCATTGGCCTTGGCCGTCTGCTTGTGGGCGCCGATGGAGACCGTGACCTCCTCGCCGGGGTCGGCGGTGCCCCAGACGCGGGCCTTGGCGCCCCGCTGGAGGACCATGTTGTTGCTGATCACGGCGGGCAGCTTCACGTCGGCGAGAGCCGACGCCGCCGCGGCCAGCACCACCCCCCAGCCACACCATCGCCGCATTGCCAACTCCTTTAGCCTTGATGAGGATGAAGCGACCCCAAACAACTATACTGCCAGATTCCATTGGCCGTGTCAAATGGTGACCGTCGTTGACACGCCGGCCCGGCTCGGCTATTGTGATAGTGGCATGGTGTGGATTGGCTTGTCGAATCGAGGGGCGACGACGATGGAGAAGAAGACGCTTCGCACGGGAATCGTGGGCTCGGGGTTCGCCGCGCGATTCCACTTCGAGAACCTCAAGCGCGTGTTCGGGGTGAACGTCGAGGTGGTCGGCACCTACGCGGTGGATGCCGCGATGGCCGACAGCTATGCGAAGGAGCGCGGCATCACAGCCTTCGGCAGCCTCGGCGAACTGATCGAGGCGGTGGACGTAGTTCACGTCTGCACGCCGCCCTCGGCGCACGAGGAGGTGGCCGTGGCCGCTCTGAAGCGCGACCGGTGCGTGGTGTGCGAGAAGCCGCTGACGGGCTACTTCGGCGACGGCAGCGAGAGCTTCCACGGCGACCGCTTTCCCAAGCAGGTGGCGCTCGACCACGCCCTGGCGAGCGTGGAGCGCATCCTGGCCGCCGAAGCTGCCAGCAAGGGCATGCTGTGCTACGCGGAGAACTGGGTGTACGCCCCCTCGGTGCAGAAGGAACGCGAGATCATCGAGAAGACAGGCGCCCAGATTCTGTGGATTCACGGCGAAGAGGCCCACTCGGGCTCGCACGCGGCCACCTATGCCTTCTGGAAGTTCTCGGGTGGCGGCGTGATGATCGGCAAGGGCTGCCACCCCCTCTCCGCCGCGCTCTACCTCAAGCGGGTCGAGGGCCGCGCCCGCCACGGCAAGCCGATCCGCCCGGCGTCCGTCTCGGCCCGCGCCCACGCCCTCACCCGCCTGCCCACGTTCCAGGACGCCGGCCACATTCGCTGCAACTACTACGACATTGACGACTTTTCGATGATGCACGTGGAGTTCGAGGACGGCACGGTGGCCACCGTGTTCGCCTCGGACATCATCCTCGGCGGCATTCACAACTGGCTGGAGGTCGCGGCCAACAACCACCGCACGCTCTGCCACATCAACCCGAACACCTCGATGCAGGTCTACAACCCGCGCCGCGAGCGGTTCGCCGACATCTACACGGTCGAGAAGATCGAGACGAAGGAGGGCTGGACCGCCATGTCGCCCGACGAGGATTGGACGACCGGCTATCCCCAGGAGATGGAGGCGTTCTATCGCTGCTTCGCGTCGGGCGAGCGGCCCGAGAGCGACAGCCGCCTGGCCGCCGACACCCTCTCGACCATCTACAGCGCCTACGTCTCCTCCGAGAGCAGAGGCGCCGCTGTGCCTGTGAAGACCTACTAACCCGCCGTCCGCGAGGTGAGCCCATGAGCCGCATTGTCTCATCGGTCCTATCCATCCTATCGGTCCTATCGTGGGCTTCCGCCGCGGAGCAGGGCTTTGTGTGGAAGCCCGTCAACGACAAGTCGCTGGGCCTTTGGGACAGCGAACGGCCCGTGCTCGTCTACAACCACGGGATGATCGGCAAGGAGGGTGTGCCCGAGCGCTACAACCGCGCCTGCTACGTCCACCCCCTCTATGGCCTCGACGGCGAGGTGCTCACGGAGGATTTCCCCAGGGACCACTACCACCATCGCGGCGTCTTCTGGGCATGGCCGGGCATGAGGGTCGAGGGCAAGAGCGTCCAGTCGTGGATTCCCCAGGGCATCTACTACAAGCAGGAGCGAGTCGTTCGCCAGGAGGCGACGGCCCAGGCCGCGACGCTCGAAGTCGAGAACGGCTGGTACGTGGGCGACAAGAGGGTGGTCAAGGAGGTGCTTGTCCTCACCGTCCACCCCGCGGCCAAGGACTCGCGGGCGCTGGACTTCGACTTGACGTGGACTGCGCTGGATGTGCCTGTGACGCTGTGGGGCGCGGCGGGCAAGAGCTACGGTGGCTTCAACATCCGATTCGCCCCCAACAATGACCAGCCGGACGCCAACAAGCGCAAGGACACGACGATCATCACCTCGCTGGGGCCGTCGAAGGGCAAGGACCTGGCCGACACGCGGCTGGAGTGGGCCGACATTACGGGCGAGGTGCCCGGCGCCCCCGGCCGCAGCGGCGTGGCTATCTTTGTTGCCAAGGACCACCCCGACTCCCCGCCCACTTGGCTCACCCGCCACTACGGCTGCCTGTGCGTCGGCTGGCCCGGCGTCAAGTCACAGGACCTGGAGCCGGGCAAACCCGTCCGCTGCCGCTATCGCGTGTGGGTGCACCGCGGCGAGGCCGACGAGGAGGCGCTCAGGAAAGCACACGCCGAATACGCGAAGGGCCGCCAGGAGTGAGGCCGTGTACGAATCGATCTGGCAGGCAGCGAGAGCCGAGCTTTCGGGCGAACGCGCGCGCGACTACACCGCGCGACTATGGGAGCACGCGCGCTGGAACTCGTTCGACAAGATGCGGCAGACGGCCTCCGAGATCGCCGCCATCCTGCGCGAGATCGGCCTCGCCGACGTCCAGGTGATCGAGTACCCTGCCGATGGCACGACCTCCTTCGGCGGTTGGGTGATGCCGCAGGCGTGGGACGTGGAGGATGCGTGGCTCGAGCTCGTTGAGCCTGCCCAGCCGCCCCCTTCCGCGGGTCCCGAGCCGGCGGCAGGTTGGCGTCTTGCCGACTACCGCTCGCGCCCGATGAGCCTCTTCATGTACTCGGCCGCCACCCCGCCCGAGGGGGTCTTGGCCGAGGTGATCGCCGTCGAGAATGCCGCGAAGGCGGAGTCGTACGACGGTGTGGACGTGGCGGGGAGGATCGTGCTGGCGGACGGTGTGGGCATCGAGATCGGGCTGAACGCCTTTGAGCGCGGCGCGGTCGGGGTCATCTCGGATGCGGTGAGGCTGGCCGGATCGCCTCAGGAGAAGGGGCCTGGTCACTTCGACCACGCGGCCCAGTGGCACAACTACACCATCCCGCCGTGGAAGACCGCGGAGACGGGCTTCGGCTTCGCGCTCACCCCCGCCGACGGGCGGTGGCTGCGCACCCTGCTCAAGGCCCATCCCGTCGTGAGGCTTCGAGCCGTGGTCAAGACGCGCCGCTACAACGGCGTGCTTCCGCTCGTGACGGGCCTGCTGCCCGGCGAGACGAGCGAGGAGATCGCCATCACCGGGCACCTGTGCGAGCCGGGCGCGAACGACAACAGCTCGGGCTGTGCCCTGGGGCTTGAGGTCGTTCGGGCCATCAAGGCGCTCGCCGAGGCGGGCAAGCTGCCGAAGCTCGCGCGCGGCCTCCGTATCGCCCACTCGTTCGAAGTGCGCGGCTACCAGGCGTTCCTGGCCAACTGGCCCCGCTTGCGGCGCCTCGTGGCAGGCATCGACCTCGACATGGTCGGCAACGACCTGAGCGACGCGCGGGCGCGCGCCACCCTGCTCACCAACTGGGCCGCGCGGCCCGCCGCCACCGACGCGCTGGCCGTCGAACTGATGCGGCGCCTCAGCCGCGACGACCCGCTCCTCCGCTTCCGCACCGACGAGGGGGCGCTGGTGGATAACCTGTTCGGGGAGCCCTCGGTCGGAGCGCCGATGGCGGTGCTCGGCTGCTGGCCCGACGCGTATTACCACACGTCGCTCGACACCCTCGACCACATCTCGCCCAAGGCGCTGGAGCACTTCGGCCGGGTCGCGGCCACCTACTGCGCGTTCCTGGCCACGGCAGGCTTCCGTGAGGCTGCCTGGCTCGCTCGGCTGACGCTGGCATTCGCCAAGGAACAGGTGATCCAGGCTGTCCAGCGAGGCGAACCGCCCGAGCGCATCGAGCACCTGTCCGCGAAGAACGGCGAGCGCCTCAGGTGGCTCGCGCGCCTTGTCCCCACCCACTCCCTGGCGGCGACGCGCGAGAGCCTTGCGAAGCACCGGGATTGGCTGTGTTCCTGGTCGCATCTCTTCGAACGGGAGGAGATCGCCCAACACGCCGAGCGGCTGGGCCAGCGCCTCGCCGCCTTTGCCCGCCGCGAGGTCAAGGCGGCCCGCAGGGATGAACGCTACGCCAGACATCTTGGGATGTGCGCCAAGGCGGCCAGACCGGCCAGGCCCCCGGCCAGGGAGGAGCAGCGCGCGAAGGGTCTGGTGCCCGTCCGCACGTTCCGAGGCTCGCTGTGCTTCGAATCGCTCGACAAGGCTGGGCTGAAAGAGCTCAAGGCCAAGACGGGATTGGCCGTGGGCTGGGGCGCGCCCCACTGGCTGGACCTCGCGCTCTTCCGCTGCAACGGCCAGCGCACGGCCCTCGACGTGTGGCAGTGGCTGCAACTCGAGGGGCAGGGGATTGACCTCGCGCGGCTGAACGACACGGTGGAGTTCCTGGCCGCGCACGGCTTCGTGCGGTTGCGGCCCGTGCTCAGGCGCGACGAGATTCGCGCGGCGCTCGACGTGCTTGGGGTGCCCCGCGGCGTGGTCCTCATGGTCCACTCGTCCCTCCACCAGTTCGGCTACATCGAGGGCGGGGCCGATGCGGTGATCGACGCGCTGCTCGACGCCGTAGGCCCCGAGGGCACGCTGGCAATGCCCACCTTGAGCTGTTCGTGGGTTGGTCGCCCTCCATACGACCCAGCCACCACGCCGTCGCGCGTCGGGGCCGTCACCGAGGCGTTCCGCAAGCGCCCGGGAGTGCTCCGCAGCCCGCATCCGACCCATTCGGTCGCGGCCCTCGGGCCGCGGGCTGCCGAGATCGTGAGCGGCCACACGCCCGATCGCCCGGTCTTCGCTCCCGAGGGAGCCTTCGGCAGACTGTACGAACTGGATGCCTGGATTCTGATGCTCTGCAAGCTCGCGGCCAACACCACGATGCACATGGGCGCCGAGCGGAACGGGCTGCTCCTCCTGGATTCGCTGGCCCATGTGATGAAGGACGGTAAGCCGCACGAGGTGGTGGTGCGCCACGTGCCCGGGCACGTGAGCTTCGAGCCGAGCTACGAGGTGATGCGGCAGCGCGGGCAACTCCGCTCGGCGCCGCTGGGCGAGGGCGCGATCCACCTGATGCGCGCCCGCGACGCCGTGGACGCCGCCACGGAGAGCGTTCGCCGCAACCCGCTGCTCGTCACGGGCGGCGACAAGTGCCAGTGCGACTTCTGCCAGGCGATTCGCGCCCACCTGGCTGCCGGCGCCCGACGCACGGAAGGCTGACGCCTGCCTCCGCCCCTTCAGAGCGTCAGGCGCTCCTCGAACAGCGCCTCGAACTGCTTCGCAGGCGATCCGGCAGCGGCGATGGCGAGCTTGAAGTTGGTCTCGCGGCAGAGCTCGGCCAGCTCCGTGAGCGTCTCAGCCGGCATCGGGGCGGGGTAGTTCCAGACCACGTGAACGGTGCGGCGCGCCGCGGCGCGTGAGCGGGTGCGGGCCCTCAGGTAGCCCACGAGGTCCGCGAGCAGCCGCCGGAGGGCCCTGCTGTCCGTCACGACGAAGCAGTAGCGCCCGAACCAGGCCGCATCGAGGACGAACTCGCTCGTGGGAAACCCTGGTTCGTCCACCGTCACCTTGCGGAGGTGCCCGCCTCTGAACTTCCACAGCGACCAGCGGCAGAGCGCCAGCTCGGACTCGAGAGGGTCGCTCTCGCCCAGGTACAGGAAGGTTTCGCCCTTTCGCACCAGATCGCCCAGGTAGGCACGCAGGGACGTTGGGTCGGACACCTGGAGATGGACGACGCGCGTCTTGGGGCAGAAGGCGTCAACCATCCGCCCGGCGATGGGAATGGGCGGCGGGTAGCCCTGGGTGCGGTTGAAGCGACTCAGGTAGTCGTAGCCCAGCAGCACGAGGGCGAGCCAGGGAACGAGGCGGGCGCACGAGAGGTTGATGCGGTCGTAGTGGTCGGCGCGAAGAACGTCGGCCTCCGGCAGGCGCCGCGCCGGGGGAACGTCCGTCTCTTCAGGCGCCGATATGCTGTCGGGCGAGCCAGCAGGCACGGCTCCCACCTCGCGCTTCTGCTTCCCGGCCTTGCGGTAGGCGTAGACGGGCTCCTCGGTGGGCTCGCCGGCATGGGGCTCGACTGCTTTGCCCTTGGAGGCATTGGCCTGCGCGGCCCGTAGCGCGGCCTCTTCGGCGGTTCGGTCTACCTCGATCTTACTGATGCTTTGCGAATTGACCTTGGCGAGGATGAAGCCGGCGACAGACAGGGCAAACGCGGCGATACAGGCCCGCGTCCGCCGACGGCTGCGCGCGAAGGCCAGGAGGAGCAGGAGCGCCGTCGCCCACGCCGCCACCGAGGCGATGCCGACCACGCCGAAGCAGATGAAGAGCCTGTCCATCCCGCTACTCCCTGCCTCTCACGTGCCCCCTGTCAGCCCACACTCGGCACTCATTTCCGGTACTTGCGCGTCGCCTCGAGGTAGTGCGTGAAGGCGTAGTAGATGATGTTCACGCCCATCTCGAACGCACCCTTGGCCAGCTCGGGCGAGAGGCCCGAATGGCCCGTCTTCCAGGCGTCGTTGATGTCCCCAGGATGGTAGAAGACGACCCACCGTCCCTTGTGCTTGATGCCCATCGCGTCCATGCCGCCGTGGTGCCACAGGGGCGGCGCGCCGTTGGGGAAGACATACGGCATCTGGAAGATCGGGTCGTCGTCGGCGATCGGCACCAGGCGCTTGTCGGGAAACAGCGCTTTGGCGAAGGCCCGGAACTCCCGGTCCCAGCGCGAACTGCTGGCATCGGCAAACAGCATGCCGCCCTCCAGCAGGTACTCCCGCAGCATGGCCTGATCGCCCGGCGGGATATTGATGGCGCCCGTGCCGGTCATGTAGACGAAGGGCGGCGCATAACCCTTGCTGTACTTCCGCAGGAGACGGATGGGGTGGCTCTCGGAGCGGGCCGCCACGCGGAAACCCGTCACGCGGCGGAACTCCTGAAGGAAATTCAGGTCAGCGCGGGTTCGGACGTCCATCCCGTCGTCCCAGTCCTCTCCGCTGTACTCCAGGCGGATGAAGCGGACCGGCTCGTTGCCCATGCCCTGGGGCCAGCCGCCCCTCTTGCCGCCGCCACCGCCCGTCTTGGCGTTCACCGAGTTGGGGTCGGCCGCGTACGTCAACTGCGTCATCTGCTCCACCTGGCGCGGGATTTCTGAGTCATCCAGGTCGGGCACGTGGAAGTAGATGGCCGAGTTGGGATTGAGGACGAAGCGTCTCTGCTTCTTGCGCTCACGGCGCTGGACGGACTGGACGATGGCCACGGCCGGCTGGCCGCTGCCGAAGGGGACGAGGTAGTTGCTCACGCAGCCATAGGCTTCCAGGAGCAGAGGCACCAGGATGACCGCCGCATGGGTGAGGGCGCTCGCGAGGAGGCTCTTGCGGTAGCGCGGGTCGTAGCCGTGGGTGCGGAGGTTCTCGACGATGCGGTCGCCCAGGAGCGGCCCCGAAGGGGCTCCCCCCGCATAGAGGCCCACCGTGGCGCGGCGGAGTGAGGTGATGTGCAGCGCGGCAACCCCGGCGATGGCGGCCAGGACGGGCCAGAGCGCGCCCCAGCGCCACCCGGCCACAACCACGGCGCTCGGGGCCAGCCCCTCAGGCGTCGTGGCGGCCACCCGCATCGCCCCCGTGACACGCCAAGCGACATAGGCATAGACCACCCCGAGAAGATACGCCCCGAGGCAGGCTCTGCGCAGCAGGGCAAGCCCCCAGGGCCTGCGCACGAGCCCCAGCAGGCTGGCGGCCAGGAAAAAGGCGGCAAAGAGGCCGCAGAGTACCGCGAAGGACTGGACGAGGCCGGGAATCTCCGCGTCGGCGAAGGCCCGCGCGGCCGCCTGCTGAGCGTCCATCCGCGCGTGGCACAGCCACGGAAGCATCACCGCGTAGCGCGCCGATACACCCGCCAGCACGCCGAACGGCAGGCACAGGATGCACGGAAGATGCTTCTCGACCCTTCGTCGCATGGACTCACATCACCTGCCTCGTTCCCCGTCGGGACTGCTCGTGCAGTGACGCGCGTCACGCCGCGCGATCACTTGTTCGTCTCATCGATCGAGAGGCCCAGATCGTCGGGTTGCTTGGGAATCTCGCCCTTCTTGGGCAAGTCGGTGATTTCCTTCATCACGGGAGACTTCTTGCGGGCCTCCTCATCTGGCGAGGCGCCGTCCTTGGCCTTCAGCGAGTCGGGCTGGGGCGTGTCGGGCCTCGGCGGAGCTGGCCGTTCAGGGGCCGACGCCGGGGCCTTGAGTTCGTCGCTCTTCCTGGCCTCGAGTTGCCGGGCTCTGCGCTGAGCGGCCCCCTCGGGATCGATCCAGTGATCGCGGATGTAGCCCACCGAAGTCGCCGCCGCCGCCACCAGATGAATGGCGATGGCTATGGCGAAGCACTGGGCCACTCGAGTCTTCGAGAAGCCAAGAAGGAGTTTGTCGGGAGCGTATCGCTCGATCTCGGGACGCTCGGGGGGCATGGCACGTCTCCTGGGGCTAGCGTTGCCTCTCCTCGGGTTCGCCGATGGCGGCGATGATGCCGCCGGCGCGGGTGATGGCATCCATCACGGGCTCGAACAGGTCGCGCCCCACCGCCCGGTCGCAGCGGAAGAGCACGGTTCTCGCCTCGGGGGTCTGCGCGCGCCGGAGGAGCTCGGCGACCTCGGTCTCCACGGAACGGGCGTCGGGCATGCGGCGGCCCTGCACGTAGAGGCGCCCCTGTGCGTCAATGGCGACCGCGGTGCGGCTCTCGCGCAGACGCTCGAGGTGGGGCGCCACAGGTGGCCGCACCGAGATGCCGGCCTCGCGCGCGAAGTTGCTGCAAATCATGAAGAAGATGATGAGCTGAAACGCGATGTCGGCCATGCTGGCCACAGGGATGATGATGCGCGCCCTGCGGCGGCGGCGTGGGGTCCTCATCAGTCGCCTCCCGTCTCGCGCACGATGCACAGCGTGCCGCCCGCTTGAGTGACGGCGGCCATGGCCTGGAAGTACTCGCGGTACTCCACCCTGCCGGCGGACTCGAGCATGACCACCCTGTCCTCGCCCGTCCTGTCGCGGAGGTTGAGGGCCTGGAGTTCCTTACGCAGCGTTAGGATATCCACCGGGGAGTTATTGAGGAGCATCTTGCCATCGCGCAGGGTGACGGTGGTGGTCTTCTTCTCCTCCTGCTTCTCGGAGCGCTGGCCGGCGGGGAAGTCCGTGAGGAAGCCGCGTGTGGCTACCAGCGTGGTCGTGAGGATGAAGAAGATGATCAGCAGGAACGCGATGTCGGAAAACGACGCAACCGGGATGTCGTCCAGCCCGTATCGGCGGCGTTCGCGTCGAGGCATGGGGGGTTCCTACTGGCGCACGCCGGCGCGCATGGCGATGAGGTCGAGGAGTTCCGAGGTCGCCTCATCAATCTCGAGCTCGATGCGGCCGGACATCGCGACGAGGATGTTGTAGGGGATGACGGCGGCGAGGGCGATGAGGAGGCCGGCCGCGGTGGTGATCAGGGCCTCGGCGATGCCTGCGGCCACCCCGCTCGCCTCCACGCCGGCCGCCGAGAGCGCGCCGAACGAGCCGATCATGCCCGTCACCGTGCCGGTCATGCCGAACAGCGGCGCGGCGCTGCCCACGGTGGTGAGCACGGCGAAGCGCTTCTCCACCGCCGTCATTGCGTGCTGCGCGCAGTCGGACATGGCCTTCTCCATCAGGGCGAGCAGCGACTCGACGCGCGCGGCCAGGGGCCGGTGGCGGGCGTAGGACTGCAGCCCGGCCAGCAGCACGGCGGCCACAGGGCTGGGCGTATTGGCGCACAGGGCCGCCGCCTCGTCCACGCGGCCCTCCTCTACCAGGCCGAGCACCTTGGCGCGCAGCGCGCGCGTGTCGAGCTTGCTGTGCCGGTAGAAGGCGTAGCCACGGTCGAGCAGCACGGCGACCGTGAAGACGCTGCACAGGATCAGGGGCACCATCAGCGGGCCGCCGTCAACCAGCAGTTGGAGCATCGCCGTCGTCCTCTCGGTGAATCTGGGCCAGCATCTGGTAGCCCTCGAGGGGCTGTAGCCGCAATCCGCGCCCCCGATGGTCAGGGCCGGGCGCGAGCACCAGCTCGCCGGTAACCGCGTTATACGTGCTCTCGCCCAGGAGCGAGAACGGGATCCGCTCGGTGAAAGGCCTGGGGCCGTGGGCGACGAGGGCCAACTCGCCCCGCAGGGCAAGAGCCCAGATTCGGCGCGGCCCAAGCCAGCGCCCGACGTCTGCCCGGCTGCCCGTGCACGCCGCGAAGTAGACCGCCTGGCCCCCCAGGAACTCCTGCGCCAGCCTGCGCTCGGCCGGGCGCATGGCCGCCAGCGGCCCGGAGGCCCACCCCAGGGGGACGCACAGCGGCGGCGGCAGTTCGCCAATCAGGCAATCACGGTGCATGAACATATCGTCCGAGCCCGGGACTCCGCTGGGCCTGACGGATGCGACCGCCTTCGCTGCTCGAGTCCTATGGGCGTCGAGCTACTTCTTCTTCTCTTCGGCCTCGCCCGCCTGAATGAGGGCATCCTCGGTGAGGCGCCCGCGGGCAAACTTGGCCCACTTGCTTGCCGGGTAATCCCAGGTCAGGCGCTTGAGCACCCGATAGGCGTTGACCGAGTCCTTCTGCTTCGTGTAGCAGTCGCCCCACCAGTACATGGCCTCAGCGAGGAGCTCCGGCTCCAACTTGGCGTCCAGCGTAACGGCCTTGAAGACCTCGATGGCCTTGGGATACTCCTCGGCCTGCATGTAGCACTGGGCGCTGAGCACCAGGGTGCGCCCGGCAAGCCGGTGTGTGGGGAACCGCACGGCCAGCCGGCCGAAGACCTGTGCGGCTGTCTTGTACATCTCGCGCGCCCGCATCTCGATCTTCTCGCGCTCGACGGCGGTGGCATCGGGCGAGACCTGCGCGCGCAGCTCCTTGCCCTTCGAGAGGAAGTACTGCCCCAGGCGCGCAATGGTCTCCGCGACCAGCTCGTTGTCGGGGTAGCGGTACGACAGCTTGACGTACTCCTCGCAGGCCTGGTCAATCATGCCCATCTTCTCGAAGGCGAGGGCCTTCTTGTACTGGGCCTTCGGCGCGTAGGGGCTGTCGGGGTAGGTGGCCACGATGTCGGTGAAGCGGGCCACGGCCTCCGCGTAGTGCTTTTTCCTGGCCTCCTCATCCTTCGTCTCGCCGGCGAACTCGAGGGCGAGGTCGGCGAGCAGATAGTCCGCTTGCGCACGGGCTTCGGTGTCGGGGAAGTCGCGGATGGCCTCCTCGAGCAGTTTCTTGCCCTGGGCGATCTCGTCGCGGGCAAGGTCCTCCTGCCCCAGCTCACGATGGCGCTTGGCCAGCTCGAAGTAGGCCTCCGCCATCGAGAACTGCGTCTGGACCGCGATCTGGGGATCGGCGAACTGCTTGGTGAACGGCACCACATCGCCGTCGCTGCCCTTGTGGACGGCCACGGCCCGCTCGATCCGCTCCTGGCCGCCGGCGCGGGCGTAGGTGGCCGTGATCCGATCGCCGTAGGAGACCAGGAGCGCTCCGGGCTCCTTGGCCTCCGCCTTGTCGTCCCGGAAGACCACTCTGACGGTTGTCTTGAAGACGCCCGAGTGGGTGAAGGTCTCCGCCAGCTCGAGTTTCTGCCTCGCCCCGGAGGCCATCTCGACCTCTACGGCCACAGTGTCCTTCTCATCCGTCGCGTCGCAAGCGGGGTCGATCACGCGGAAGCACAAGTTTTCGCCCACGAACACCCCCTCGACGATCTCCTTGCAGCGCGGGTCCGTGATGTCGAAGAACGCGTCCGCTCCCAGCGTGGCGCGGGCCACCTGCCACCTTGTCTGGCCGCCTGGCTCCTTGTACTCCAGGCCGACGAATACCTCGTCGCCCCCTCTGAGCGCGAGGGCCGGCTTCTCGGTGGCCTCTGGGTCCTCCGTGACGAGAGACCGGTCGGGCACTCTCGCCAGCTCGGCAGGCACCGCGAACGTGAATCGCCCGTCCTCCAGGGCGTCGCCGGCGAATGGGTTCCCCTTGATGGCCACGCTGAGGTAGCCTGGCGGCGGAGCGACGAAGGTGGCCGTTGCGTTGGCGGGCCGGGCCTCGAGCCTCAGGGTGCCCGGCGCCCGAGGGTCGAAGGGGCCTTGTGCCTGAGCGCCCAGGGCCTTGCGGCCCGAGGCGGTCTGAACGTAGATCGTCGCCGTGCTCTCGGGCGACTGCGCGATGTAGGGGAACAGCACCTCGACGATGATCGGCCCGTGAATGAGCACCGAGGCCGGCTTGGCCTGCTCCGGAGCGGCGACAGCGGCGTCCGCCGACGCTCGCTCGGGCCAGGCGGCCGTCATCGCCCGTGTCGCGGGCACGAACTCCTGGGCGCCATTGGTGCCGGCCCCCGCTGCTTGCGCCGGCGCTGGGGCCGCCGGCCCTGGCGGAGGCGCCGCCGCCTGCAACTCCTGTTCCGTCAACGCTCGCGAAGCCACGTCGTAGATGCGCAACTGGGGGGGCTCGAACACCGTCTGCTCTACAAGGCAGGTGCGCTCCCACGGGATGCCAGGATCGGTGTTCTCGCGGTCGAGGTAGGCAATGGTCACGTCGTCACCGGGCGCCACCTGGAGCTCGGTGTCGCGCTGCGGCGGCCCCCCGACGGGGAAGAGCGCGCCAACGAAGATCCCCGAATGCGGCGCCGTTTCGAGAGCCGGCATCTCCACGGCTTTCCCGGTCGGTGTCTTCGCCGTGAAGGTCACCGTGTCGGGCTTCTCTGTGGTGTCGCAGTCGGGGTCCTGGATGAACACGTTGATCCGGTCGCCCGGCTTGAAGCGGCGCATGGGGATGTAGCGGGGACGTCGTGCGGCTCCCTCGCCGTCGAACTCGACGAAGCAGGCGCTCAGCGCGGCGTTGCTGAACGTGGCCGTGAGGGTGGCCTCGTGCGCCTCCTGACCCTCGGTGAGGGCTCGAGGGTCATCATAGGTCACTGTCACGCGGTCGCCGGGGACGATTTCGAGCACCTGGTTGCGGCGCAGGGTGGCGAAGTCCTCGCGGGTAGGCAGCACGGCTTCGCCGGCGGCGTTGGTGAGTGTGATGCGGTGGATCGCCGGCGCATCGGTCTCGAAACCTGTGAGGGCGAGGCGGATCACCCGCGCGCGGGTGCCGGCGGCGAAGGCCACGTGGAAGGCGGCGTTGTCCTGCGAGGCCGACACTTTGGCCGGTTCGGGCGGAAGGCCTGCGGCGACCTGCGGGTTCTTCGACACATCGAACATCTCGGGAGGCGCCGGCCTGAGGAAGGGCGGCTCCTCGCTGTCCACAAGCAGCTCGAAGACGGGCTCGGCCTTGCGGTCTGCCGCCACGTAGAGGTCTACGCGATGCACGCCCTTGGCGAGAGAGCGGCGCACGTGGGTGGGGGTGTCGCCCGGCTGCCCGTCCACGGTGAGGAGGTAGCGGATGTTCTGCGTCTTTTCCTTCGTGTCGAGTTCCAGGGTGCGGGCCTTGCGCTGCGGCAGGTAGAAGGCGCCGTACAGGTGCGCTACGTACGCGCTGCCCGGGCCGTCATCGGCCAGGCCAAGGGCCTGGGCCTGACCCTCCAGCGACGCATCCCATCTTGCGGCGAAGACTTTCGGCGCGAGGGCGACCCTCGGCGCCTGGCTGCGCAGGTAGCCGGTGTCGAGGTACTGGGTGAAGTCGGCGAGCGATGTGGGCGGTGCGCCCGAGGCCGCGCCGGCGGGTGCGCCGAACCGGACGAACTCGAGGCGCAGCGATCCATCCCAGGGCTTGTAGTCGCCGGGCCATTGCCCCCGAGTGGTGAAATCCCTGCCGTTGAGTGAGGTCTGGACGAGGAAGCTCTTGAGCTTGCGCCCCGGAACGTTGGCCACCAGAGTCATGGTGCCCAGGGCCACGTTGTCGTTGAGGTCAATGCTGTAGAACTTCGGCGCCACGCCGTCGGGCAGAGCCACCCACGAGGGGTACTCCGCCACGTCCTGGCCCGTGGCTTTTCGGGGAGAGATCGCGAAGTTCGGGTCCGCGCCATCCTGGGAGTCCGATGCGAAGGCGGTCGGCTGGCCCGAGGTGGTGGGCACGGCGCCCTCGAAGACGCCGCTGTGGGTGTCTGTCTCCGCCAGCGGGAAGGCGGGGATGGCGTCTCCACTGGTCGTGGAGACACGTACGGAGAGGGTGTCCTTGCCCGCGGTGATGCTGCGGTCGGGGTCCACCACGCGGATGTTGATCTTGTTGCCTGGCTTGATCTGGTTGGCGGCGCGCACCGTGCTGAGAGCCACCTGCTGCCCGGGCTCGTCCTTGTCTCCCAGGCGCTGGCGGATCATTTCTTCGAGGGCGCGGGCCTCGCGCTCTTCCTTCGAGAGGATCCTGCCCGAGGAGGCGAGGAGCTCGCCGTCGGTCGCCACGCGCAGGGCCTGCGGCGCCGCCATGGCGATATTGTGAGCCTTCTTGAACGCCTCGGAGTAGTCGTAGCGCGCCGTGTCGTCGCCCAGGAGCTGGAGGCGGCCGTCGCCCTTGGCCACGGGGGCCAGCTCGGTGGGGATCTGGCCCACGAACTTCGTCTTGGAGTCGCCGAACGGCGCGAGAGCGAAGGTCTCTTCGTCGCCCGAGTCCGTCCAGGCCCGAATCTCGATGTGTGGGGCGGAGCCCACGACGGCCAGGTTGTGGTCCTCGAGGTTCACCCTGAGGGGCTTGCCGGGCACGATGAAGCGGCGCTGCGTGGCGGTGCCCACCTGGATCTCCGTGGGCTCCTCGAGCTTGCGCAGTCGGACCAGTGTGCGGCCCTGGAGGATGCGGGCCAGCGCGTGATCGGGCGTGCGCGAAAGCACCTGCTCGATCTCGGCGAGGGCCTCACGGTACTCCTCCTGGTCGAATCGCACGAGGGCGAGCTGGTAGAACGCCTCGGCCTGCAATGCGCGGTCCTTGGCGTGCGTAAGCCGTTCGAGGCGGCGGGTGGCCTCGTCGAAGCGGCGGGTCAGGCGGTCCACCTCGGCCACGCGGATCTCCGCGTCGGCTTGAGCCGGCGTGCCCTCGAACTCCTTGGCCGTAGCCACGCGCTCGAAGAGCGCCCGCGCCTTGGGGAACTCGCCGCGGCCCAGCGCGATGCCGGCATAGGCCAGCAGCAGGCGTGCGCGGGTCTCGGGGGCAAAGCCGTCGGTCACGGAGTCGAACCACTGGATCATCTGGCGTGCCAGGGCCTCGGCTGCGTCGTGCTCGCCTGTTTCGGTGTACTTGCCGACGAGCCAGATGGTGAAAGCGGGGTCCAGCTCGCGAACCATTGAGAGAAGGACTTGCCTGTGGCCCAGCGCAAGCTCCCAGGCGCTGGGTTGGCGGCCTGAGAGGAATGCGACCTGGGCCGCGTAGAGGGGGTAACGGCGGTCGTCACGTTTGACCGGGATCACGCTTCCCACCCGGGTGAGGGTTTTCGACCGCAGAGCGGCAAGCGTGCTGCGCGTGTCATCCAGCAGGTCGGTCTTCAGCAAGTCCAGCCCCACGCTCGCCAGGAGGAGGCCCAGGTCGCTCATATCGCCGGCCTTCGCCCCGGGCTCGGCAGAGGGCGGCTCCACCAGTTGCGCCGCCAGCCGGGCGAGGTCATGTTGAAGCGCGGAACTGCGAGTGTCCCTGGCGATCTTCCACAAGTGCGGGACGAGTGGATAGAGATCGGCAGGTCGCCCCTGGGCGATCGCCCCCTGCGCGACCACCGAGGCCAGAGTCTCAAACCCCCACCGCTCGGGCCACAGAGAGGGCACACACGCGGCGCCGGTGCGCAGCCAGGTTGAGGGGAAGATGCTCAAGAGCGTGTCCAGTTCGGCCCTGGTGAGGGTCTTGGGGTCCGCCAGCTTTTCCATCTGGCCGAGGAAGGGCGGCGAGAGGCGCTCGGGCGCGCCACGCACCTTGTCACAGTAGGCGGCGAGACGGGTGAAAAACTCCTTGCGGCCGGCCTCGGTGGCGGGAGGGGCCGCCGTGGCGAACCAGGCGCGCCCCATGGCGTAGGTATCGAAGCGGGTCTTGCCAAAGGCGGCTTCGATCCGCGAGGCCATCGCGTCCCGAACCCGCGGCTCCGCGCCCAGGGCACGCGCGTGCCAGTTCCAGAACTCCGCGCGCGACATGCTGCCGGGCTCGCCCAGCGGAGGCAGAACGTCGCAGGTCTCGAGCAGCCGCGCCGCGGCATTCACGACCTTCTTCTGCTCATCGAGCCCGAAGTCCCAGTAACGCCAGTCGAGCAGCTTCGTTCGGCTGGCCTCCTCGACGAAGAAGTCGTCGAAGAACCGTTCAACGGGGTACTTGTCGTTCAGGCGCGGGAACTCGTTGCGGATGAGCCATTGGAGGCTGCACGTGGCGCTGCGTATCCCCTCGTGGGGCCGGTAGGGAGAACGATCGAGAACCCTCTTGTCTATGAGCGCCGCAAGCACGGCGTCGCCTCGGTCCTTGGCGCTCCAGTTGTCGCCGCTGCGGGTGCCCCGGAACATCTCGAAGAGGGCCGGGGCGAACTTGTCTCTGGCGAGGAGATCCAGGAGGGCCTTCTCGAAGACGGCGTTGAGGGCGAGTGTGCGGTTGCGGAACGAGGCGGGGATGCGGCCGAAGCCGCGATCGGGTTGCACGCGCACCGCGGCATCGCACAGGTCTTCGATCCAGGGGCTGGGCGCGGCGGGGTCGTACTGCGCGAGCAGGTCGGCCAGCGCCTCGGTCTGGAATGCGAGCTTGTCGAAGCCATCGGTCTGCCCGTTCGAGGGCGGCCTGTTGGCCATGACCAGGACGAGGGCGGCGCGCCCGAAGGGCGTCTTCCTGGCGTCGCAGTCCTTCAGCAGCGGATAGAGGGCGCGGGCCTGCTTCAGGAACTCGGCCTGATTCCGACTCTGTTCGGCGGCGAGGGTGAGTGCGAGGGCCTGACAGAGCGGACCAGGTGCCTTCGATGCATCAGGGCCGGCTTGGTCGGCGGCGCGGCGGATGGCTTCCTCGATGGGGACAATCTGCTTGGCCAGCTCGGGAGCGATCTGAGGGGCCTTCGCGCGGGCCTCGCGGCGGACCCAGTCGGCCCAGGTCCGGAAGCGCAGATGCAGTTTCCCGAAGATCTCTCTTCGGTCGCGGCGATCGAAGGGGACCCATTGAAGGGCCGCGATATGCTCAAGCAGCTTCGCCTTGTCCTCGCGGTTGGCCCCGGTGCCACACTCCCAGGCGCTTTCGAGGAATGCCTCGGCCGAGCGGGGGTCCAGGATTCCCGGTGTCTTGGCGAGCTCGGCTCCGAGGTGGGCGATGGCCTTGTGGCGGGCATCGTCGGGGAGCTTGGCGCCGGCTCTCTCGGCGAGCGCCTTGTGGGCGGGCCAGATCTCGGCTTCGAACAACTCGAGGGCGTCCTTCGGTTGCAGGTGCCACGACTCATTGCGTACGAGATGCTCCATTGCCTGGAGGAGGTCGTCGCTGGCAGCCATCGCGTTGATGACGGCGGCGGCGCGCGAGGGCACGCCCTGGAGGAACTGGGCCTGCTTCTTATAGAGGTCGCGGGTGGCGGGCCGGGTGACGAAGGGCAGGTGGCGGATGGCAGGCGTGCGGCGGAAGAGTTCTGCGTGCTTCACCCCCAGGTCGGCCCACTGCTCCGCATTGGCGAGCCAGGGGGCGACGGGCCCGCTCTGGGGCAGACGCCATTCGAGCAGGGCCTGACGCTCGGGATCGGGCAGCCTGTCGAAGGCCTGGACGAAGAAGCTGCTCTTGGGCGCGAACTGGCGATTCCAGGCGTTGCCATCGAAGCGGTCGGCCGCGCCGCCGTCGGTGAAGGCGTGGACGATCTCCTTGACGGTGTTGGCCGATGGGAACGCGTCGAGATAGGCACGGGCGGCGGCGGCTACAGGGGCGAAGGCGTTGTCGAGGGCCGCCTTGTCTTTTCCCGCGGCGCCGGCCTTGAACTCGAGGTTGGCAACGTGGAGGGCGTAAAGCAGGGGCCGGCGGCGGTCGTCGCGGATCAGGGCGAGGAGCTTCTTGCAGTGGGGGAGGGCGGCGAACTGGTCGTCCTGGCCCCTCACAATCTCGCGCAGGAGCCAGTCGAGGTGCTCGGCGAAGTGGAGCCGTTCCTGCTCGACGGGGAGCTGGTCGGCGTAGACGAGGCTGAGCCAGCGGGCCGCAACCGCGTAATCGCGGCGCCGGCGGGCCTGGTCCAGGAGCCAGGTGTCGAACTTGCGTGCGGCCGGCAGGCTGCGGAGTTTCTCGCCGTGGGCAACCATGAACTGATAAAGATCATCCGGCGCGTCGAGGAAATCGGCCAGGATCGTGTAAAGGGCGGCGGCGGCCTGCGAGGCCTCGTCGGGGGGCACGCTGGCGGTGGCGACCGCCTTGTAGCGCGAGGCCGCGGTGCGGAAGTCGCCGGCGAACATGGCCGCCTCAGCGGCCAGGCGCAGCAGGGCAGGCGACACGCGGAAGTTCTGGGCGAGATACACCTTGGCTGCCACCGAGGCCGCGTGGCAACGGCCCAGGCGCAGCCCGTCGGAGAGGAGGTCGAGCACCTCCTTCTCGGTGGCTGCCCCAGGGTCGGCCTGAACTCGCAGGACGAGTTGCTCGAAGGCCTGTTCCGGGCCTGCGGGTTGCGCTGGCTGGGGCGGGGGTTGGGCGGGGCCTTCGGCCTTGGGCGCGGGCTGGCCGCCGAACGCGAGCGCGGCCAGCGCCAAGCCCAGAAGGAGGGGCTCGGGCGCGACGGTTCTCATGGGTGCGACCTTTCGTGCTAGTCTGCCTTCTTCTCGTCGGTCTCCTCGGCGGCCCCTTTGATCTTCGCCTCGATCCTGGGGAGGATCTCTTTGGCTTTGGCGGCATGGGGGCTCGCGGGATACTCGAAGAGGAGCTGGGAGCACTTGTTGTAGGCCTTGGGCATGTCGTTCATTCGGTAGGCCACGATGACCCACTTGAGGAGCATGCTGTCGAGGAAGTCGCCGTCGGGGTAGTCCTGGAAGATCTGCGTCAGAAGGTCCTCGGCACGGGCATAGTCCTTCGTCTCAACGTGATAGTCCACCAGCTTGGCGAGAGCCTGGCCGGCGAAGGGGCTGTCGGGGTACCGGTCGGCGCAGAGCTTGTACTGCTGGATAGCGGCCTCGGAGGGGCCTGTGGGCGCCCCCTCTCGGCGCGGCGCGGCCGCGGCCTGCGCCTCGAGGCACTGGGCGAGGCGGAACTGGGCCTCGGCCTTGGCCTGAGAGTGAGGCAGGGCGAGAATCTGGCGATAGACGGCCATCGCCTGGGGAAGATCGTTCTGGTCCACTCGGATGGCGGCGATGCCCATGAGGGCCTGGTCCACGAAGGGGCTATTGGGATAGAGGCGATGGAAGAGGCGGCACGTGGCGATGGCGTTGGGAAAGTCGTCTTGCGCGATGTAGAGCTCCCACTTGAGCTTGAAGGCTTCTTCGCGGAGCGCGCTGGGGATGGGGGTCTCGAGGCTGAGAATGGCGTCCACGCGTTCGATCCCCTGGTTGCTCTTTTCCTTTGCTCCCTGCGTGAGCCCCATGCTCTTGAAGATCTTGGCCAGCTCAAGATAGGCGGTGGCCTCGACCAGTTCCTTCTTGGTCTTGAGGAGGGGGTCTGGCACGACGTTTTGGGTGGCCCTGGGCCGGCTGTCGATCTCGCCCACGACCCTGAGCTGGGCGGTGACTTCGCGGGGGGTGGCGCCCGCAATGTGGAGGTCGTCTATGTAGGTGGCCACGATCTCGTCGCCGACGGCGCAGGAGAGGGCCTGGTCCGCCTTGTCAATGGGCTGCCCCTCGCGCGTGGGCTGGATGGAGACGGTGGCGCCGAAGCGGCCCGTGTGGACCGGGGGCTCGCCAAGCTCGGTGAGGGTGAGCACGACCTCGTCGCGGACCACGGGGCGCGCATCCTCATCCGCGCCAGCGATGGCGGCGGCGGCGACGGCCGCGCCCAGGCTCTCGGCGGGGGCGGGCTGATCGCCGGCTTCGCGGTACCGCGAGAGAATACGGAGGGTCACCGTGTCGGCCTGGGGCGAGGTGTCGTGGTCGGCATCCTGCAACAGCACGGTCAACGGCTGGCCGAGGAAGGCCGCGTTGGCTCGCGATTCATAGGTGCCGAGCGTGAAGCGGAGCTGGGCGGTGGAAACCACGCGCACGATCCTCTCGCGTGGGACGCCCCTGTGGCCCTCCTGTGTGTTCTCATCCAGGTAGGTGGCCGTGATGGAATCGCCCCCGGTGACTTGAAGCGTGCCATCGCCGGGCTTGGGGGAGGCGAGGTCGGTGGGGATGGAGGTGATGAAGATGCCCTGGTCGGGGGCCAGTGGCGTGCAGGGAATGGTCTCTTTGTCACCGTGGGTGGTGGAGAGCTGGACCTGGATCGGCTTGCCCAGGCGGTGGAGGATGGGCAGGTCGGTGTCCTGCACCTTCACGAAGAACCTGCGGCCGGCCTCGGCGTACTCGACGGCCGGGCTGTTGGGGTCCACGAAGGTGCCCACCAGGCTGAGAGCTTGTATGGCCTTGTTCCAGTTGCCCTGGGCAAAGTGGCACAGGCCGATGTGGTGGTAGGCCTGGTTCGCCCAGAGCGTGTTGGGGTAGTTGGCGGTGATCTTGCGGAGAATCGGGAATGCGGCGGCGTACTGGCGGGTCTGGAAGTAGGCCACGCCGGTGAGGTACAGGCCTTCGAGGTAGAGCTCCTTGGCGGCTCCGGAGAGCTCCTCGTCAGGCTTCTTGAGGTCGTTGAGGCGGCGCAGCGCCGCGATGGCGGCCGCCTGATCGTGAGCTTCCAGATAGTGCTTGCCGAGGGCGAGCCAGGCCTCGAAGCGCACGGGGCTGTTGGGGTACTGGTCGGCGATGGTCTCGAGCATCTTGACCGCGCGCTCCGACTCGCGCGCGAGCAGGAGATCCTGCGCGCGCTTGAGCAGCCGGCGCGCTGCGAGGTCATCCTCCTCGGCGGTGCTGGGGGCGCTCTCGCCCTGCTTGCCCGCCTTGGTGGCTGCTGCCGAGGCGGCCTTGGCGCGGGGGGGGGCGAGCGCTCCGGCCGCCGCGCCGCTCCAGGGGGCGAGGAGGGCGAGGGCCAGACCGAGGGACGTGTACCGGGCCGCGGGCAACGCACTGGGCACTGGGGGCCTCCTCAGCGAGTGAGAGCTCCAGATATTGGACCCCAAGAGGCCGCCCGTCGGGCGCCGCGGCGGCTACTGGGCATCTACACCGCCGCCCATCTTGACCCCAAGGCGCTCCAGCTCGTTATGGGCGGCGCTGGACTGAGCGCTCTCCGGATACTTCTTGAGCACCATTCGAAGGGCCGCGATGTGCTGGGGGGTCTTGCCCGCCTCGCGGTAGAGGTTGGCGATGCGGAGAGCGGCTTCGGGCGCATGAGCCTTGAAGAACGCCTCGACCTCGCGAAGCTGGGCCACCGCCTGCTCGAGCTTGTCCTGCTTGGCGTAGCAGTCGGCGATGGCCCACAGGTTGTCGGGAGGATTGTCGCATTGCTGGTAGGCGGCGATGGCCTGCGGATACTGCTTTGTGGCGTGGAGGAGCTGGCCCTTGAGCCAGAGGGCGTCCTTGGCGAAGCGTGGAGAGCGCAGGAGCTGGTCGGCAATGGGGACTCCGAGGGCGGCGTCCTTGCGGCCATGGTAGAAGCGGAGGAGTTCCATCTGGCCGAGTTCCTTGTCGTCGAAGCTCATGCAGATGTCTTTCACGAGGTCGGGGTCGCGTGGGGCGAGGTAGCGCGCGAGGTCCGCCTTCTCGGCATCAGGCATCTCGCCGAGCCGAAGCTTGCTGACGAGGTTCCGGGCCAGCTTGGCTTCGTTGGCCCGCTCGTAGAGGATACGCATCAGCTCTCGAATGTCCGCATTGGCCATCTTCTCAAAGGCGAGCTTGCCGTAGTAGTCCATCACCTTCGTCTTGTGCTGGGCGAACAGGGCGATCCAGCGCACGATGCGGGCGTAATCGCCCGGTTTCTGGCCGCGCTCGAACTGGGCATCGAGGCGTGTGATCCACTGGGCAGGGTCGCGCTCGAACGCGAGCTTGAAGTTGGCCAGTTCGATCTGATAGTGGTCCCAGTCCGCGAACCGGCCATCGAGCGCGGCGGCCCAGGTGCGGTAGTACCGGTCGCGGAGGTCCGCCTGCGCGTCGTCGAACCGTCCGTGGAGGCGAACGCCTTGGAGGACGTGTCCCCAGTAGCGGCGGCTGCTGTCGAGGTCCGCCTCCAGGCGCTCGGGCTTGTCTCCGAAGCCGGCGACCTCGCGGTAGAAGGCCCTCAGCTTGGCTTCGTCGGGTTGCGTGCGGATGTAGAAGGCGATGACTTGCTGGATGGCGTTGTTGGCGGCCTGCGGGTTCTGCGTGCGGAAGTTGACGGCGATCTGGCGCCAGGTGGCGGCGGCGCGCTGGGCTTGACCCTCTTTGGCCAGGTGCTCGGCCAGGTGGGTGAGGGCCGAGGCGGCGAGTGGATGCTTGGAGTAGGCGTCGTCGGCGGCCATCTTTGCCCAGACTCTCATGGCATCTTCTTCGTCGCCGTTCTCCCAGTGGCAGAGTCCAATGTTGAAGAGGGCCGGCGCCGCGTACTTCACGGCGTTGGGAAAGTAGTCCAGGACCTCGTTGTACACCTTGGTCGCCTCGTGACGCTTGAGCGCGAGATGAAGCGATCGCGCCTTGCGCACAAGAGCGTAGGGAATGGCCTTCGACTTGGGGAACTCGAGGAGGAAACTGTCGTATTCGGCGGCGGCGCGCGGGAAGTCTCTGGAGTCGAAGACCTTGTCGGCCTTGGCGAGCGCGTGGCCTTCGAACGTGTCGAGGGTCTTCAACTCCTCGTTGGAGAGTTGCACCTCAGCGGTCGGAGGCTCTCCCTGAGGGCGTGCAGGGCGCGCCCCCGCGAGGCAGGGCGCAGCGATGAGCAGCACGATGGCGACAAGTACCCCGCACGCCCACCGATGGAGCCGGTTGAACCAAGCCTTGCGCATCTACGCCTCTGCCCTGGGTCGCCAAGGTCTTCTGGCGCCTGCCTCTCCTCCCGGCAACGGCAATCATAGCCGTCTGGCCCGAGGAGTCAAGTGACGCTCTGCGATGGGGTCGGCCCGCGGGTGCCCTTGAACCGGCGGCGTGAAGATGGTACGCTGAACCTGGCAACGCTACAGAGACGTCAAGAAGCCTGCCTGGAAAGGAGGTCCGGAATGGATGCATCGCCTTTCTTGCGTGTGGCGCTGGCGGTTACGGCGGCCTGGGTGGCTTCCGCTGCCGTGGGGTTGGAGCAGATCCCGAAACACCAGGAGAAGAGAATCCTCGATGCGGCCCCCGCCAATCCGCGCGTGACGCCCAGGAAGCCCCGAAACGTGCTGGTCTTCAGCACGCCCGCCCACCTGTACGACAAGGACCCCCACAAGGGCTACTGTGTGCCCTATGGCGCCGTGGCCTTCAAGGCCATCGCCGAGAAGTCCAAGGCCTTCGACGTTGTGATGAGCGATGAGCTGGCCATGTTTCTGCCCGAGAGCATCCGGCGGTTCGATGCCATCGTGATGAACAACTCCTGCGGCCCCTGGATCACGCCGACCGACGCCGACATGGAGAAGGAGGGCTTCAAGAAGCTCGGCGCCGACAAGAAGGCCGTCGAGGAAGCACTCCGCAAGACCCTTCTCGACTGGCTGAACGCCGGCGGCGGCATCGCGGCCATCCACTTCGCCATCGCCGCCAACGCCCACTGGCCCGAGTTCGGCGAGCTCATCGGCGGCAAGTTCACGGGCCACCCCTGGAACGAGGAGATCGGCGTGATGCTGGACGACCCCGCCTCGCCCCTCGTCGCCGCCTGGGAGGGCAAGGACTTCCGCATCGCCGACGAAATCTACCAGTACGGCAAGCCCTTCGACCGCGCCAAGTGCCGCGTCCTCCTCTCCCTCGACCCCGAACGCACCAACATGGGCGTCCGATGGATCAGCCAGCCCGACAACGATTGGCCCCTCGCCTGGGTCAAGGCCGTCGGCAAGGGCCGCATCTGGTACACCTCCTTCGGCCACCGCGCCGACCTCTTCTGGAACCCCCAAGTGCTTCAGTTCTACTTGGACGGAGTCCAGTTTGCCACAGGCGACCTCGACGCCCCGACCGAGCCGCGAAAGGAGAAGCTCGTGCGACGCGTCCCCGGCCCAACCCCGCCCGACGTCCGCGAGGCCAGGATGAAGGCCGCAAAGCTCACCGAGGCCACCGAGGAGCAGATCAAGAAGATCGAGGCCGCCGCGCCCGACACCCCGCCCGCCAAGCCCGCCAAGCCCCGCAAAGTGCTCGTCTGGGGCCACCCCTGGACCCACACCCCCAACGCCGTCGCCGAGAAGGCCCTCGAAATCCTCGGCAAGAAGAGCGGCGCCTTCACCGCCATCGTCACCGACGACCCCCGCCGCCTCCTCATTGACCAGATCGGCCAGTTCGACGCCATCGTGATGAACAACATCCACGAGCCCGAGCCGTTCCTGCCCCCCGACTTCGGCAAGCTCGACCCCGAGCGCCAGGCCGCAGCCAAGGCATTCGACGCCGCCGTCAAGAAGAGCATCCTCGACTACGTCGGCGGCAAGGACCCGAACAACAAGGACGTCCCCGGCCGCGGCATCGTCGGCATCCACGCCGCCACCGCCGCCTTCGGCGGCTGGAAGGAATACGGCGACCTCTTCGGCGGCTTCTACAGCGGCCACATCGGCCCGCAAGAGGTCGCCATCCGCGTCGAAGACGCCAAGCACCCCGTCAACGCCGCCTTCGAAGGCAAGCCGTTCAAGATCACCGACGAGATCTACTTCTTCCAGGAGCCCTACTACTCCCGCAACAAGCTCCACATCCTCCTCACCCTCGACCTCGAGGCGATGAAGGACCCCGGCAAGCGCCCCGACAAGGACTACGCGATCAGTTGGGTGCGCGAGTATGGCCCTGGCAAGGGCCGCCTCTTCTACACCACCCTCGGCCACGCCGTCGAGACCTACTGGAACCCCCTCTTCCTCCGCCACCTCCTCGCCGGCATCCAATTCGCCACGGGCGACCTCGCCGCCGACGCCGCCCCCAGCGCGAAGTAAGCCGCTCGCCCCCCTCCCGAAGGTTCCAACACCTTCGGGAGGGTATGCCTGGTGAACGCCCCGCGGGCCGGCAGACGTTACCCTCCCGAACGTATTGGAACGTTCGGGAGGGAGTTGTTCAAACACGACAACGCTACCTTCTCTTGCTCCTTAGGCGGTAACTACCTGCCAGTGCGGGAGATACGCCACAATAGCGTGTCATTCTGAGCGGAGCCCGCCTCCCGGCGGGTGCGGCGAAGAATCTCTCCGCGCGCTAAGCCTGTAGTTGATGGGCAGACTGTGTGCTCGGACGCAAGCCAAGAGAGATTCTTCGACTTCGGCCGCCAGGAGGCGGCCTACGCTCAGAATGACAACTCTGTGCGGGTTGCGACGGGGAAAGTAGCGTCGTCGTGCTAATCCCTCTCTCCACCTTGATAATCCGGCGCGCCGGGATAGAATGGGTAACGGCCCTGGAGAACGATCATGACCACACAGGTCGAGAAACTCGCGGAACAGGTCAAGGCCCTTCCCGACGACGCGCGCGAGGAATTCCTCTCCTGGCCGGCTGACTTCGAGCTCGATCACAGCGACGCCTGGGACGCCGAGATCGCCCGCGGCTCCCAGCCGGGGGCCGCCTCGACCGCGTCCTAAAACGCGTCCGCAAGGAGATTCCGGCAAGTCTGCACTTGTAGGCTCTGCCGAGGAGCTTGGGTGCAAGAGTTGAGTGCATACCCCATGCTGCCGCTTCATTCGGAGTCATCATCGCCATTTCCATGCGAATGGAGGTGCGTATGAACCCGAATGTGGCAATCACATATCTGGTGGCAGGAGTAGCCCTACTGCGGAGATCTGGAGATGACTCCGAGATCAGAAGGGGCGGGGCATGGAAGCCCTCATCTCGTAATCCAAGAGCTAGGGCGACGGAGGGTTCGATTCCCTCCCTCCGCACCAATTCCGTGAAGGCCGTGGGGCGTGGTTCCTGGGATTAGAGCTAAGAAGCAGACCGCACCTCTCGCATTGGAAGTACTCGGTAGGAGGCCCCCGAAATGAGCGCAACGATGGTCAGGAAAGTAAGCCAGTACCACGACCGGCTCGCTCGGGCCATGGCTCCGCTCATAGGTCAGGAACTGACGCAGGCGAAGGTCCGTGTCGCTTACGCTACGGCGTACCCGAAGCGCCAGGACGATATCGAGTGGTTGATGCCTGCCGACCATTGCCTCGACCACAGCAACCGCGGCGCTTGCCAGTGCTCACGCACCGATGGAGCGATCTTCGAGCGGTTGGGGCACAATCGTTACCGGGTTCGCTCGCTCGGCGGGCAGATGTACGGTGTCGCGACCTGAGCGAAGCCAAATCGTGGACAGACGGCAGCCGCCGATCAGAGAGCGTTGTCCAGGCCGTCCACCGCGTGTCCGGGAGGTAACCTGCAAGGAGGAAAACCATGCTGGAAGAAAAGAAGTCCGGGGCACTCAGCCGCCGCCAGTTTGTGGGCGGGATGGCGGGCGTGGCTATCGGGGCCGAGCTGTTGGCCGCCGAGCCGGCGCCGCCGCCACCGCCCAAGCAGTTCGACCGCAAGATCAAGCTCGGCCTCACTGGGCCAGGGGGACGCGGCCGCTGGCTCGCCAACCTGTTCAAGCAGCACGGCGGCTACGAAATCCACGGCGTGGCCGACTACTTCGAGGACGTGGCGAAGGCCGCCGGCAAGGCCCTCGGGGCCGACGAGGCCCGCTGCTTCGGCGGCCTCCAGGGCTACAAGCGGCTCCTCGAAAGTGGCGTCGAGGCCGTCGTCATCATTGACGTGCCCTACTTCTACCCCGAGCAGGCCACCGCGGCGGTCCAGGCCGGCGTCAACGTCTACATGGCCAAACCCGTGGCGACCGACGTGCCCGGCACCCTCGCCATTGGCGCCGCCGGCAAGCTCGCCACCGAGAAGAAGCTCGCCTTCCTCGTGGACTACCAGCTCCCGCTCGACCCCTCGAACATCGAGGTGGCGACGCGGGTCCGCGACGGCGCCATCGGCCCCATCGCCCACATCATCTCTTACGGCTTCACGGGCATGTGGGGCGACCCGCCGAAGGGCAAGACCATCGAGAGCCGCCTCCGCGGCGGCACCTGGCTCTCCGACATCGCCCTCGGCGGCGATGGCATCGTGGCCTACGACATCCACATCATTGACGGCGTGCAATGGCTGATGGGCAAGCGCCCCGTCGCCGCCTGCGGCTTCTCACGCACCTGCCGCCCCAACCCCAACGGCGACCGCACCGACTGCCTCGGCGTGGTCTTCGAGTACGCGGACGGCGTGGTCTGGACCCACATCACGCAGACCCTTGCGAACGAGCACGACGCCGCGTCCCTCACCGCCAGCTTCTACGGGATGAAGGCCACGGCCCGCCTCGCCTACTGGGGCAAGTGCTACGTCCGCGGCGGCGACAAGCACTTCGTCAAGGACGCGGGGAGCGTCTACGACCAGGGCGCCACCCGCAACATCGCCGACTTCTACGACAGCATCACGAAGGGCGACGTTGCCAATCCCACCGCCCAGCGGGCCGTGGACGGCACGCTCACGGCGATCCTGGGCCGAGAGGCCGCCGCCCGCCGCCGCTACCTGACGATGGACGAGCTGATCCAGGAGAACAAGCGGCTCGAGGTGAATCTCGAGGGCCTCAAGAGCTGAGCGACAGGAGAGTAAGGCATGTCGAACTGCCTACTGGGCCTCGCTGCCCTGCTGCTGCTCGTTCCGTGTGTCGGCATGTCTGCTGAGGCGGCCCGCCTGCGAATCTACTGGGTGGATGTCGAGGGCGGAGGGGCGACGCTGATCGTGACGCCAGCCGGGGAATCGGTGCTCGTGGACACAGGACTGGACAACCCCCGCGACCCCGCCCGCATCGCCACGGTGGCGAGAGGCGTGGCTGGCCTCCAGCAGATTGACCACCTGGTGGTCACCCACTTCGACACTGACCATCACGGCGGGGCGGCGGAGCTTTCGAAGCTCATTCCGATCCGCCGCGTGTACGACCCAGGCGTCGAGATTGGGCGTTCCGAGCCGATGTATGTCAGATACGCTGCGTGGCGCAAGACGGTTCCCTACGCGGTTCTCAAGCCCGGCGACACGCTTCCTCTCCGCCAGACCGAGGGGGCCGCCAAAGTGAGCCTCACGTGCCTCGCCGCCGCCCAGCAGTTCATCGCGCCCAGCCCCGACCACACGCCCAACCCCATTCCCGCCTCCGAAGCGCCCGAGTACCCCGAAGACAGGTCCGAGAACCGCCAATCCGTCGTCCTGCTCCTGCGCTTCGGCGCCTTTGAGTTCTACAATGGGGCCGACCTCACGGGGCGGCTCGAGGCAAGGCTCGTCATGCCCGTCAACCTCGTTGGAGAGGTGGACGTCTACCAGGTCACGCATCACGGGCTTGACCTGTCGAATAACCCCGTACTCGTGCGGTCGTTGGCCCCGACGGTGACGGTGATGACCAACGGCGACCGGAAGGGCTGCGGGCCGAAAACGCGGGCCGCGCTCAAGGCCACGCCCTCGATCCAGGCCAACTACCAGCTTCACAAGAACCTCGCGCCCGATGCCGACAACACCCCCAACGAGCTGATTGCAAACCTCGGGCCAGGCTCGGAATGCAAGGGCAACCACATTGAGCTTCACGTCGCCCCCGACGGCGCGGCCTACACGGTGCGCATCCCCGCCACCGGGCACGAGCGGACGTTCAGAACGAAGTAGCGCCTGCCGCTATTCTGCGTAGCGACCGCTGGTTGCAGGGCGAAGGAGACTGACTTGAGCTTGAGATGCCCTGGAGCGATCGCGTGGGTGGTCCTCTGGGCGCACGCCGCGGCGGCCCTGGCGGCAGAGGGCGGGGCGGCGCGTGGCGAAGAAGATGCCCCGGCGAGGCAGGCCTTCGCTTGCGACTTCGCGAAGGGGCTGCCCCGCGAGGTGCGGACGATCGGAGGGAAGTGGGAACTGAAGGAGGGATGCCTTCGACTGGCGGACCCGGCGGCCTCCGACCCCACCAAAGCGCTTATTCTGATCGGGGAGGGGCACAATGTGTCGGCCGAGGTCGTGATCACGGCCAGGCTGCGACTCGACACCTGGGCACAGGACGACTGGGCGCGCGCCGGCGTGGGCCTCTGCGCCGATCCGCTGAACGGCTACGGGCTGAACCTCGTGTTTCACGGCGGGAAGCTGGAATTCGTCCGCGACTACGTGGAGTGGGCGCCCGGATGCCCGTTCGCGTACCGCCCTGGCCAGTGGTACTGGATGAAGCTGTGGAAGACAGCCGCCGGCCTCAAGGGCAAGGCCTGGAGCGATGGGCAGCCGGAGCCTGCCGCCTGGATGGTGTCGTGGGGCAAGGACCACACGAGGCTGACCGGATACCCGGCGCTGGTGGGGTGCTCGGCGAGCCCCGACCACCGCATCTGCTCGGTCTCCTTCGCCCAGTGCGAGGTGAGGGTGGGCGACGGCCCCTTTGGATACTACAGCCCGCAGGCCACGTGGCTGGAAACGCTTGCGGCCAGCCGAGCCGCGCTCGCCCGCCAGGAGGCGGAACTGGCGGGCACGTCGAAGGAACTGCCCGAGGCCGCCAAGGCGAGGCGGGAAGACCTCTGGCGGCTGCTGGAGAGGGACTTCTCGGATGCCGAGTCGCTGCGGCAGATGGCTGTGGAACGGCAGGACAATCTGTGGACAGAAGACTGGCCGTTCGACAAGCCCGGTGTGCTGGCCGAGCGCTACGCGGCGGCCACCCGGGCCAGCCTGGCGCCGCGAGCGCGCGAGTTGGCGAAAGGCGTGGCGAAAGTCTCCGACCTCTCGCCGGTCAGAGAGTTATACTACCGCTCCAGAGTGATTGAGAGAGTCCTGGCGGGAGGGGATGCGAAGCTGGAGAGCCTGCATCGGGCGGTGGCGGACCTGACGCGCACATATGGGGGGAAGTACCCGCGGGGGGAGCAGTACCTGAGCCAGATCGCCACCCTGCGCGAGGCCCTGGCCGCCGCGCGGCAGGAACCTGTGGATGCGGACCGGCTCCTGGCCGCGGTGAAGCGCTTTGAGGAACTGAGGCGCGAGGCCCTCCTGGCGAACCCACTGCTCACCTTCGACCGCCTGCTTGTGGTGAAGCGGAGGGAAAGGCGGCAGCCCGATCCCTCCGCGCTCCGCACTGTGCCATTCTCGGGCAACGACCCCATCGGCGTGCTCCACGGCCTGCCGATCAACTTCCAGGGCAACGGGGTCCTGAGGCAGGTGCCCTTTGACAACGAGATCGCCGTGCTCTCCAGTCTCCAGACCGTCGGGAAACTCACCACACTGTTCCGCCCGGAGAAGCCGGTCTACGTCGGCAACGTGGCGCTCCACTGCGATGCGGACCGGCTGCTCTTCTCGTCGATCGGCCAGGGCGACCGCTTCCACGTCTTCGAGATCGGAGTGAACGGCGAAGGGCTGCGCCAGGTGACGCGCGGCGACGAGCCCGACGTGGACAGCTACGACCCCTGCTATCTGCCTGACGGCCGCATCCTGTTCGCCTCCTCCGCCTGCTTCCAGTCGGTGCCATGCGAGCGGCGGCTCGACGAGGTGGCCAACTTCTGCGTGATGAACGCGGATGGCTCGGGCATCCGCCGCCTGTGCTTCGACCAGGACCACGACTTCTGCCCCACGGTGATGCCCGACGGCCGCGTGCTCTACACGCGATGGGAGTACACCGACGTCGCGCACGCGTTCAGCGCGCGGGTCTTCACCATGAACCCCGATGGCACCGAGCAGCGCGCCTATTACGCCAGCAGCAGTCACTGGCCGAACCGCATCTTCTACGCTCGCCCCATCCCGGGCCACCCGACGAAGTTCGTCGGCGTCATCTCCGGCCATCACGGCACCGCGCGGGCGGGCGAACTGATGCTGTTCGACGTGGCCAGGGGACGCCAGCAAGCCGAAGGCGTCGTCCAGCGCATCCCCGGCTGGGGCCAGAGGGTGGAGGCCCGGATGGTGGACGAACTGGTGTCCGGCTCCTGGCCGCGCTTCCTGCATCCCCACCCGCTGAGCGATAAGCACTTCCTCGTCTCGTGCCAGCCGACCCCCGACTCGCGCTGGGGCATCTACCTGGCCGACGTGTTCGACAACCTGGTGCTGATCCACGAGGAGCCGGGGTGGGTGCTCTTCGAGCCCGTGCCGCTGCGGGCGATGCCGCGACCGCCTGTGCTCCCGGACCGGATCGAACCCGGTTCCAGAGAGGCCACGGTCTACCTCTCTGACGTCTACGCGGGGCCTGGACTGGCGGGGATTCCGCGTGGCACGGTCAAGGCCCTCCGCCTGTTCACGTATCACTTCAACTACTTCGGCACGTCGGGGATCGAAGACTACCTTGGGATGGATGGCCCGTGGGATGTCCGGCGCGTGTTGGGCACGGTGCCCGTGGACGGTGACGGCTCGGCCTACTTCAGGGTGCCGGCGAACATGCCACTGGCCGTGCAACCGCTCGATGCCGAGGGCAAGGCGCTCCAACTGATGCGAAGCTGGTTCACGGCCATGCCCGGCGAGGCCGTCTCGTGCATCGGCTGCCACGAGGACCGGAACAGCGCATCGCCCAACCGCGGCACCCTCGCGCTGACCCGCAAGCCGTCGCCCATCAAGCCCTGGTACGGCCCCACGCGTGGGTTCAGTTGGGACCGCGAGGTTCAGCCCGTGCTCGACAAGTACTGCGTCGGTTGCCACGGCGGCAAGGCACGGGCCGATGGCAGAATGCCGGTGGACCTCCGCCAGGCCGAGCCCAGGACGTTCCCGTTCTCCGACGCCCCGTTCCCCCCGTCCTTCTACGCGCTGCGGCGATATGTTCGGGCCCCGGGGCTGGAGGGCAACCCGCTCCTTCCCCCTCCCGCCGACTATCACGCCGACACGTCGCCCCTGGTGCAGATGCTGCGCAAGGGCCACGGCGGGGTTCGCCTCGACGCCGAGGCGTGGGATCGGGTGGTGACCTGGCTCGACCTGAACGCCCCCGCCTACGGCACCTGGCTCGAGATACCGACGGCGCGGAGCAACCCCACCGTGCGCCAGTGCATCGAGCGGCGCCGCGAGCTTCTCGCGCAATACGCAGGCTCCAACGACGACCCCGAGGCCGATGCGGGCCTGCCGCCGGCCCGCGTGGGCGACCCGGTTCCCCCTCGGGCGCCGGAGGCCGCCACGAGCGTCGGCAATCCCCCGGGTTGGCCCTTCGACGAGGTCGAAGCGAAACGGCGGCAAGCCGCGGCCGGGCCGGCCACCGACCGCAAGATAGACCTGGGTGGTGGCGTGACCTTGGACCTCAAGCTGATCCCCGCTGGCGAGTTCGTCATGGGCGACCCCGAGGGGTATCCAGACGAGCGCCCGCTCTTCGTGGCGAAGATCGAGCGGCCATTCTGGATCGGGAAAGTAGAGGTCACCAACGAGCAGTTCGCGCGCTTCGACCCCGAGCACCGCAGCGGCGAGGAGGGCAAGATGTGGCTGCGGTGGAGCCGCGGCGACTTCTTCCCCCTGGACCAGCCCCGCCAACCCGTGTGCCGCGTGTCGTGGGAACAGGCGCATGCCTTCTGCACCTGGCTGTCGCGAGCCACCGGCGCCGCATTCGCACTGCCCACGGAGGCTCAGTGGGAATGGGCTTGCCGCGCGGGGAGAGACCAGCCCTTCAGCTTTGGTTCCGCTGACACAGGCTTCAGCGAATTCGCCAACCTGGCGGATGCCTCGCTCCTGCGGCTGTGCCAGGGCGAACGAGTCCGGCCCTTCCTGCCCGTGGCGTCAGGGGACGACAGGCACACCGTCTCTGCGCCGGCGGGCTCCTATGCGCCGAATGCCTGGGGACTGCACGACCTGCATGGCAATGCGGCCGAGTGGACGCGCAGTGCGGAACTCCCATATCCCTTCTGTGCGGATGATCCGCGCCACGCCGTCGTCGGCCGCAGGCGGGCCGTACGGGGCGGCTCCTGGTACAGCGGGCCCGCCCTCGCGCGCTCGGGATCCCGCCGGAGCCACTGGCCGTGGCAGCGGGTGTTCGACGTGGGCTTTCGGGTGGTGTGCGAAGCAGGCGACTGAGAGAGGCTGCTCGCGAGCATCTGAACGGACCCCCCAGGGGGTGACCTTGACGACGACGGCAGGGAACCGCTAGAATCTGGGAATGGAGAGCGCTGATCCTCAGGTCAACCCGTCAAGCGGCCGACAGTGGGGCGCGGCCGGCCTGATCCTGGCAGCGTTCTGCGGCCTGGTGCTCTGGGGGCTGGCGTGGGGAATCCCGAGCGCCGAGCGGGCCAGACTGGACGGCTCGCTGCAGCATGCCAGGGAACTGTCGCCAGAACTCCTCCAGAAGAGCTGGCAGATATGGGGCTCGCGCGGGCGGCGCTCGCCCGTGGCCGAGATGTACCCGCGACACCTCTTCAACCCCCTGCGCTCGTACCACCCCGACGAGTACCAGGTATTCAAGTCCCTGGGCAACATGCGGCCCGGGCAGTTGGACTTCGACCCGGGGAACTACATCTACCCCGCCCTGCACACCTATCTGGTGGGCGCGGCCGAGGGCATCTGCCACCTGCTGGGCGCTGTGCGAATCGAGCGAAGCGTGGCCTTCTACTTCGACCACCCCGACGAACTGGGCCGCATGTACCTGGTGGGGCGAGCGCTCACGCTGCTGGCGGCTGCCGGCGCCCTCGCGCTCCTGTGGCGCCTGGGGGGGGCCATGGCACCCGGCGTCGGGCTGGTGGCGATGGGACTGCTCGCGGCGATGCCGGCGTTCGCTGTCCACTCGCATCATCTCACCCGAGATACCCTCACGGCGCTGGTGGCGCTCGCATTCTTCGCCTGCTGCCACAGGATCGCCCGGACCGGGGCCGCGCGATGGTTCGACTTCGCTGGGGCGGCCGCGGGCCTGTGCGTGGGATGCCAGTACTTTGCTGCCCCGCTCTGGGTGATGGTGCCGCTGGCGGGCATCCTGTGGCATCGCCGCGAGGGCGGGCCGAAGCGTGCCGTCGTCGGCGGGATCGTGGCATCGCTCGTGGTGATGGCGGCGGTCTTCGCACTCACGAATCCATACCATCTGCTTCGGGCCGACCGGTTTCTGGCGGACCTCGGCTCGGAAACGGTGCACGTCGCGCGGGGAGGCCCCGTGGGCCGCGCGCTGTTGCTGTCGTGGGCCATGCACCTGCCTGAGATGCTTCCCTCCCTGGTCACGTGGCCCGTGGCTGTGGTGATTGCCTTCGGGGTGGCTTGGGCGCTGGTGCGGAGGCAGGCCGAGGACTGGCTGCTGCTCGTGTGGCTGCTCGTGTGGGCGGGCGTGGTGGGCTTCGATGGGCGGGCCTACTCGCGCTACTACGTGGGCCTGCTGCCCGCGCTGGCGCTCCTCGGAGCCAGGGGCATGCTGGCGACGTGGGGCCTCCTCCAGCGTCTCGTGACGATCGCCTGGGCGCGTACGGCCGGCGCGGGCGTCGTCCTGGCAGTGCTCTTCGGTTGGGCAGGGGCGATGACCTTCGCGTGGTGCGAGCTCTATGCGACGGAGAACGTCAGAGCCGCCGCGGGGGACTGGATCGCCCGGCACGTGCCTCGCGGCGCGCGGATCGGCGTGACCGAGTGGCCGTGGCAGTATGAGATGCCGCCGCTCGACCCCGTGAAGTACCGCCTCGTGGCCATGGAGGATTCGCCTCGCCGCTCTCCCTGCGACCTCCAGCGGCTGTGGCACGAGAAGCCCGACTACTTCGTGACCAGCAACCTCCAGTTTGGCAGGATGCCGGGCAGGGGCAAGCCCCGGAACGAGGCGGAGCAGTTCTGGCAGTTCCTCCTCGGCGGCCGCGCGTACCGGGCCGCGAAAGAGTTTTCCGTGCCCCACCGGTTCCTCGGAGCTGACTTGCTGTCGCTGCCTGAGGACCTGCGCTACGTGAACCCGATCATCTACGTGCTCGAGCGCCGCGTGCGCGAGGCGAGCGGGCCTCGCCCGAGACCGACCCTATGAGCCGACGCTGCATCACGTTTCTGACCGACTTCGGCACCGCCGACGCCTACGTGGGCGCGATGAAGGGCGCCGCGCTGTGCGTGAACCCCGATGCGTGCCTGGTGGATATCTCGCACGAGGTGCCGCCGCAGGATGTGCCGTGGGGCGCGCGGCTTCTGGCCTGGGCGTCCCGCTACTTCCCGCCGGGGACAGTGCACGTGGCCGTCGTGGACCCCGGCGTGGGCAGCGGGCGGCGCATCCTGGGCGCGGAGGCCGCTGGGCAACTGTTCCTCGCGCCCGACAACGGCCTGCTGAGCGCCGTGTTTGCGCAGGCGCCGCCGCGGCGACTGGTGGGCGTGACCTGCGCCTCGCTCTTCCGCCAGCCCGTGAGTGCGACGTTCCACGGCCGGGACATTTTCGCCCCGGTGGCGGCCCATCTTACGCTCGGGCTAGACCTTGCGGAGCTTGGCCCCCCCGTGGCCGACCCCGTGCGCCTCGAGGCTGCAAGCCCTCGCCTCGCGAGCGCCGGGGCGATCGAAGGCCAGGTCATACACGTGGACCGATTCGGGAACCTGATCACGAACATCGCCGAGAGCGATCTCGACAGCCTGGGCGTTCCGCGGGAGACCCTGCGCGTCGGGACCGCTGGGAGGCTCATCGAGGGCGTGAGTGCTTCGTATGCAGATGCAACTCGCGGCGCACTGCTCGCGCTGGTGGGCAGCGCCGGGCTGTTAGAGTTGGCCGCCAACCAGGGGTCCGCACAGCAAGTGGTGGGGGCAGGAGTGGGAGAGAAGGTGAGAGTGAGCCGATGACGGGTACGAGCGCTGGAGGAGAGGTGTTCGATGTGGTCGTCGTGGGCGCGGGCCACGCGGGATGCGAGGCCGCGCACATCGCCGCGCGCCTCGGCGCCCGCACGCTGCTGGTCACGATGAACCTCGACACCATCGCCAAGATGTCCTGCAACCCCGCCATCGGGGGCCTGGCCAAGGGGCAACTGGTCCGCGAGATTGACGCGCTCGGCGGCCTCATGGGGCGCGTGATCGACCAGTCGGGCATCCAGTTCAAGATGCTCAACGTCGGCCGCGGCCCGGCCGTGCACTCGCCGCGGGCACAGGCCGACCGCTGGCTCTATTCGCGCACGATGAAGCGGGCGCTGGAGGACCTGCCGAACCTGTGGCTGCGCCAGGCCAGCGTGTGCGGCCTCCTCGTCGAGGGCGGCCGCTGCGTGGGCGTGCGCGACAGGACGGGCGTCGCCTATCGCGCACGAGCCACCGTGCTCACCACGGGCACGTTCCTCAACGGCATGGTGCACCTGGGCGACATCGAACTGCCAGCCGGCCGCGCCGGCGAGCCGCCCGCGCTCGGCGTGTCGGACGACCTGCGCGCCCTGGGCTTCGAGGTCGAGCGCCTCACCACGAACACCCCGCCTCGCCTGCACGGCGGGACGATTGACTACGCCGTGCTCCAGCCGCAGTATGGCGACAGGCCGCCGCGGCCCTTCTCGTTCTCGACCCGCGAGATTCAGCGGCCCGACATTCCGTGCCATGTGGCCCACACGAATGAGCGGACCCACGAGCTCGTGCGGGCCAGCGCCCATCTGTCGGCTGAGATGTCGGGCAGGGCCGCGGGCGCCGTGCCGCGCTACTGCCCGTCCATCGAGGCCAAAGTCGTCCGCTTCCCCGAGAAGGCATCGCACCAGCTCTTCCTCGAGCCCGAGGGCGAGCACACGCGCGAAGTGTATGCCAACGGCCTGTTCAACACCCTGCCGCCCGAGGCCCAGGTGGCCATGGTGCGGAGCATTCGCGGGCTCGAGCGGGCCGAGATCGTGCGCTTCGGCTACGGCATAGCCTACGACTTCGTGCCGCCCTACCAGCTCAAGCCGTCGCTGGAGACCCGGCGCCTGCCTGGCCTGTTCCTGGGGGGGCAGATCAACGGGACCTCTGGCTACGAGGAAGCGGCAGCCCAGGGCCTGATGGCCGGGCTCAATGCCGCCCTGGCTGCCCGCGGCGATGCGCCGCTGGTGCTCGGCCGCGACGAGGCCTATATCGGCGTGCTCATTGACGACCTGGTGACCCTCTCTCCCCGCGAGCCGTATCGCATGTTCACCTCGCGCGCCGAGTACCGCCTGCTGCTCCGCCAGGACAATGCCGACCGCCGCCTGATGCCGCACGCCCGGCGTCTTGGCCTGTGCGACGACGCCCTCTGGGGCGAGTTGCAGGCCAAGGAGCGCGCCATCGCCGATGCCCGCGCCTTCCTGGCCGCCCGATTCCACGAGGGGCACTCGCTGGTCCAGTGGCTCCGGCGGCCAGGGATGACCCTGGCCCAGCTCGGGCAGTTGGCGCCCGAGGTGGCCGGGCTGGCCCTCACGGATGCGGCGCGCGATCAGGTGGAGATCGAGGTGAAGTACGAGGGCTACATCGAGCGGCAGAAGATGGAGGTCGAGCGGCTGCGGAGCATGGAGTCCCGCGTGATCCCCGGCGCGTTCGCCTACGAGGCGCTCCATGAGTTGAGCGCCGAGGCCCGCGAGAAGCTCGCCCGGCTGCGGCCGGCCACGCTGGGCCAGGCCTCGCGCATCGCCGGCGTGTCGCCCGCCGACGTGGCACTCTTGATGGTGCATGTCGAGCGGGCCTGTCGAACGGAGGGCGTGGCGCGATGAAGAAGCTGTCGCTGGCAGCCGGCGCCCTGGCGGCCTTCGGCGCGGCAACGTGGCTGGTGATGCAGTGGTTTACGACCGACGAACAGCGGGTGAGGCGGGCAGTGGGCCACCTCGTGGGGCGGCTCGAGGCGCGCGACCCCGCAGGCTTCTGCCAGCTCCTCACGGAGGACTACCAGGACGCCAACGGCTACGACCGCCTCTCGATGCGTGTGCTGCTCACGCGGGGCCTGATGCACCTGGCCACCGTGCGGGTTCGGGTGGACGCGCTGGAGGCGGCGGTGGCGGGCGACGAGGCGACGGCGGAGTTCACCGCGTATGCCGTCGCCGAGGCCCGCGACCACGGCCAGCAACCGCCCTGGCGGCACCAGACGCTCGTGCGCCTCCGCCTGCGCCGCGCCGAGGGCGACTGGCGCGTGCGCCACGCGGAGTACGCCCTGCCGGAGATCGTGCGCCGAGGAGGCCTCTGATGGAAAGGTCCGCCAGGCCTGATCGTCCCCGAGCCGTGGTGCTGGCCAGCGGGGGAATGGATAGCTGCGTGCTCGTGGCTCTGGCGCGCCAGGAGCACGAGGTGGCCCTGCTCCACGCCAACTACGGCCAGCGCACCGTGGCGCGCGAAAAGCGGGCGTTCGACGCCATCGCGGATTTCTACGGCGTGCCCGTCGCGCGGCGCCTCACCGTGGACCTGGCACACCTGGCCGCCATCGGCGGTTCGTGCCTCACCGACCCAGCCATCGCCGTGCCCGAGGGGCAGCTCGACCACGAGGGGATCCCCATCTCCTACGTGCCCTTCCGCAACGCCAACCTGCTCGCGGCGGCCACCGCCTGGGGCGAGGTGCTGGGCGCTACGCGCATCTTCTTCGGGGCGATGGAGGAGGACAGCTCGGGCTACCCCGACTGCCGAGGCGTGTTCATCGAGGCGTTCAACCGCGTGATCGCGACGGGCACACGGCCCGAGACGCGGCTCGAGGTGATCGCGCCGCTGCTCCACCTCTCGAAGCCCGACGTCGTGCGGCTCGGCAGCCGCCTGGGCGCGCCGTTCGGCCTCACCTGGTCGTGCTATGAACGCGAAGACGCCGCGTGCGGGCGGTGCGATAGCTGCCTGCTGCGGCTGCGCGGCTTCCGCGAGGCAGGAGTTCCCGATCCAATTCCCTATGCCCATGTGCTATAATCATGCCAAAGGCTTGTGACGCCCCAGTCCTGGCTAGGAGATTGCCGATGTCGTGGAGATACGTGGCGGCGGCACTCTGGTGCCTGGCGTGCAGCGGTCTGACCCCGGCGGCAGAGGAACCGGCCAAGCCCGCGGATGTGACCGCCGAGCAACTCACCGAGGCGCTGAAGGGGTTCAGAGGCTTCCTGGTCGGCGACGTGGTCGAGCGCAGGGAGACCGGCGCCACGCTGTTCGTGCGCTCCATCACCCTGGTCGAGGGCAACCAGGCGAAGAACCCTGGCATCCTGATGGGCCGCCTGGCCGCCGTGCAGTACGCTACCGAGAAGAATGCCCAGGGGGCCGAGCGGCCCCTGAAGGGCCTTGTGAGGCTGATGCAGCAACTGGAGCGGCTGCCCGCCTTCGCCTTCGGCGGCGGAGGCGGCGGAAACGTGATGATCATGATGGACGAGGGGGGAGGCGCCATGGCGGGCGGCGGCGCCGATGCCGTTGCCGGCCGCGGCAACGGCAAGATGCAACGGATGCTCATGAAGGCCGCCACGATGCGGATGAACGTGAATGGCATGGACATCCGGCTGGGCGACGAGGACGAGGATGCCGAGGCCGGGGCCGCGGATGCTGCGAAGGCCAAAGGCCCCGTGGCCACGCTGAGGGTGAAGGCCGCCACCGACGGCACGCTGGTGGCTGACCGAGCCATGCCCGGCATGCAACCGTCGGCAACCTGGGGCGGCATGCCCAAGGTGCAATTCGGCGAAGCTCAAGCCCTGGAGGCTGCGCCGGCGCCGGCCGAGCCGAAGCGGGAGAAGGCAAAGGACGCGCAATTCTGAGCGAAGTGACGCCTCGCGCAGCATTTGCGCGTTTTCCTGTGTCTATTGAGTAGATGTCTCGCAAGACAGGAGAATGCACCATCGCCAGGAAGCACAAACCAGCGCCTCCCTCGGAGCCTGTAGAGGCCCGGCGCATGGCCGCGGGCACCTCGGCTGCCGAGATCGCGCTGGCCCTGCTGGTCGGCTGGCTTGTCTGCCGCTCCGGCATCGCGCGGTTCGCGAACTCCTCGACCGATCTGGGGGCGGGAGACGTGTTGATTCTGGCCTCGGCCCTGGGCTGCCTCGCGGTTCTGGTGTACGTGCTGGCCGCGGCCCAGTGGCGCCTTCGGGGCCTCGACCGCGTGCGCCTGCTCTTGACAGGCTACCTGACGCTGATGATGTCCTTCTTCGGCCTGTGCTGGTTCGATGTGAGCATGCGGAGCGCCGAGCTCCCCGCGAAGGGGGGGGGCGCATCGGCCCTGGGGCGGGTCATCGAGCGGACGGCTGCGGCAAGCCTTGCCCTGGGCTCGCTGCTCGTCGGCCTGATCTTCGTGGCGATGTTTCTGCGGCTCGGGCGGCGCGCCTTGCGCTCAGCCGCGCGGGGTGCTATTGTAGAGGGGACGTGACTCTGGCCGTTCCATGCTACAGTACAGGCCGTGACGCACACATGTCATTTGGTACAGTGGGGGATTGCTCCGTGAGAAGCAGGGTCATTCTGTGGGCTCTTGTGATCGGGGCAGGGGCCGCCGTCGTTGGTGGGTGTTCGGGTGACTCGGGCAGCCTGCGTGGCGAGGTGTCGGCCCTCAAGCAAGAGAACCAGCAGCTCAAAGAACAGGTGGAGAAACTGAGCTCCGAACTGCGCCCCCTGCGCGCCAAGGTGGATGAGCTGGACGTCGGCCAGCGCCGGCTTGAAGGAACCCTGGCCAATGCGCGAAAGGACCTCGAGGCCCGCGTGACCGACATGGTGCAGCAGGAGGTCAGCGGCCGCCGCGGCGAGCGGCGCTTCATGCCCGTGGCGCCTCCGCCGGCGCGCTTCGAGGAAAAGCCTTACATGGGCTTCGACGGGCAGGACATCGAGCCCGACGTGGCCAAGCTGCTGAACCTCAAGACGAAGACCGGCGTGCTGGTCACCGACGTGCGCGAGGGCTCGCCCGCCGCCGTTGCGGGCGTCGCAAAGAACGACGTGATTGTGGGCATCGGCGAGGCGGAGATCAAGAACTTTCAGGGCCTCAAGGAGGCGCTGGAAGGCAAGAAGCCGAACGATGTCCTGACGCTCACGGTGCTCCGGGGCGACGAGAAGGTGGCGATGAAGATCACCCTCGGAGCGCGCCGCGTGCGGGTGGATGAGTAGCCCACTATGGCGCCCTGGCGGCGGCCGGCCCGTGCTGCCCGTGAAAGGAGAGCGCCCGCTGTGTTCCGGTTCGTTCGAACCTGCCTCACGCTTGTCATTCTGTGCGCCGGTGTGCGCGCGGGCGCTCCCGCGGGAGCGGAGGGCGACAGCCTGGAATGGCGACGGCGGTCGCTGCGCCAGGCGGCGCCCCAGGGCTACCTCGCCGTTGCCACGCTTGGGCAGGCACGAAAGGTGCCTGTCTCCGCCGCAGTGTCCCTCGCGGCGGACGGCGTGGAGTTGCGTGCCGGGTCCGGCAGGTGGAAGGCATCGGCAGGCGGCAAGCAGGTCGCGCAAGGCGATCTGGATGGCGAGGACCCGGGCGCGTTCTACGTCAAGCGGACCGAGAACGCCCTCCTGGTGGGGGCGAACGGCCGGTGGCTGTTCGGCTGCCCTGTGACGAAGAGCGACGCGCCGCCGGAAGTGGCCGTCGGGGCATCGGCCGGGCTGGAAATCCAGTCGTTCCGCATCGTGGCCCGGGAGCAGGTGCGGTTCGCCGACGATTTCCCCGATCCTGTGCCGAAGACGGGCACCTGGATGCCCGTGCGAGGGCGATGGGCGCTGAGCTCGGTGACGTATTTCGACAAGAGCGCCAACCCTGCCGAGCTGGCGGCGATCTTCGATCGGCTTGAGGACGTGGCCTCGCGCGGCAGAAGCCGCGAGTATGCCGTGGGGATCGGCGTCCAGCTTGGGGCAGGCCTGTTGCCTCAGATCGCCCTCGTGGCCAACGACTCCCCCGCCGAGAGGGCGGGACTGGTCGAGGGCGACATCATCCGCGAGATCGACGGAGTACGCGTCCGCTCGGTCGCCGAAGCCACGGACCGCCTCCAGGGCGAGGCGGGCAAGCCGCTGACGCTGACCGTCGAGCGCAATGCCGCCGAGCGCAAGGTCGAACTCACCCGCGCCGTCGTCGTCTGGGGCAAGAGCAAGCGCCAGGTGCCCCTCCCGCCGTTCTGCGAGGACAGCGTGGCCCTGATCACGACCGGGTATGACTTCTGGACCGACTACCATTTCCGCGCCGCCGTGCGCACCCAGGCCGTGGGAGCGGTGGGCCTGGTCTTCGCCTACCTGGGCCCGCGCGACTACCATGTCTTCCGGTGGCTCAGCGCCGACAAGGTGCTCAACCACCGCGGCCAGTGGCTTCTCGAACGCGTGCGGGGCGACCGCCGCGAGACGCTGGCCTCGCGCGACGGCGGATTCCACCCCTACGACTTCTTCGCTCTGGCCGTGGACATCGAGGGCGACGAACCGGGCAAGCTCAAAGTCACCTGCTACGTGGACAGCGAAGCCGTGCTCTCCGCGGCCGACGACTCGCTCGTGCCCGGCCGCATCGGGCTGTGGGCAGAGGCCCCGGGCGTCGTCTGCTTCGACGACGTCGTGGTGGGCGACAGCGCGCAGGGGCGCACCCAGAGCCGCCGAGGCACCCGGAACTACTCCCAACTTTCGGACCCCACGATGCGGAACTGGGCCGACGCCAGCTACCAGTGGGAATACAGCGGCATCCAATACTGGCACAAGGCCCCGTTCCTGGGGGATGTGAGCGTGAGCGTCCCGGTGCCGAAGAACCAGAAGCTCGGGCTCACCGTGTCCGCGACCGCACGCGGGGCAGAGGCGGGCTACACCTTCATCCTGCCCGAGGACGAGGGCCCGGCCCTCCTCCAGCGTGCAGGCAAGACGGTGGCCAAGGAGGTCCGCGGCAACCGGGATGCCAAGCAGGCCACTCTCGCGCGGGAGGGGAGCCGCATCCTCGCCCTGCTGGACGGCAAGCCCTGCCTCCAGTTCACCGACCCGCAGCCCCTCACGGGCGCCCTGGTGGGGGCCGCCGGCGTGCTGCCGGCCGATGTCACCGTGACGTCCCCGAATGTCTTCGAGGACTACTTCAATGGCTGCCCGACCGACTGGCACGTGTTGAGCGGCCAATGGGACGTGATGAACCGCTGGATGTGCAACCCGACCTGGTCGTTCTTCGGGGGCAGGAACGACGAGGGCCTCCTGGCCATCTGGAGCAAGCGGCGGCTCGACGGCGACTGCTCGGTCGAGGCCGATGCCGGCGTGATGATGATGGACCGCAGCGGACGCTACGACAACATGCGCGACGTGGGCCTCAGCCTGTGCGCCGAAAACCAGGACCTCACGAGCGGCTACGCCGTCATCTTCGGTGCCTACCAGAACGAGCGCACGATCCTCTATCGCAAGGGCAAACAGGTGGCTTCCACGGGCAGCTCCAAGGGGCTGCTGCCCACCCTGCGGGCCTACAGCCGCGATGAACTCCACAGCCAGCACCGCGGCTGGTTCCACCTGCGCCTGATGAAGGAGGGGAAAAGCGTGCGGGTGTACATGTGGGACTACCTGGCCCTCACCTACGAGGACCCCGAGCCGCTGCCGGGCGGCCACGCGGCCATCTGGAGCGTGGACAACGGCCTGATGGTGGCCAAGGTGCGTCTGGCGGCCGACCGCCTGGGCGATCCGAAGCCCGTCCTGCGCGCGCAGCCGGTATTCGCCGACGCGGTCCTGACGAACGACTGCGGCGACGGCAGCGCAAGGATCGTGGCCCTGGGCTCGGAGTACGAGGTCACGCACATGATGTCTGGAGGCCCGTTCGCCGTGGCGCTCCGGCCCCGTGTGTTCTCTGCCCTCGAGTACCCGAAACTGACCTTTGACCTCAAGCTGACGCCTGAGGCCAAGGTGGATCTCTACTTCACCTGCCAGAAGACCCCGTACCGCCTCCCGCTCAGCGGCCCCCAAGGGGCTGCATTCCAGGGGGTCACGCTGCCCGCCCCGGAGGGCCTGAAGGCGGATGGGCAGTGGCACCGCGTGACGGTGGACCTGCTTGTCGCCCTTCGCGAGCGTCACTCGGGCGACAGGCTGCTCATGGTGTGGGAACCCGTGCTGGCAAACTACGCCAACGAGGGCTACCTGATGGCCGGTTTCGGGGGCAATGGCACGGGGGCCACCTACTGGCTTCGCGACATCCGCTTCCTCCCCGCGGTCCAGAAGACGCCGCAGTTCTCCTCCAGCCGTTGATCACGTTCTTTTCGTGGCACGCGGGTTGATGCCCGGAGGCGCGCCGGCCGGCCAGGCGCGCGGGCTTGTCCGCGCCAATGCGGCGCGCCCGCCCGAACGGGCCAGGAGGCGAGGTTCGAAAGCCTCATGGGTCGCCGGAGACATCTGCGGCGGCGGCTGGCGGCGCGCTCGGCGTCTTCCCACAGGCGCCGGGCGTCGGGCTCAGAAGAGGCCGAGCCACTTCTTGCGCTGGACCTGGAAGATGGCTCGGTTCGAGAAGACCTGGCCGGTCCAGACCCGAACGTAGGCGAGCCCGGTGCCTAGGGCCTCGACCTGCTGGGCGGTGAGATGGCGGTTGATGATGACGTAGGCGGAATCCTCGTCCACCGTGTAGGCGGCGACGAGGCTGTAGCGGCCGGGCTGGAGGAGGCCGCGGGCGCGCGCAGGCCAGAAGATGAAGCGCCGGCCGACGAAGCTCTGGGGGGGGAGGGTGACATAGTGGTAGTACTCGGCGCGGTCGGCATCCGCGACCTTGACGTCGGGGCTCTGGTAGACGAGACGCTGGTCGGGCTCGGAGCGGATCTGGAACTTGAAGAGCCACTCGACGGCGGCGCCGTCGCGCGTGCGGGCGACCGGCTCGAAGTAGACAGGGATGTCGCGGGCCTTGTCGCGCCCCTGGGATGCGCCGACATTCTCGAGGCGGAGGTCAACCATGATGGGTTCATTGATCCTGTAGCTCTGCTTGTCGGTGCGCAGGGAGAGGCGGATGCCGTTCCTAGGGCGGCTGAGGTCCGCGTCGAGGGTGTCGTCGGTGATCTCTCGGAAGCGCTCGTCGCCCTCCTGCACGCCGAGGGCCTCGCGTGCAGAAGGGGCCTTGCGGCTGCCCCACTTGGGGAGCCACGTGGTTGCGAGCCCCGAACACCCGGAGAGGGCGAGGGCGACGGCGAGGGGACACAAGAAGGCGAGCGAGCGTGGGGTCCGCATGGTTTCACCCTGCGTCAAGCGATGGCGGCCGCGACGAGGTCGCCGACCTCGGCAGTGCTGAAGCCCATCCGGCCGGCGGCCATGCTCTTCATCTTGGGCGTGGTAGCCGCGATGGCAGCGTCCACGGCGGCGGCGGCGGCGCGCTCGCCGAGGGTGTCGAGCATCATTCCGACCGCGCCGATGGCGGCGATGGGGTTGATGACGTTCTTGCCCGTGTACTTCGGTGCCGAGCCGCCCATCGGCTCGAACATCGAGACGCCGTTGGGATTGATGTTGCCGCCCGCGGCGACGCCCAGGCCGCCCTGGACCATGGCGCCGAGGTCGGTGATGATGTCGCCGAACATGTTGTTGGTCACGATGACGTCGAAGAACTCGGGGTTCTTGACCATCCACATGCACGTGGCGTCCACGTGCGCGTAGTCGCGGAAGACGTCGGGGAAGTCGGCGGCGCCCACCTCGTGGAAGGTGCGCCACCAGAGGTCCTGCTCGAACGTGAGCACGTTGGTCTTGCCGCACAGGGTGAGCATGCCGCGGACCTCGAATTCCGCGCCCGTGGCGTCGCGCTTGACGAGGGTCGCGCGCATTCTGCCCCGCTCGCGGTGGACGAACTCGAGCGTCTGGCCGGGCGCGCCCGGGCTCACCGACACCAGGTCGGCCGCCTCCAGCCGCACGGTGCGCCGGCGGCCGCGGCGCTGCGTGTACTCGAAGGCGTAACGGATGCAGCGCTCGACGCCGGCGCGCGTGTTCACCGAAACCTGCGTGGCCACCTCCTCGGGCGTGCCCTTGCGCAGCACGCCGCCGGCGCCCGTGTACAGCCCCTCGTTGTTCTCGCGCACCACCACGAAGTCCACATCCTTCGGCTCCTTGCCCTTGATGGGGCAGTCCACGCCGGGATAGAGCTTCACGGGGCGAAGGTTCACGTACTGCTGCAACTCGAAGCGCAGGGTGAGCAGCAGGCCGCGCTCCAGCACGCCTGGGGCCACCTTGGGGTGCCCCAACGCGCCCAGGTAGATGGCGTCGAACGAGCGCAACTCCTTGAGCACAGAGCCCGGCAGCACCTCGCCGGTCCGCAGATACCGCTCGCCGCCCAGGTCGTAATGCACCGTCTCGTACTGGATGCCCCTGGCGGCCGCGACCGCGCGGAGCACCTTGAGCCCCTCGGCGACCACCTCAGGGCCGGTCCCGTCGCCGGGGATGACCGCGATCCGATACGCCATTCAACGCTTCTCCTGGAGCCACGCCTGACGGCCGCTTCGCGAGGGGACCGCCCCCTCTCTCCCCACGCAAGAAGCTTACCAGAAAGGCGACGGGGAAGCAACCCAGCTCATTTCCCGGCTGTCTCGGCACCCGCCGTGTCCCCCGCGGGTGGAGTGTTCTCAGGCGGGGCGTCCGTCGGCGATGGGCCCTTCGGAGGCGGCTCCGCCTTCGGGGCGTCCTTGGCATCGGGCTTGTGGGGGCCGCGCGGGCCGCGGGGCGGCAGGATGATCACGGGCCGGTAGAGCGCTCGTGGCCGGTAGTAGTCCGCAGGCAGGGGGGGCATGGCCAGGCGCTGGCGCAGGTCCTCGATGTCCTTTCGCAGCTCGGCGATCTTGGCCTCCAGGGCTTTGGCTCGCGCCTCGGCCTCCAGGGCATCCGTTCTGGCCTCCTCGAGTTGCGCCTGAAGCTCCAGCTCGCGCAGCCTGGCGTTCTGCTCGATCTCGGGCGCGATGGCCTGAACGGCCTCCCGGCGGCTCATCCAGGCATCGTTCACCCTCACGTGCCCGAGCAGAAGGCGGGTCTGAACGTGGTTGGGGTCGAGCTCGAGCGCCCTGCGGAGGGCCTCGTCGGCCTTGTCGCGGAAGCCCGGCCGCTCGCGGCACCAGAGGCCCAGGGCGAGCCAGTGGTCGGCGCTCCTGCTCTTCAGCGCCTCGCTGAGGCGGGCCACGTACTCGGCCATCACCACGGCGCCGGGGGCGGCCTTCTCTTCGATGCGCGCCACTTGGTTTCGCGGCAGGCGTACGGTGAGGGTCACCCCGCCCTGGCCGACCTCGAGGACCACCTCCTTGTCATTGGCTTCCACCACCCGCCCTTCGCGGGTCGTGCCATCGGCCAAGTGAACGAGGTCGGCGCGTGCCAGGAGGCCACAGGCAAGCACCGCAAGACAGACGCCATGGGCACGGCATCTCATCGGGGCTACCCCCTTGTCGCCGAAGCACCCTCCCACAACACCAGCATATCACGCCCGCGCGGGGGAAAGCAAGGCAGGAGGAGACTCTCGGCGCGACCGACCATCCTCGGGCACAATGGCCTCGGAGGGCGCCAGACCAGTCCATCCATCGGACACGGTGTCCACAGTGTCCGCAATGGCTTGCGCTACGGCTCGGAGGCGGAGGCCGACACCCTGCTTGCCGTCACCAGCGCGGAGACAGAGAGCTTGCCCTCCAGCGCGCCGGGCTTGCCGATGGCCTGGAACTTGGTGGCCCGTCCAGGAATCGGCTTGTGCACCTTGATGGTATACATCTCGGCCGCCGTGTTATCGCCAGTGGCCATGGGGAACGCGATGATGGTGATCGTGAGGACGTAGTCCTCGCTGGGCAGGTTGCTGGTGGCTTTGCCGCTGATGACGACGCCCTGTTCGCCCGTCTCCTGGATCGTGCAGGAGGTGAGCGCGATCTCCGTGAGCGTGGCGGGCGGCACGATGCGGTACCGCTTCCCTATCGTGACCTTCACCCCGTCGATCGTCTCGGACTTTCCCCCTTCGCCTCCCATCGCCGCGGCCACGAGGAGGGCAAGCATAGCAACCGCGTAGGGCACCGCGTACCTCCTTTCGGCTGGGGCGAGGGGCCGGGTCACGATGCTCCGAAGCATACCGGGTCTTCTTGCGGAGGTCAAGAACCAGCCGCCCCGGGGAGGGCGGCGGCGTGGGGACACGTCGCCCACAATGACCCTGTCCTGTGCGCGGTGGTCCTCGTGATCGGCGGCGGCTGCTCCGCTCTGGGGGCTGTCATTGAGGCCCGCGCTCGGCCCGCTGCTGGGCCTGGTAGACGAACGCCTCGATGCGCGTGTCCTCGCCCACGTGCGTGAGGCCGTCGTAGGACATCTTGAGCACGGGCATGTCGGGGTGGAACTTGCGGTAGCGCTCGAGCAGCGCGTCGACGATGGTGCCGGGCATGCAGTTGAAGGGGATGACGTTCACGACGCCGTCGAAGCCATGATGGGCGTACTCCTCGCAGCGGCCCATGCTCAGAATGGCCTCGCCGCGCACCGCGAAGTCGAGGTACGGCTCGGCCAACGCCACCACTTGCGGCGTGTGCGCCTCGTACAGGAAGTCGCGGAGCACGCCCCGGAAGGGCCGCGTGAGGCGCTGCACCTCGCGCTCCTGGACCCACTCGGTGATGCGCTCGACGAGGTAGCCCTTGTAGTCGCCGGCATCCCACGCGTCCACCTTGCGCTCGTAGCCGATGTAGTCCACCCATTCCTCGAGGGCGGGCAGGGCGACCTCGGCGCCGAGGGCCTCGAGCTTGCGGCAGATCTGGTTGTTGCAGAAGGCGTTGCAGCGCACGTAGATCTCGCCGACGACCCCGACCTTGGGCTTCCGCTCGGTGCGGTTGGCGGGCACGGAGACGAACGATTCGACGATCTCGCGCGCCACGGGCACCAGGTTGCCGCCCCTCTCGACGGCGGCCGCGATGCGGCCGATGTAGTGCTCGTAGAGCGCGTCGCAGTCGCCGGCCGCCTTCTCATAGGGCCGCGTCTGGCGGCAGAGCTTCTGGAGCAGGTCCATGAGCACCACGCCGCTCCAGGCCAGCTTGCGGAAGCGGGTGCCGAGCACCTCGGCGACGCCGTGGTAGCCCTCGGTGGACGACTGGTCGAGCTCCACCATCGGCACGTCCTCGAAGCCGAGATCGTCCAGCACCATGCGGTGGAACTTGCTGTACTGCCCGAAGCGGCAGGGGCCCATGGTGGAGGGCATGAAGAAGGCGCTGCGCGCGGGGTCGAAGCCCGGCGCACGCACGGTCTTCAGGATGTCGCCCGTGGTGACGATGCAGGGGAAGCACTCTTTGCCCGAGGTGTACTGGCGGCCGAGGGTGACGCTCTCCGCGTCCGACATGGGCAGGGGCACGGCCTCGACGCCGTGGTGGCGCATGGCGGCGACGATCACGCGGTAGTGGTCGTCCATGAACGGCACGTAGACGACCTTGCCGCGCTGGAGGCGCTGAACGTGGGCGAGCGGCTTGAGCGGCCGCGTGGGCTCGGGCGCGACGTTGCGGATGCTGTCGAGGAACGCCTCGCAGCGGGTGATGGCGCCCACGTCGGCCGAGTGCTCGTCCACCTCGATCGTCAGGTAGGGCTTGCCGCGCATCTCGCGGGCGAAGTACTTCTGGATGAACGAGTCGGGACCGCAGCCGAAGTTGGTGAGGTAGAGCGCGTAGAGGCGGCGGTCGTTGGCGATGGCGCGGCCGAGGCCCACGATCTGCTGCCCGTAGCGCCAGTACATGTTCGGGTAGTCGCTCCCGATGGCCGAGTCCTCGGTGGGGACAAAGTCGGGGGGAATGGCCAGCGCGCCGAGGTCGCGGAGCTTGTCGGGCAGGCCCAGATTGAGGCCGTCGTCGCAGCCGTTGTAGGGGCGCGCCACGATGACGATGGCCGTGTCGCCGGGCTGGAGGCTGGCGAGGACCTCGCGGCCGCGGCGTTCGACGGCGCGGTAGAAGTCGCTCTGCGCGTTCCAGGCGGCGGTGAGCGCGGCGCGCGCCTGGGCGCGGCCCACGCCGAGCTTCGCCGCCAGGTCCAGCAGCACGCGGTCCACCGCGCTCGGCCCCTTCTGCATGTGCAGGATCGGGACGAGGACCTCGGTCTTGAACCGGTCGAGTCCGAGCGCGGCGTTCATGAGGTAGGGGATGGTCTGCACGTAGGGGCAGGCGCACGAGTTCCTGGCCTGCTCGAAGCGCGGCTTGAGGTTCACGATACAGGGCAGGAACAGGTAGTCTACGCCCCGATTGAGCAGGTCGAGCACGTGGCCGTGGGCCGCCTTGATGGGGAAGCACGTTTCGGCGACCACGTGTTCCAAGCCCTCCCGCAGGATGCGCCGGTTGGTCCTGCCCGAGACGACCACCCGGAAGCCCATCTCCGTGAAGAAGGCCTTCCAGAGGGGGAAGAGCTCGAAGTAGCTGGCGATGCGCGGGATGCCCACGGTCTTGCCGTTCGGGCGGAACGGCTCGTCGCGCACGTAGGCGCGCTCGAGCATCTGCTCGCGCTCGCGGAACAGGCGCGGCAGGTGCTCGCCGTGGCTGGTCTTGCGCTGCTCGTCGTACTTGCCGCAGCGGCTGCCGTAGTGCATGGGCTGCTCGCCCTCCACCACCACGCGGCGCACCTCGCACAGGTTGGCGCAGTCGCGGCACTCGAAGGCCTCGAACGAGTACTTCAGGTGGGTGAGGTCGAAGCCCTTGAAGCGGCTGGCGCCGGTGCCCTCGCGCTGGGCGATGAGGGCGCAGCCGATGGCACCCATGCAGTCGTGGTGCGGCGGCACGATGATCTTCTTGCCCGTCGCGGCCTCGAAGGCGGCCACCACGCCCTTGTTCGCCGCCACGCCGCCCTGGAAGAAGATGCAGTTGCCCACGCGGCGATCCTCGACCACCCGGTTCAGGTAGTTGGCCACGATCGAGTAGCACAAGCCGGCCACCAGGTCCTGCTTCGGCACCCCCTGCTGCTGATGGTGGTTGAGGTCGGACTCCATGAACACGGTGCACCGCTCGCCGAGTGCCGCCGGCGCGTCCGAGCGGAGCGCCAGGTCGCCGAACTCGCCCACAATCTTCACGCCCAGGCGCTCGGCCTGCTCCTCCAGAAACGAGCCGGTGCCCGCCGCGCACACCTTGTTCATCGTGAAGTCCACCACCGCGCCGTTCTCGAGGTACACGTACTTCGAGTCCTGGCCCCCGATCTCGAAGATCGTGTCCACCCCAGGGTTCACCCAGGCGGCCGCGGTGGCGTGCGCGGTGATCTCGTTCTTCGCGAGGTCGGCCCCAATGAAATCGGCGGTCAGGTAGCGGCCCGAGCCGGTCGTGCAGCAGCCCTTCACGGCCACCCGGTCGCCCACCTCCTCGCCCACCTCCTTGAGGCCGCGCACGACGGCCTCCAGGGGCCGGCCAGCCGTCATCAGGTAGCGGCGGGCCAGCACCTTGCCGTCCTCCGACAGCACGATGACGTTGGTGGAGATCGAGCCGACATCCACCCCGACGTACGCGTTGACCTTGCCCGAGGGCGGCAGAGGGTCGGGCGTGACGTGCACGCGGTGGCCCGTATCCACCAGCGGCCGCAGTGTCTGGCGCTCGGCCTTGCGATGCGCGAGATAGTGGTCAATCGCCTCCACGCCCTTGAACGGCGCCAGCTTGCGCGCCTCGCGGGCCGACAGCACGGCCCCGATGGCCCCCATCGAGGCGAAGTGCTCCGGGATGAGCAACTCGCCCGGCTCGAGCTCGAGCACGGACTCGAATGCCCTGATCATCCCCGCGTTGGCCGCCACGCCGCCGTGGAAGGCGATCGGCCTCTCGAAGTCCTTGCCCTTGCCGATGTTGCTCTTGAAGTTGCGCGCCATCGCGTGGCAGAGGCCCGCCACGATGTCGTAGTCGGGCGTGGCCTCCTGCTGGAGGTGGATCATGTCGGTCTTCGCGAACACCGAGCAGCGCCCCGCGATGCGCGGCGGATGCTGGCTCTTGAGGGCCACCTGGCTGAACTCCTCGATGGTGAAGCCCAGCCGCGACGCCTGCTGGTCGAGGAACGAGCCCGTGCCCGCCGCGCACAGCGTGTTCATCGCGAAGTCGTGCACCCGCACCTGCTGCGTCTCGCCGTCGCGCTCCAGCAGGATAAGCTTCGAGTCCTCCCCGCCGATCTCGATCACCGTGCGCACCTCGGGGTGGAGCAGGGCCGTGGCCTTGCTCTGCGCGATGATCTCGTTCACGAAGGGACAGCCCAGGATCTCGCTCGCCAGCTTGCCCCCCGAGCCAGTCACCGCGAGCCCCCGGATGGCCGAGGCGGGCGTGCGGCTGAGCAGGTCGGCGAGCACCCTGCGCATGGCCGCGAGCGGCTGGCCCTTCGTCCGCTCGTAATGGTCCTCCAGAATGCGATTCGCATCGTCCATCAGGACGGCGTTCACGCTGACCGAACCGATATCCAAGCCGATGAACATCAATGTCCTCGCGCCGCAATAAGTCTATGGGAAAGGGCACCCGTTGGATGGGAAGTTCCAGAAAGGTGCCCGGCGCTGCTACCGCATCGCGCCCGCTGTCACGACCTCCTGCATTGTAACACAAGCTCTGTACCGTGTCCAGCCAGCAGCCGAGGCCCTTAATCGTTCAGCAGCATCGCGGCCCAGTCGCCGGCCAAGCGGGGAGGTGCCCCGTTTTCGCCGCGACGCGGGGTGGTGAGCCGCCGGCCGTGGCCGGGACGCTTCCGCAGGTACGCCGGGGGCG
>Ga0209381_1000681_pt1 | contig 74132 bp, 63 predicted proteins | sample DewCreD2012metaG_FD_184111 | JGI IMG/M metagenome (GOLD analysis project Ga0209381, IMG submission 184111) | Hot spring sediment bacterial and archeal communities from British Columbia, Canada, to study Microbial Dark Matter (Phase II) - Dewar... ... | reverse complement strand
CCTTGTGTTTATGAACCCAAACATGACAAGTGTTACAAGAATCAGGTCTGCGCCGATCCGGCAAAGAAATATGATACGCGGGTGGTGCAATGCGGGGAAGGTCCCGGCTGCCATAGCAAAGACGGCAGCGCTTGCCTGTTACTGCCCAACTGTAGTTGCATATCTGTCCTTTTTGCGCTAAACTGTTTGTAACCTTTTCTGGCAGGCGAAACGATTCCATGCTTTTTACACAAGTAGTCTCTGTAGGAATTGACCTGAGCAAACGGCGGCCAACTTATGCGGCGCTTGACTTGGAGCAGCGGCTGTTTGCATTAGGCCGGGTTGGTGTAGAAGAGATGCTGGCGTTTTTGAGCAGCCATCCCCGCCTTTTCGTGGCACTGAATGCCCCACCGCGCCCCAATCAGGGTTTGATAAAAAGACAGGATACGCGCTCTCAGTTATCCCTCCCGCCGTTGTTGCCGGATGAAAATCCCGATTTACGCCTGGCAGATTACCTTTTGCGTCAATCGGGCTTTCAGGTTCTGTCTGTCCCGGCGCAGAGCGCAGATGCGCCGGCATGGATGCAGCGAGGTTTTGATTTTTATGCCTGCCTTGAAAAGATGGGATACCGCCCTTATCCTGCAGATGAGGCGCCTTTTCAATGGTTGGAGACCAACTCCCAGGCGACTTTCTCTGCTTTTCTAAAAGAAGGACTTCTTCTGCCGCGTTATACTTTAGAAGGCCGCTTGCAGCGTCAGTTAATACTTTATGAGCAGGGCGTGCTGGTGATTGACCCGATGGACTTTTTTGAAGAAGTCACCCGCCGCAAACTTTTACACGGTTCATTGCCGATTGAAATGATTTATACACCGGAACAACTGGATGCGCTCGCGGCAGCACATTTGGCCTGGCGCGCCGCTTTACATCCCGACCAGGTCACCGGCTGGGGAGAAGCGCGCGAGGGCATTGTATATTTGCCTGCAAATTCAAAGAAAAAACTTTAGGACAAAAAACAGGGGGAAGTTGGTTGGCATATGTTATTGATTAGCAGGTCGCGTTTCTGACCTGCTATGTATTTGCAACGGCTTTTGCGTGGACAAATTGGCACCGGTAAGTGGCCTGTGGGCAGCGGGCTCAAGGCCCTATCAGACCGCGTGCCTTAGCCTCCTCCCGCAGGACAAGAATGATGCGCGCGATATCTAATCCATGCTGGCAGGCATGTCGTGCGGCTGCAAGCACCTTGTCCGACCACAGCGTACGGGATGTAAGCACTTCTTCATCGTTCAAGGCTACCATTTGAATAAGGCTGCCCAGAGGAACATCCTGCTCCTCTGGGCAGACGCACTCACATTCCATACAAGCCTGGCATTTATATACGTCCAGGCCGGTTTGATCGCGTACCAGGCGGTAGAGGGAACGGTTAGAACTCGTCAACTTTGGGCCGCAGATTCATGGTCATAAAGGCCACGTCACAGGTATCTCCATCTGGCAGCATGAAATGGTCCTGGAGGACGCATTGGGTTTTGAAGCCCAGTTGTTCAAAAGCCTTGACCACCTTGGTCATATCTGTGACGACCTCGGCTACCAGAATGGACAGTCCTAACTTGCGCGCCATCTCAATTAACGAGCGGGTCATCTTAACGCCCAAGCCGCGCTTACGATAATCTTTTGCCAGAAAGATGCGGATTTCGCCAATGTGACGCCGCGGCCCATCGTAGAAATGGAGCGTGGCACTGCCAACTGCCCGGTCCTTGACAAGAGCAATCATGGGCAGGACTTTGTTGTAGTCAATATCGTGGCACCACCCTCGGACAACTTCCGGGTCACGTATGTTGTGACGAAAATAAAAGGCGTCCTCCTCACTTACTGTGGAGAACATTTCGAGCAGTCGCTCTTCATCTTCTGGCAGCAACGCGCGTAGCAGGACATATGTCCCATCTTTGAGGGTGACAACTTCGCGATGATTTTTGATTTGCTCGGGCAACATTGGTCCCTCCGGATTATTTTTCTACCGGTTCTCCTCTGAACCGGAAAGTGGCGGGCTCAAACCTGAGCCGAAGCCTTTTCTACTGGAGCAGGCGCTACAAAATCCGACGGCAGCAAGCCTGCCTCGGTGACCAGGCGAGGCACGATTTCTTCCCAGCCGACAGCCATGATGTGAATGCCGTGAATGCCTTGTCCGCGTTTGGCTTTGATTTTTTCAATGATCTCTAAGGCAATTTGCACACCTTCTTCTTGAGCATTGCCTGCCTCCTCGGCCTTTTCCATGCGTTTCATGAGCGCATCTGGAATAAAGACGCCCGGTACTTCATCGTTCATGTACTTTGCAATCTTGTAATTCTTGATGGGGGTAATACCCACAAGGATGTACACTTTATCCAGGATATTGCGTTTGGCCAGTTCATTGAGCCAGACTTCCATGCCGTCTGGATCATAGACCAGGTTGGTTTGGAAGAATTGCGCGCCTGCATTGACTTTTTTGTGTTCACGAATGGCCTGAAAACGTGGTTCTGAAGCAAACGGCGCGGCCGCGGCTCCCAGGAAGTATTTGGGCGGGAACTTAATAGAGCGTCCATCCAGGTAAACACCTTCGTCGCGCATACGCCGCAGAATCCACAGCATTTGAATAGAGTCGAGATCGATGACATCCATCCGGCCGCGAGGTTCTGGCGCCAGTCTCATACTATCCCCAGAGAGACACAGGATATTGCGGACGCCCAGTGCATTGGCACCCAGCACTTCAGCCTGCAGGCCAACGCGTGTTCGGTCACGGGCGGCAATCTGCATCACGGGTTCGGCGCCTTGCTGTACGGCTAAAGTTGAACAGGCCCAGGAGGACATGCGCGGCGTAGCCGACGGGCAGTCGGTAAAGTTTATGGCCGTCACATAGGGTTTGACCATCTCCACATTGGAACAGAGTTTGCTTGTGGAAGTGGTCAGCGGCGGTGCAACTTCGGCGGTGACGACAAACTCTCCTGCTTTCAATCTTTCTTCTAACTTTGACACCGGTTCTGTGTATTGAGGCGGGTGGTATTCTGCATCGCCTTTCCACCACTCCGGCTGACGCACCGGACGGAAAATCATGTCCCAGGTGGTTGTTCGCGTTACCGGGTCGCGCGCGAGCAGTCCCGAAAAGACTTTTGCGGTGCCTATTTTTCTTACCTGGGCAACAACATCGCCCCACGTTTCTGTACCGACCTTATCCCAGTCCAGCGGAGGTAGAACCTCAAGGAGCATTTCTTGCCGGCCCATCTTGAAGGCCCGGTCATAAATTTGATACCACATGCAGGGACGTGTCTCATCCACGTAGCAATGTTCTGGCGTGGAGCCGCCGCAGGGACCATTACGGGCGCCTTTTGGACATTCCATTGGACAAATGAAAGCAGTTTCTTGAAGCAAGCAGTTACCGCACATGCGGCAGCCAAAAAGCGGCCCCTTGATCATTTTTTCAAGAGAGGCCAGCAACCGGCGCCCAAACGGTTCGCGTTTGAACGGCATAAAAGGGGGTTGCCAGCGGCGTCCAGGGGTGAAGATGGGCATTGTAAATACTCCTCTGGTTGAGATGAGGGGTATCCTGTGGCGATGCAGGATACCCCAGTTGTAATTTAGAGCGTAGGTAGTAGGTATTCGTAGGCGCTTAAAGCGGCTTTAGCGCCCTCGCCAACAGCAATCAGAACTTGTTCGGCGTAGCCGTTGGTCACATCCCCGGCAGCAAACAGACCGGGTACGTTTGTGCGGCAAGCACAGTCCACGATGATCCGCTGGTGTTCATCCAGTTCTGCCAGTCCTGCAACCATCTGCGAGACGGGCGTCAGGGCCTGCTCAACGAACATGGCATCGGCCTCAATTTCTACCAGTTTGCCGCTTTCGTCTTTGACAATGATGCTGCGGGCATACTCATCGCCTTTAACTTCGACCACTTGGTAGCCCTTGAGAATGGTGACATTGGCAGCCGCAGCAAGTTTCTTGCCTAGCGGTTGGTCGAGCATATCCTCGTTCTTGCAAATCATGTGAACATGTTTGGCAACCGTTGCCAATTCGCCAGCCGAGCGCAGTCCCAACTCGCCATCCCCAATGACGACAACGTTTTTGTCAATACATAAGGGGGCATAAGACAGGGCCGAGTAACACAAGCCTTTCATGGTGAACTCTTTTTCGCCGGGCACATCCATCCGCACCTGGCGAGCGCCGGTAGCAATGATGACCGCCCTGGCTTCCAGGTCTGCTCCGCCCTTTGTGGTGACGACGAAGTGGTCGCCCTGCTTGGTAACTTTCTCAACGGCCTCCATATGGCGGGCAAAGTCCAGATACTCCAGTTCACTGCGGAATTTGTTGACGATTTCCAGGCCACGGATGATTTGGTAATCCTCAATCCAGGGCAGGGCCAGGCGGTAATTGGTCTTACCGCCCAGGTCTTTGCTGATCAGGAGGACATTCAGACGTTTTCGAATAGCATAAATGGCCGCAGTCATGCCGGCCGGGCCGCCGCCCACGATAATTAAATCGTACATTTTCTCCTCCTCTCCTAGTAGGCTGCCTTGACCGTTTCGATGTCCACTTTGGGGTCACTGTCCGAATCGGGTGGGGGTTCTGGAATAAAGCCCTGATCCATCATCATTTGCGTTAGTGCGCGCGAGCGTTTGATGATGTGTGTGGCTTGCTCAAACTCTTGCTCATAGGTCAAATTGACTTTTGCCAGCCCCTGTTCGATGGCCTTCATGGCTACTGCGGCAGCCTCGCGGGGGAAGACTTCCCAGTCATCCATCGTGGGGAGGATGTGCTCGGCATCCAGGTTGTCGCCTACGTGATCGGCAAGTGCCTGTGCAGCAGCAAAGCACATTTCATCGGTGATGGTGCGGGCGCGTACATCCAGTGTGCCGCGGAAGATGCCAGGGAAACCCAGGGAGTTGTTGACCTGATTTGGAAAGTCTGAGCGGCCGGTGGCTACCACAGCCGCTCCGGCCTCTTTGGCTTCCCAGGGCCAGATTTCAGGTACCGGGTTGGCGCAGGCAAAGACGATGGGATCTTTGTTCATGGTTTTAATCCACTCTGGTTGGATTACCCCTGGGCCAGATTGTGACAATGCAATCACAACGTCTACATCTTTGAAAGCATCGGCCATGCCACCTTCGCGGCCTTCGGCATTGGTGATGTTGCAATATTTCCACTTATCCACAAATTCGGCCTTGCGCATTTCAATGTCTTTGCGATGTTTGCCGAGAATGCCTTTGCTGTCCACAATGAAGCATTTGGCTGGGTCGGCACCCCAACCGAAAATGAGGCGGGCACAGGCCACATTGGAAGCGCCGGAACCGATAAAGGCGATCTTGACCTCGCTCATCTTTTTGCCGACCACTTTGAGGGCGTTGATCAGACCCGCCAGGGTGACGGTGGCCGTGCCCTGCTGGTCATCATGCCAGACCGGAATCTCGGCCTTTTCGCGCAGTGTATCCAGGATATAAAAACATTTGGGGTTGGAAATATCTTCCAGGTTTACCCCGCCGAAGCCTGGCTGGAGCATCAAGACCGTCTCAATGATTTTGTCGGGATCTTTTGTGTCCAGCATGATGGCAATGCCGTCTACCCCTCCCAGGTACTTATAGAGCAGCGCCTTTCCTTCCATGACCGGCAAACCGGCTTTAGGGCCAATATCACCCAGCCCAAGCACGCGCGTCCCGTCGCTGACCACGATGACGGTATTCCACTTGTTGGTGTAATCGTATACCAGGTCTGGATTTGCCGCGATGGCCTTGCATGGGGCGGCTACCCCCGGCGTGTACCAGATTGCAAAATCGTTGAAGTCACGCACCGTACATTTGAGGGCCGTCTCCACTTTGCCTCGATAAAATGGGTGCAATTTCAACGCATCTGCCGAAGGTTTGGTTGCCTTTTTTAATAACTCATCAACGTTCATACAGCCTCCTCTCTCAATTATTGGTTCAGGTAGCCGTCTGCATAGATGACCTTGTTAAGCAGGATTTGGGTCGTCTTCCAGATTGCGGCTTGTTCTGGATCGGATAGATCAAAGTCCTCCGCTTGTGGCTCCTCACCGGCGGCGATTCGGTCAGCAATCTTATTATAGACTTGCCCCAGCGGGTTGCTAGTGTCTTTTGTCTCTATCCACCGTATGACATCATTCTGTTTCTCGTCGAGAGGGTTGGCAATCATCATTTGCAGTCCGACACCCATCAGCATGGCCAGGTAAACGCGGTTGATGAGCGGACGATTGGCATTCGGCACTGCGTTGGAGACGTTACTGAGCCCAACCGAAATATTAGGCGCGGGGTCCCAGGCATATTGCAGCATCCGGACTGCCTCGATCAGATGCGGGCAGTACTGCTGGCAACCGGAGACAGTCAGCACCAGCGGATCGATAATCAGGTCTTCAATAGGTAAGCCCACTTCCAGGGCGCGCGGGATGAGCGTTTCGATAGCAATGTTGACACGCGCGTCTGCTTCTACGGGGATGCCCTCCGTTCCCATCGTCAGGGCAATCATCTTGGCGCCATACTTTTTGGCCAGTAGCGGCACTTTTTCCAGCCGCTCTGGTTCAGCAGACGTGGAGTTCAAAATCGGTTGGGCTTTCTTGATGGTTTTTAGTGCGGCTTCCATGCCATCTACGTTGGTAGTGTCGATGGCCAGGGGTACATCCACCACGGTTTCAACGGTTTCAACAATCCAGGGAAAAACCTCATCCCAGTCCTTTTTGCGTGGTCCCAGATTGATATCCACGGCGTTTGCGCCTGCCTCAACTTGCTTGATGGCCATTTCCATGAAAAATTCGCGGTCGCGATTGGCCAATGCTTCTTTGACCTTATCGGACAAGATATGAATGTTTTCGCCAATGATGTACATAGTCTCCTCCAGTAGGTTGGAATTAGCAGGATATTAGGTTTACGCTGGGGGTGGTAACCCCTCCGACTTGACCGATGAAATTGCCGCCTCAACTGAGGGGAATTTGCTCATATCGGTATGCGGCAAAAATAGGGCAGATGTGAAGGCCTCGTAGAAGGCATTATCTGCCGAGAGTTCGATATATGTCATACGGCGGGCAATTTTTTCAATCCGCTCCAGGGCCTGCCAGTCAAGCAGGGCGTAGTAGGCGCCGCGCACAGCCGTATTGCCGAGAAACACAAATCGTTCCCAGGGGACGTCTGGCAGCAGGCCAATCTGAATTGCTTTTTCAACATTGATGTACTTCCCAAACGAACCGCCAATCAGGATTTTGTCTACCTCGGCCAGAGTGAACCCTACCTGCTCGGCCAGGACGGTAAAGCCAGCATAGATGGCGGCTTTGGCGCGCAAAAGGTTGTCAATATCTACGTGAGTGATGACGATATCTTGACCACTTTCGGTTTCCTCGCCCCAGGCGATGACGTATTCTGGCCCATGTTCGCCCTGACGCACGCGTTTGGTCGGCAGGGAAAGGTTGATGTTCCCGCTTTTATCCAGCAGGCCGGAGATGAACATTTCTGCCAGCAAGGAAATCAGCCCCGATCCGCAAATTCCTTTGGGTTTGACGTTCCCAATGACGCGGTAGCGAGGTTCATACGTTTCATGGTTAATCCACACCTCCTCGATTGCTCCAAGCGTCGCGCGCATACCGTGCTGCATCCCTGCACCCTCAAAGGCAGGACCAGCCGAGCAGGCACAGGTGACCAGCCAGTCGCGGTTACCAAGCACGGTTTCGCCATTGGTACCGACATCCAGGAAAAGCGTGATGGCTTCGGTGTCGTCCAGTCCGCTGGCAAGAACTCCAGCGGTAATATCGGCTCCCACGTAACTGGCCACTCCGGGCAGGCAATCAACGCGCGCTTCGGGGTTGATGGCCAAGCCTACTTCGCGTGCTGTGAGGGGCGGGGGCTGGTTGATGGCTGTAATGAACGGCGAAAGACGAATGCTGGCGGCCGGGATGCCCAAGAGCAGGTGCATCATCGTGCTGTTGCCGGCAATGGCGGCTTTGACAATTTCTTCGGGCTGAGATTGTGTGCGCTTGCAGAGAGATTCCACCAGACCGTTAATCGTCTCCAACACGCGTTGGCGCATTTCCTCCCTTCCGCCGTTTTTGCTGGCAAAAATGATACGTGAGACAACGTCTTCGCCGCGCGCAATCTGTCCGTTATATTCTGCGGCCTGAGCACGCACCTGACCGCTGATCAGGTCTACCATCCAGACGGTGACCGTGGTTGTGCCGATGTCAATGGCCAATCCCCACAACGGAGAGTATTCGTCAAGCAGACCGGGTTGAACGTCAATGAGTCCCACCGGTTGTTGCATCTCTCCGCTTTGCAGTGTATTGGTCAGGTCCACTACGATGGTAACCTGCCAATCTCCAGCACGCAGGGTTTCTCCCATTTTTTGCAGGACAGGGAGGGAGACTCGAAGATTCTCAATCTTGTGCTGCAAGCGAACTGCCGTTTGCAGGCGGCTCCAATCATCCGTCTGGTCGTCCATGCTCGGCGGATTGAGGCGTACATGCAGACGCCGAATGGTTTGCTGACGTTCGTATGCGTATCCTGCCGGGACGGTGACTTCGGCGGCTGTCCGGTCGGTGGTCAAGCGCCGTTCAATTTTCTCCTGCGGCGGGATAAAGATGATCGCATCGCCTTCAATTACGCTTTGGCAGGCTAAGGCATATCCCTGCTCAATATCTTCTGGCAAGAGGCGGATGGTGCTTCGTCTTCGCACGCTGCCCTGCAGGACTTGCACAGCACAGCGTCCACAACGACCTTGCCCGCCGCAGGGTTGGTTGATTTCGAGACCGGCTTGCCGCGCAGCCTCAGATACCAGCGTGTTGGTGGAAACTGCCACGCTGATATCAGATTGGTCTGGATGGCGGAAAGTAACAGTGTGTTTCAATGAAATACCTAATGGTCGCCAGGTTGGAGGTGATCAACCGGGTGAAATTTCGACCTCCAATTCTTGCAATGTGTCGAAACTTTTCCTTCAGGCCAGGACTTGTTTCATGTAGGCTGGCAAATCTACCGCTTCGCGCGGGCCAACCTTGATTTCCCAATCTGGGAGTTCTTCTTCTAATTCGCCGGAGAGAACGGCTACGTGTCCTGGCAGGACAAGGCGCTTATGGCTGACTTTACTGGCGACATCAAAGCCTTTGACAGACTTGGCGATTCGCTCAGCATCAAATTTCCCTGCAGCCCAGGCGGTTAGCACCGACATGCCTTCTGCATCACAGACGACCAGCCAGGCAGGCAAACCTGAACCTTCCACTTCATTTGCCACTGCAAAGTAGGTGATGCTGAAATTGGTGGTGACGAGTACCGGGCTTTCAGCCGTAGGTTTGTTGATTTCGTAGATTCCTGGCTGGACCTGAATTGGCTTCTGCGGGTCGGTGTAGATGTTTTCGCGCAGTACAAGCAGGGCGTATAGCAATTCAGGTGAGAAGGTATCCAGGACAACAAAGCCGGCATATTTGGCGATAGCCTGTGTGGCCGTTAAAGGTGCCTTTTCACCGCCGCCCGTCAGGGCAATGACCGGATACCCCAGCGGACGGAAGTTTTTGAGCGCCAACCGCCGTACCTGCGTGGAAAGAGCCAGCCAGTCGCCCAGGTTTTTCCCGCCCAGGTCAAGCACCAGGTCCTCTACGCCTTTGGCCTGGATTTTTTGCGTCAGATCGGCAATCTCTTCCAGCGAGGTGCCTTTGATGGCCAAGGCGGCCTTGTACTTGATAGCCAGGTCGGCGAAGGCCTCCCAGTTCGACGCGTCAGCGGTGTAAATCATGGGGGTCTCGCCAGAGCAGGCCTCCAGTCCGGCAGGAAGCGATGCCGGGTCACCCATCAGGATGAGTGGACGGCCGGTCACGCTGCGCACGGCCTTGACGGCTGCTCCCAAGTCGCCATCGGCCTGAATGGCAAAGCCGTCAACCGTAAAATCTATTCCCACATAAGTAACTTTGTAGTCCGCAGCCTGACGGACTTTCTGGACTAAGTCGGGGTCGCTGGCCTGGAGTCGGATGAACAAGCCGGGCTTGTTGTAGAAGGTTTTTTCATGCCGGAAAAGACACACTTCATTGCCGGCTTTGACTTCGCTGTCGCGGCCCTTGAGTGTGACCAGGCGGATAGGCGGTGCTGCCGATTCGGCCAGTTGCTTTTTGGATTCTTCTGAGACGTAGGGGCAAGCAGAAAGTTCAGCCTGTTTGGCCGCCAGTTTCATGGCAAAAGCCAGACAGGTAGGATAGCCGCATTCTTTGCAGTTGGTTTGCGGCAACAGTTTGTAGATTTGGATGCCTGAGAGTGCCATGTTTGCCTCCTTATGCCGGAATCAATTCTGCAATAGCGGCTTTGATCAACGCTACGCTTTCGGGGTGCCGTAGGACCAGGATGTCTGCCCCGGCTTCAATCAATGCCATGGCGGTGATGGTTTCCCAGTGAATGGCGCGGCGTTTCCAATCGCCCCAGGCGGCCGGTACACCCTCTCCGACTTTGGCTTCTTTCGCCTTCCAGGCCTCAAAGCCAACGGTCACAATCATCGGCAATTGGGTCATCCGATCTCCTTGCAGGGCTGCCAGGCGCAGGCGCTCCATTACAGAGTAACCGTATTCCATGCCATATCCTAAAGCGCCGGTGGTGGGGTCCATCAGGATGCGGTCCAGGGGCAGGCCCATATCTGTGATGAGGATGTTGAGTTGTTTGGAGAGATTGACATCCATGGGGGCGCGGGCGGTGACCAGATGACCGTTTGCCAGGGCGGTAGCGACAATGGTGCGATAGTTTTTGTCCTCGCAAATGCCCAGTCCGATTTTCTCGCCTTTGGTTGCCTCGGCAACAGCAACGAGCAGTTCGTTGTCTTTCTCTACCTGACCTGGCCCAAAGACGATAAGCGGTAGGCCGCTGGCAGATAAAACCGCTTTGGCGGCCGCTGCCGCGCTTTCGGGGGTGTCGTTTAGGGTCAGGGCCAGGACGAGCAGGTCTGCTCCTGCTTCTTGGGCTTTTGTGGCCCATTGGGCAGGGTCGTTCATGCTCTCTCCCCATACTTCTGCCAGCAAGGGAGACCAGTCCTCTGGCCGCTGGGATTTGATTTCTATTGCGACGGCTGGAGGGTTAGGCGCAGGCGTCTCAAAATGCATGAAAGGCATGCTGGTTTGCCCTCCAACAGTGACGGTTTTTGTGCGTGTCCCGCCTTCTGCGGCGGTGGCACCCAGCGTAACCGTTTGGACGCTGCCGGGCCATTTGTCTTTGGGAATTTCTATGGGCATGGTGTCTCTCCTTTGTGGTTATGGGTTGCAGATTAAAGGTTGGATGGATGATATTACTTCTGCAGGTTTGCTTTCTTGCGGGCCGCGTCGCGGCGTTCAATGAAGGTCTCCAATGGGGACTTCCTTTCGGCTTTAATGCCGAGGTCTTTCAATTCCTGTTCGTTCTGGGCAGCCAGATGACGTAAGATGTGACGGTAGGTGATATATGCCGCCGGATAGATGATTCCGGCTGCATTATGAGTCAGGTAGGCAATTCGTGTCTTTTGATCGCGCATTAGTTGCGCGGCCAGGGTAACCGGAATATCTGGCTGCAGTTGGGGCATCCCTTCGCGCATCACCTGTTCGGCGGTCAAAGTATGTGCATTTTCTTGTGTATAGGCTGCCGCCAGTTCTTCGGTGCTGACGACGCCGATGCCGTTGCCTTCTTCGTCCAGCACACACATTCCCTCCACGTGATGTTCAAGCAAAAAGCGCGCAATATCTTTTATCGGCGTATCTCGTTTGCAAGTGGGTACGCCAACGGTCATCAGGTCGCGAACGAGGAGGGGTTTCACGTTACTTTTGAGATAGGGATTAAAGATTGGAGAGTAAGGTTTGCAAGGCTTACCCTCCAACCTTGTGAGGTTAGAACATTGGCTCCATGGCTAAGGTCGGGTGGTTGTGGGCCTCCAGCCAGGCGAGCAGTTCTTCTACAGTTGTGACATTGCGTTCATCGGCAATTTTTTCCATCAGGTCGGGATCGCCTTCGCGTTCACAGACAGCCTTGAATTCCTCTGCCATGGTCTCTTTTAGAATGGATGACATCCATACCACGCGCTTGAAGCCGCCGTCGGCAGAGATAAACTTGGGGCTGATGAGGTAAAACTTGCCAACGCCCATCACGCCTGGGGTTTGCAAGCCGCCGCCGGCAATGCCCGCCAAGGTTGAGAAGGTCATGCCGGCAGGTGTCATGGATGTGTCTTCACGGCTGACCACCATGACGCCGTTGGCTTCAGGGATGAGCATGACGATACATTCGAAACAGCCGCAGGCGGTCATTGGGTTTTCCATGATGGAGTACATGGAGACTTCCTGCACCACACCGTGTGAACCCACTTTGGCGTAATCGTTTGTGCCTTCCCAGTAGCCTTTCTTAAGGTCAATCGGTTTTCCCAATTTGATGGGTTGATTTGGCCCTGTGGGGTTGATGTTGTATGAGGCCTTGCAGTCCAGCCAGTTGTATGCGCCGCACAGGCCAAGCCGCTCAGGCGAGACGACGCAGACATGGTTGGGAGCAAAGGATTGACACAGTGTGCAAGAGTAGAACTCGTCCACTTTATCGTCGGTGAGGTCGGCCAGACGTTTGTTGCGGTAATCGTAAGCGGCGCGTGCCTTTTCCAGCCATTCAGCATGCAAGGCTGGATCGGTAACAATTGTTACCTCCACTTTGTCCACAATGGCGCCAAAATCCTCATGGAAGCGGGCGTGGAGAATCTTGCCGAAGTGGGCCAGGTTGAACCCTTTATCTGCGGCGTTATTGGAAATGCGAATCCAGGCAATATCGCGTTGACCCACGTGTTGAATTCCAGAAGCGCCGTTGATGAAGTAATGGATTTGCCGTTCCAGGACCGGTTCGAAGTCTTGTTGCATTTGCCGGCCGGCAACCTTGACGATGATGCCCATGTCCATTGCTCCCTGCGCGGGGACATTGGCAAAATCGGGGCCGAGAACTTCGATTTTTCCATCTGTGACTTCATCTAGTTTTGCCATGTGGAGATATTCAAAGCAACGGGCATGCTTGCCGCCAAACTCTACCCGCAGGTCGGCCTTGCGTACCACTTCGCCCTCAAAGGCAGAGCCATACGGGACGGGAACGTCCACGTTTGAGACCTTGACCTTGACCCCGCGCACTTCAATGCATTTTTGTACCAGCCGTTCTGCACGTTCCAGGTCGTCTTTGCCCTCAATCTGGTCGAAAGGCATGGAAACGACATGTTCGTACGTGGTGATGCCGGTGGGCAGGATTTCGGGGATGATGGTATCTGCAATGACCGGGAACCCGAAGTTGATGGCGCCTGCCGCTGCCGCGTATTTCAGGTCGTCCACCTCGCCGAGGGCAAGCACAAAGGCAAAGACACGTTCCTTGTTGTAGAGCAAGATTTCACGCGATTGTCCGGGCTTGAGCCCGCCAAAGGTCAAGGCTGAACGAGTGGCAAAGCCCAAGGCGTAGATGGCGCTGATGGTGTCGGTTCCGAAGGGGACGGTGTAGGTGTCGTATCCCAGTTCCACGCCCTCTTCTTGCAACTGGTGAATGATACTGCGTCCGTTGACATTGCCGCTCAAGAAGCACAAGATATTGCGGCGTTGGAGTTCCCGCACGATTTTAACGGCCACTTCGTTCGATTTGGCGCAGCCAACAATGGCGGCAAAGCCGGGCATACGCCCATCTACCAGTTGAATACCCCATGAGCGGAGTTGGATATCGTCTATCGGGCCGTTCAGGTGTTCGGAATTGTCTTCGCTGCCGTAGGATGTGCCGCCGGCTAAATGAAAACCGGGGAAGGGTTCGGGTTGCAGGCCGTACACAAAACGGATGGCCTCGATGGTTTCCGCGGCCAGGAGGGTCGCCATTCCTGAGTCAAGCGTCTCACCCAGGTAGGGCGTCCAGTGATTATCAGATGGAAGCGGGTGGAGCAGGCTGCGAGCGTGTTCCAGCACCTCTTGCAGTTGTCCAAGCCTTTCTACTGCTTTGCCGGTCATTCCCAGGATGGTGGGTAAGTAGTAAGCCGTATTGGGAAATGAGACGGGCGTCTCGGGCCCCTTTTCTGACAGGGCCTTTTTGAGCATGATTTCGGCTTCGGTAACCAGTGCGTTCGCACCGCGGATGGCTCGTGTGGCTATATAACGTGACATAGTAATTGGTCTCCTGGTCGTCTAGTCTATACCGCTGCTCCGTAAATCGCCTCGCGTTTCTTTTCCAACGGAAGGGCTTCCAATTTGAGCATTTTGGCATCGCCGCTGCGGCCAAAGCGTGTTGGGTCATATTCGGGCAGACCGAGTGCAGCGCGCTTTTTGTCAATGTGCGCCAGCGTGGCTTCAATCATCTTTTGCGGGTCGGGGATGAATTCCAGTTTGCCGCCGTATCGTTCTTCCCAGCCTTGGCTGATTAGTTTCAAGACCAGGTCGCTGTCGCTTACGCGGTCGGGCATGCCGCTCACGGGTGATGCGCCGCCGAAGATGACATACGCACCCGACGCCACGCAATACGTGGCAATGGCCAGTGCTTTCTCGCTCATCCACTCAGGAGCCAGGCCAACGGCCGGAATCTGGTCAATGTCATCGCCCAGGCCGCCAGTTTCGGCCATTTGCGTCAGAACGGTCAGGATACGGGTATTGTCCACGCACGAACCCATGTGCAACACGGGCGGAATACCGACCGTTTCGCAGATTTCTCGTAAGCCGGGTCCGACTTCGCTCAAGCCTGCTTCTCCCAGCATCAGACCCAACTTGGCCGACGCAATTGCACCACAGCCGGTCTGGACAATCAGAACGTCCTGTTTGAGCAGTTCCTTGGTGACCGTATTGTGCAGGTAGTCCTGACTTGAACGTGGGTTGTTGCAACCGACGATCGCCGCCACGCCGCGAATACGCCCGGTCATAATAGCGTCATTCAACGGGCGGAAAGATGCCCGGTATGAACCGCCCAGCATGTAGTTGATGTATTCGTGTGAGAAGCCGGGGATCAAGTCTTCTCGAACTTGAGGAATATAGGTTTTGGATTTGTCCCGATTTTTGAAATTGTCAATGGCGGTTTTCAGGATTTGTTTGGCAATCGTCAGCGCTTTGTGCTCTTCAAACTCGATATGAGTTGCCCCCTTGAGGCGGACTTTGGGAGAGGTGGTAATGATTTGTGTGTGGAAGTTTTGTGCCAGCCCGACCAGTGCTTGCATAATGCACTGCACATCTACCACCATGGCTTCTACCGCGCCGGTCATGATCGCCAGTTCTTGATGCAAGAAATTGCCCGCTGCTGGAATTCCCTGTCGCATCAGAATTTCATTGGCCGTGCAGCAAATCCCCGAAAGGTTGACACCTTTGGCTCCTGCTGCCCGGGCGTAAGCAATGATTTCTGGATCTTGTGATGCAGCCACAATCATCTCGCTCAAACTTGGTTCGTGGCCGTGTACGATCACATTTACCATATCCTCTTTGATGACACCCAGATTTGCCTGTCCCAGGATTGGGGCCGGCGTGCCAAAGAGGATATCCGAGATGTCGGTGGCAATCATTGAGCCAGCCCAGCCATCGGCCAGGGCTGTGCGGATGGCATGTTCAAGGATGTGTTCGGCATCCTGGTCATCGCCGATGTGGGTGCGGTGGAGTGCCTCAACCACTTCCCGGTCTACGCCGCGCGGCACAACCCCGCGTTCACGCCATAATTGCTGGCGCTTTTTGGTAGCACGTCGCACCGGTAAGACCTCGCCGCGCTGCTGACCAAACTGTGCAATGTACAAATCTGCCAGGTCATTGGCAATTTCTTCTGGCGAGCGGCCTTCAATTGGGATTTCATAGTAACTGGCAACCATGCGTAATTTGGCGATGTCGCGAATATAGTAGCCTTCAGCCTCGCCATTGGCTGTCGCTTTGAGCAGGAAAGCCATGTCGCGTCCGTGGTCAGAGTGGGCCGCTGCTCCAGCCGCGATAGCACGTGTCAGATTACGGGCCTGAATGGTGTCAATCGTTGCGCCACAGATGCCTACCTGACCATCCTTGGTCAACCGGCAGGGACCCATGCCGCATTGCTTGCAACACATGCCTGCTCCGCCAATGTTGCAAGGCACCATGTCGTCAGAGCGGGTAAAGGCGGTTTGTATGCCCAGTTCTTCAGCACGAATCAGCATTTGCTGAGCAGCCGGGTCGGTCGTGTACTCTTGGGGTTCGCGTTTCTTTGCCATAATTCACCTCTAACTTTCATCTACTTTTTGAACGGGTCCCATACCGGGGCATGGCCAGAGAGGACGGCCAGAGTAACTGATTCTTTGGGAAAAACTAACGGTATGACGGACAGTCTCATAGGTTTGCGTATGCCTGAAAAATGGCACCGCACCTTCTTCCCCTTGCGGCTTGGCCGCGATTTCAATGGGGAATGTCCACTCCCCAAGATAACCGGCCGCGTCTAGTTTTTTAGCAATTTCAAGATCATTTGTTTGGGTTTCGTCGTATGTGACTTCGACTACCTGAAAAGCGCTGCTGACATACATATCCGTCACCCCCGGAATTTCGGATAGCAGACGCCTGACCTCAAGCACATGATGGTCTCCATAAATCACCGGCGTCTCGTAGATGGCCGTTTTCATCACAAACACCTCCTGGTTGTAAGATACTCCCGCGCAAGTTGGCGGACTTGCAGTGCTTATTATTATTCTAGCCTTATTATGCTGCTCTTACAATAAAGTTATGAGTATTATCAGGTTAAATCGAGGAAGAATTTCCGTAAATGAGGAAAAACATCATATACGGGTATAATCCATATTGCGTTACTCATAATGAAAAAACTTTCTCTTCTCCTCCTGCTTGTGCTGTCTGCTCTCTGGCTCCAACCGGGAGCACCTGTCTCTGCTGCCCAACTGGCATCCAGCCCAAGTGAACTGATTGCCGCCGTCAATGCCCTGCGTGCCAGTCGCGGCGTGGCGCCTTTGGTTCCCCACCCAATTCTGATGCAAACGGCTCAGGCGCAAGCCGATTTCATGGCTGCCACCGGGATGATCACCCATACCGGCCCAGGAGGATCATCGCTCACACAGCGTCTGCTGGCGGCTGGCTATCCCTTGGCAGGCGATCTCTCTTTAGGGGGGATTCGCGCCGAGAACATCATTGGTGGCCCCGGCTTGACTGCTGCCCAGGCTGTGCAGGCCTGGATGGGCGATGCACCACACCAGAACACAATGCTCAACCCAAGTTATCAACACATTGGTGCTGGGGTTTCAAAAAATGGTGAAACGATTTACTATGTCATTGATTGCGCCATGCCGACCGGCAGCGGACAGCAGCAACCCTATACCCCTGAGGCTCCGCTAGGGGAGGCAGGCATCAGTCAATATATTGTGCCGGTGACGATCAACACCCCCAACCCCGATGGTTCAATCATCCACGAAGTTCAATATGGTCAAAGCCTGTGGAGTATTGCCATTGCCTACGATACCAAAATTGACCGCATCCGTCAGTTGAATAACCTCGCTCCAGGTTCCACCGATATTTATCCCGGCCAAAAACTCTTGATCGACCGCCTTCCGACTTTGATTCCGGTGACACCGTCAGCCACGCTTCTGCCGCCGACCGTTGCCCCCAGCCCGACGTCCAGCCCCGAACCGACCGGGACGCCTACCGCGACCCTGCAGGCGGCCTTGCCCTCCGGTTCCGACCAGACCGGGGCCGGCGCTGTCATCCTTATCATTTTCCTGGCCCTGGCAGTGACAGGCAGCATCGCCTGGTTGAGCATGCGTAGAGAGGCCGTGAATGGGTGAATCTGACCACCAACAGGCGCTGGCACAGCGCGTTGACGAATTACGCCGGCAATTGTGTGGCCGTGATCTCAAAACGCTGGCTGCCTTGACCGGCACACTCTTAAAAGATAACAGTTTTCACTTTACCTTGCTGGGCAGACCCTTGCGCTTTACATTGCCCGAATTTCGCATAGTAGATGCTGGCGGGGCAGAACTGCCCACTTTTCTGCAAGCGTTGATTCTTTACTATTTTGTCACTGCCGATGGTACGCCTCTAACCGGAAAATGGGTCTCGTTTGCCGATTTGCCGGGGGGACGAATGTATGCACCGGCTTTTCAGGGATACACTGGCAATGAACTGGTCAAGGTTTTTGGGGCGGATGTTGCGGCTTTTCAAAAGGTTTGTCGGGCAAGCGGCGGTTCTCCGCTTGAGATTGCAGACGTGGCCTATGGTTTTCAGGCATTGCCGCGTTTGCCGCTGGCGGTTACCTATTGGGTTGGCGATGAGGAATTTCCATCTACAAGTAAAATTCTCTTTGATTCTTCGGCCTGCCATTATTTACCAATTGATGCCTGTGCTATTTTAGGAAGCCTGCTAACGCGCACCCTGCAAAAACACAGGGAATAACCGGATTAAGGGGATTGTCTTTTCCCGAATGTGTAGCCAACAAAAAAGCGCCGCGACGGAGCGCGGCGCTTTTCATGTACCTCTTTGTAATTAACGTACAAAGGCTTTGCGGCCAGCGTAAATGGCTGTTTCGTCCAATTGCTCTTCGATGCGCATGAGTTGATTGTATTTTTCCACCCGCTCTCCGCGCGCGGGGGCACCAGTCTTGAGGTGACCGGTGCGCATGGCAACCGTCAGATCGGCAATGAAACTATCTACCGTCTCTCCAGAACGATGGGAGACCATTGCGCCCCAACCGGCTTTGTAAGCCAATTCAATGGCCGCAATGGTTTCTGTCAGCGTGCCGATTTGATTGAGTTTGATGAGGACAGCGTTGGCCACATTTTGTTCGATGCCGTGGGCAATGCGTTCGACGTTGGTAACAAACAAGTCATCGCCTACCAGTTCAATCTTGCTGCCCAGGGTTTGGTTCAGGAGTTTCCACCCATCCCAGTCGTCTTCGGCCAACCCGTCTTCAAGCACAACAATCGGATATTTTTCTACCCACGATTTCCAAATGTCCACCAGTTCAGCCGATGTGACTTTGCGTCCTTCCGTGCGCAGGTGATACAGGCCATCTTCATAAATGCTGCTGGTGGCCGGGTCGAGGGCGAGGGCGATATCCTCGCCGGGTTTGTAGCCGGCCTTTTCAATGGCTTTGAGGATCAACTCAACGGCGTCAGCATTCTTCTTTAAGGCCGGGGCAAAACCGCCCTCGTCACCCACGCCGGTGGAATAGCCGCCGTCTTTGAGGACGCCCTTGAGGGCATGATAGACCTCGCTGCCCCAGCGCAGCGCCTCGCGAAAGTTGGGTGCGCCGACCGGAGCAATCATAAATTCCTGGAAGTCGGTCCCCTGCCAGTTGGCGTGTACGCCGCCGTTCAGGATATTGAACATTGGTACAGGCAGGATCCGAGCGCTGACCCCGCCCAGGTAGCGATAGAGCGGCAGGTCGGCTGAATTTGCTGCAGCGCGGGCCACAGCCAAACTGACACCCAGAATTGCATTGGCGCCAAGTTTGCTCTTATTAGGCGTACCGTCCAGAGATAGCATTTCGGCATCCACTGCTGCCTGGTCAAATGCATCCATGCCAAATAAAACGTCGGCGATTTCTTCATTGACGGCCTGAACGGCCTTCAGCACACCCTTGCCACCGTAGCGATTTTTATCGCCGTCGCGCAATTCTAACGCCTCATGTACGCCGGTTGAGGCACCGGAGGGAACCGCAGCGCGTCCAAAGGAGCCGTCATCCAGAAAGACTTCCACCTCGACGGTGGGGTTGCCGCGCGAATCGAGAATTTCGCGGGCCTGTACAATTTCAATCATGCTCATTTTTTTCTCCCGATGCTTTTGCATCTTCACCAGATAGATTTTTATAACAGCCTGTTTTCAAAAAGATGACCCCTGCCGTAGAAGCGACCGGCAGAGGTTGTTTACCCGCTAAGGCGCTTTTTCTTGCATTAAGTAACCGTCTACTTGTAACTTACAATGCAAGGCTTTGTCTGACCTGCTGGCACTTGCCGGCAATCACCTTTTCTGGCGCGTATTTTACGTCTATCTGGCACAAGCGTCAAGTTTGTTGTCAGGCGCTGTGTATGCAAAAGTTAAGTGGGTCACGTTTCAAATGCGACCTGCTTTTTGCTTGCGTGTGCATGTTTAAGGTGGCAGCACTGTGATATGAATGATATCGCTGGTGATGATTTGTCCATCTTCGTTGTTGGCCTGTGCCCAGAAACGATGTTCGCCAGGCGCTAATGGCCACCAGGCCTGATAAGGAGCAGTCTCAAAGGCAGCCAGTTGCTTTCCATCTACCCACAAGGTGATGTGGGTGACACCCGCTCCGGCAACCGCCTCAACCAATAGTTGCTGGGCGGCAGCATTGAAGTGGGCAACCATCTGATATGTGGTGTTAGGCCGTGGTGAGAGCAACGCTAACGCTGGCAGCCTCGTCTCGGCCGGTTGGGGCAAGTCGGCGAAAAGCGGCAGCCCGTGGGCGCGTGCCCAGGCGTGCGCCTCAATCGGCAGGTCAAATACAGTGCGCTGAACGCGGCGCTGGGGTGGGGTGGATTCATCTGCCAGCGCGCCGGTCAGCGTATCCAACCAAACCTGCCGATAGATGGTATCTGGCTGGGTTGGCTCAGTGCCAACAATGAACCACTCATGGCGTGTATGCTTGCAAGCAGGAGTGGGCAGAAGCCCGGAAATATCGCAAACCTCGACTTGAATCAGGCCCTCTGGACGAGGAAAGGGTCTCTCTGGCTGGCCGCGTAACAGTCCGCGGATGACATCTTGCCAGATCGGGGCTGCGCCAGTCAGCCCATTCACATCGCGCATAGCCTGGTAATTGCTGTTTCCCACCCAAACCCCTACCAGAAAGTCCGGCGTATAACCGATGGTCCAATTGTCATGAAAATTGGTAGTGGTTCCAGTTTTGACTGCTGCAGTGTGCTCGATTTTCAGGGTACTGTTTTGCCCAAAGCCAATGGAACGCGCCCGGTCGTCACTTAAGATGTCGTTGATGAGCCAGGCGACGCGCGGGTCAAAAACTTGCACGGCTGGGGCTTTGGCTTCGGTGTAGATGACCTTTCCCTCAGGGGTGTGGATATCTAGCAGGAGATGGTAACCGGCATATGCGCCGTTATTGGCAAAGGCGGCATAGGCAGCGGAGAGTTGCAAAAGGCTCATTTGTCCGCCGCCCAAAGCGAGGGAGAGATCATACTCGTTGGGTTCTCCCAGCGAGGTAATGCCAAGCCGCCGTGCCAGATGAATGGTTTCGGGGATGCCGGCTTTTTCAAGCGCCAGTACAGCCGGGATATTGAGCGAGGAAGCCAGCGCCTGCCGAACAGAAACCGGACCATGCTCGCGGCCATCATAATTTTTAGGGGTGTAAGGTTTGCCCTCGTGGGTGATAAAGGTAGTCCGCACGTCCAGAAGCATGGTCGCGGCGGTCCATGCGTCAGGACGGTTCGGATCAAGTGTTTGAGCGTACAAAAAAGGTTTGAAAGCAGATCCCGGCTGGCGGCGTGAAACCGCCATGTTCACCGCACCCTGAATAGAAGCGTCGAAGTAGTTTGCGCTTCCTACCAATGCCAGCACTTCTCCGTTACCTGGATCAAGGACAACCAGGGCAGCGTTGTTTACATTCTGGCTCAATTGGCCTTCTTTGGGCTCAAAGGCTTTTAAGCGGCGCGCAATGACTTCCTCGGCCAGGCGCTGCGTGTTCAGGTCGAGGGTGGTTCGTACTACCAGACTTTGTGCGCGGTCCAGCCTGCCATCGGCGTAGAGCGCATCCAACCGATTTTTGACCAGCCAGACGAAATGCGGTGCTTGAATCGGGTAGGGAACAGGGTTGTAAATCAGAGGCGTCAGTTCGGCCACGCGGCGTTCATCGGCGCTGATGAAGCCTTCTTTTTCCATCAGGCTTAATACAACCTGCTGACGTTCACGCGCCTTTTCGGGGGCCGTCCATGGATCGTACAGGCCAGGTGCCTGTGGCAGGCCGGCCAGCAGAGCACATTCGTGCAGGAGCAGGTCGCGGGCAGGTTTGCCGAAGTAAGTTTGCGAGGCAGATTCCACGCCATAGGATAGGCCACCATAATAGGTCTGGTTAAGATACAGCGCCAGGATTTCGTCTTTAGATAAGCGCTGCGATATTTGCCAGGCAAGTATGATTTCGCGTATTTTCCGCCGCAAACTGCGCTCGCTTCTTTCTGGACCGAGAAGCAGGTTACGCACTATCTGTTGCGTGATCGTACTGCCTCCGGCAATGGTTTCTCCGCCCCGCAGGTTAATCCAAATGGCACGCGCCACACCTTCCAAATCTACACCAGGATTTTGATAGAAATTGCGGTCTTCAACTGCAAGCGTGGCCTGCTTCATGCAGTCTGGAATCTCATCGAATGAGACAACAGCATGCCGACCTCCCGCTTCAGGCATAATTTCGTAAAGCAGGTTCCCGTTTCGGTCGGTGATGCGAATGCTGGGAGATTGGAGATGAGCAGGAAAGGTATCCACATCGGGCAGGTCATAGAGGGTATAGATGAGTATCCCACCTGCCAGCACTAATAGACTGATCAACAGGAATGGCACGCGGAGTTTTAGATGTATTTTCATGATTACAACCAAACAAGGCTTTTAAACCACTCAACGACCGAATTCGGTCACAAATTGCGCAAGCAAAACGAGAGATTCATTTGTGAAACTAAGTCCCGAAGGTTTTTGGGCTTATCTTGGCGTTTTAGCAACCTTCGGGACGTTTGGGATTGTGACTATCAGTGGCTTTAGCGTCTTGACTTGTGGAAAAGCCATTCTGCTTTGTTAAGCAGGTTTTGCCGGCTCTTCCTTGGGATGTGCCTTGAAATATTTGATGTACTTAGCCGCGTAGTTATCGCGCCCCAAAAGCAAATCGGTGGCCTTGATGAAGAGTCCGTACTTAATGGGGTCGGTAATGGCACAGGTGGCGCCGGCCTGGATAGCCAGGGCCAGGAAGGACTGATTGACTACGTCGCGTTCTGGCAGGCCAAAGGAGACATTGCTGGCGCCAATGTTGATGTTGACGCCAAACTCGCGGCGGACCATTTCAATGGTTTGCAGAGTAACCCAGGCGGCTTTGCTATCTGCACCGACGGTCAACACCAGCGGGTCAATCACTACATTTTCTGGTGGAATGCCGATTTTGGCTGCGCGTTCAAGGATCTTGCCGGCAATTGCAGTACGCGTCTCGGCATCGTTGGGGATGCCGTTATCATCCATCGTCAGGCCAATGACTGCCGCGTCGTAAGCCTTGACGATGGGCAAGACGGCTGCCAGCGATTTCTCCTCACCGTTGACAGAGTTAACCAAAACTTTTCCAGGTGCAACCTGTATAGCGGCCTCTAGTGCCAGAGGGTTGGGCGTATCCAAGCAGAGAGGCAGGTCAAAGTTTTCGCTCAACATTTGCACCACTTTGGGCAGCATGGCTACATCATCCAGGCCAGGGACGCCTACATTTACATCCAATAAGTCGGCGCCGGCGGCTATCTGGTTGGCGGCTATTTCTTTGACGTATTCCAGGTTGCCTTCCTGAAGGGCTGCTGCCAACTTTTTGCGCCCTGTAGGGTTGATTTTTTCGCCGATGATGACAAAGGCTGATTGGGGATCGATCTTAACTTCCTTGGTTTTACTGCGTAGAACGGTTTGCATTATGCCAACTCCTTATCTGCTTTATGTAATATGGCTTCAATTTGGCCAATGACTTTGTCTGCAAGCGGGTCAACTTGGGGGGAAGCGAGAATCTCTTGTACTTTCTGCCGGGCGTTTGTGTATAGTGAAGGCTTCCCCAATTCAAGCCAGGCTTCGCGCGTGTGACGGTCAAACAATTTGGAAATGTAAAACTCGCCGCTGCGCGGCGCCAGGCGGGAGGCGCGGGTGGTGAGAAAATGCCCGCCCGGCCCGACTTTGACAATATCCTCAAAGAGTTCTTTTTCGGGTGCTGTATCAATTCCCTCAAAAAGCCGCTGGCAATGATGGGCAATTTCGTTGTCCACAACGTATTGTTCCAGCACCTGCAACTGGTCGCCCTCGATTTCTCCGAAGCCGACAATAATATCTGAACCGGCTAATAGCGGCGGGATGATGGTGATGAGTTTCTCCAGGACGGCCTGCGCTCCTGGCTCTTTTGCATCGGCGGTACACCCAGCCGAGGTGGTGGGCAGATTGTAGAAGCGTCCCATTTCGGTCAGGGCGCCCGACATAAGACCCATCTCTGCGGTGCCGCCCAGAAAACCGCCGCTCGAAAAATCTAACGTGCCCACTGCACTGCTGTAAATCAAAGGTCGGCCTGGGTGAGCCAGTTGGAAGACGACAATGGAGGAGAGCGCCTCGGCATTGGCCAGGCTCAGGTTGGCAAACAGGCTTGCGGGTCCGGTAGAGCCGGGTACCGGCATGGGCATAATCATAACCGGCATTTCAAATTCCCCTAATTCCAGATAAGCATCCAGCATTTCACCATCGTGGGTCAAAGGGGCTACCGGACAGTAGATGAGCGAATAGGCTTTGCGTTGTCGGAATTCGTCTTCTCCGCCCAGGATCGCGGTCAGCCCTTCAATCAGATAAGGTACCTGGCGGGTAGTATGCAGTTCATGCTGACCATGTTTGGAGCAGAACTGCGCCATGGTCAGGAATTCATGCAAGGCGCGCGAAGCGGCAGGTGCATCAGAGGCGGTAACTGGCGGCCAGGCCATGATGCCTAAGTCAAGTTCCTGGAAGACGCGCATGCCGTTTTCGATATCTTTGCGCGTGCCGTAGCGCCGCTCACCTGTTTCAAAATCCTGGGCAAAGGCAGCGGTGCCATCCATGCAATAGCGCGATTCCTGAGATGGGAGAGGGTAATTGTAACGCGGGTTGCGTGCGCCCAATACAAACGAGTTTGGGGTTGTGGCAAGAGCCTGCTCGACCAGCGCGCGCGGGATTTTTGCTATCTTGTTATCTTCATCCACTTGGGCGCCATGTCGGCGAAGGATGGACAACGCTTTTTGACCGTGAAAGCGTAATCCCACCTCTTCCATGATGCGCAGACTTTGTTTGTGGACACGGGTTTGCTCTTCGGTGGATAGGATTTGGGCGCTAAATTTCATAGTGTCCTTTGCCGTAATTCCAAGGAGATGGGTTTTGGCGCTATGGCCCTATTTTAACCCGAGTTCAGGATAGGCCATTAGAAAACGTCCCGAAGGTTTTAGAAAACGAGATTTTTGCAGCAAAACCGAGTCTTTGGGATGGTTGTTCTGCTTATCCCGAATTGACGTTATTTTACTTCAGACGCGCGGAGTATGTCGAATGTTTTGCCGGGGTTGGCGAATGTGCGCTTCCAATATCAATCTGTCAGAAACGTTATTTCCACCGTCATGCCCCAGCGCAAACGCGCGTCTTTGTCTTCCAAGCGGATTTTAACTTTGTACAGGATGTCACCGCTTTGAGCAACGTAAGACTGGGCTACTTTTTCAACCTGGCCTTTTAGAGTCAACCCGGGCAGGGCATCTGGGACAATTTCTACCTGTTGCCCCTCGAAGATTTTGACCACTTCCAGTTCGGTCAGATCGCTGGTTTCAACATACCAGAGGCTGAAATCGGCCATTTTGATGGCCCATTTTTCTGGTCCCACCTGCTCGCCGGGGGTAAGATTGACGTCTGTAACCACGCCGTCAAAAGGCGCTTTCAGATCGTAATTATCCAGGGTGTTTTGTGCCGCGGCAACTTGCGCCTTGGCATTATTGAGGCGTGCTTCCAAGAGGGCTAATTTCTCGGCGTCGGGGCCATCTTTGGTCAGGTTGTACTTACGTTTGGCCTCGGCTTCGGCGGCAAGGGCAGCATCCAGGCGAGCGCGGACTTCGTCCCGCTTACGGATGATTTGTTCCAGTTTGCGCACAGCCTCGTTGTAATCTTCTTCGGCCTTTTCCAGGTCGTTTTTGGCTTGTTTGCGTTGTGCGTTATTTTCATCTAAGTCTTTGTAGCGGTCGAACTCTTCTTGTGCGTCTTCTAACTCTTTTTGATATTTACGCACATCAGCCTGAGCGTCTTCAATGTCGTCTTCTATGTTATCCAGGTTGAGTTTTTCCCACTCGCGCTCGGCCTTGGCGCGTTCTATCTGTGCCTGCATATAGGTTTGCCATGCCTCGGCGCGATGGATGTCGGTGGTACGCATAAATTCATCAAAAGCCTGTTGGGCATTGGTCAGTTCCAGATTGGCGGCGGCCAGAGATGCTTCCGCCTGCTCGCGGTCTGCCAGGCGAATCAACAGGTCACCCTTCTTCACTGCCCGGCCTTCTTCAACCAGGATTTGGTTAACGCGGCCGCGGACAGCAAAAAAGAGTGTGATATCGCGTCGAGGGATGATGTGTCCCTCTGCAATGACCGTATCTGCGTCTATAACGGGAGCCGGCGTGGGGGTGGTCTGAGCCGTGCCGCAGGCGGTCAAGAGGGTGGCGACAAGTATCAGAATGGAGAACAGGGTTTGTAATTTCGATTTCATATTTCCTCGCTTAATGCGTGTAGTCAAAAGAACATGTGATTTCAGTAACTGTGGTTTCAAAGAAACCTTGCGCAGACTGAGGCGCTCTATTCATAGGCCAGCACTTCGCGAATGGTCAGGCGGGCGGCGTTGCGTGCCGGCAGGAGGCTGGCAAAGGCAGAGAGCACAAGTACCAGCGCCAGCCAGATGAGATATCCCGTCCAGGTAAAGACCAGGTCAATTGGATTTTGGAAGATGGCTACGCTGATAATCGTAGAGAGCAAGACGGTGATGGGGAAAGAGATGATGACAGCAAGTACCCAAGATATTGAACCGATAACCATGCCTTCTAATACGACCATACGCGTGATGGTGCTATCGGTTGCCCCCACAGCCCGCATGATGCCAATCTCGCGTGTGCGTTCAAGAACGTTCATGCCCATTGTCCCGGTCAACCCCATTGAGCCAACCGTAGCCGTCAAGAGGGCCATGATGAGCAGGAATACAATGAGAATATCCAGGCTTTCTGAGGCTTTATCGAGCGAGGACAGTCCGGGCTGAGCCTCGCGCACTTTGAAACCGGCATCTCGGAAGTGCTGGTCTAGCGTTGTGCTCATGGCTGTCTGGTAGGGGCGATCATGTTTTTCGGTGGCGATACGAAATGAGTAAGCCTGGTTGGCCTGATTGTTCTGGCGCGAGATGTATTCATAGGGAGCATAAGCTAGGTAACCTTCGCGGTCAATAAACTTGAACAAACCCACCACTTCCCAGTTTTCTTCTTGACCGTTAATTTTTAGGCGGATGATATCTCCTGGCTTTAGGCCGGGATACAAAGCCAGGAGTCCTTCGGTGACGGCCAGGGCGCGCTTATCCTCGGGGCGAATCCATCGGCCAGATATCACAATCGGCGCAACCAGCGGGCTTTCGGCAGGCGGTGCCAGGATGGTGATGTTATCGGCGGTGCTGCCATCTGGATAAAGCGCTTCTGCACTGGCGTAAGCCCATCCCTCTATGCTGACCACGCCGGGCACCTGGCGGGCGTGCTGTTCAATTTCACGCAGGCGGTAGGGCTGATCAAAATCCAGGGTCACATCGGCCAGGAAGTATTTTCCAACCGCGCCAATAAATTCATGCAGGCTGACGCGCACGTTGAAAACAGAGATAAAGATGGCCCCGCCCATTGTTAGTGTAAAAAGCGTCAAAATGAGACGATTGCGACGCCGGAAGGTGTTGCGCAGAGAAATGAGTAGCGGGCGAGGAATATGAATGCCACGCCGGCTGAGGAAGGCAGTGGCCCGAACCTGGAATCTTTCCCAGCGCGACTCTCGTTTCTCTCCACCTTTGGGCTTGCTCCCGTCTTCTCGACCAGCATCACCACTGATGGCATGCAGGACGCTGGCTTGCGTCCCGCTAATCACAGGGCCTGCCCCGGCCACCAGCGGGATGAGCAGCCCAATCAGTGCCTGGATGACAAAGGCGATGGGAACGATGCGGTAGCCTTGCAAATTGAAACTCATCAGGTCGGCAATCAACGTGGAGAGAGCATAAGCACCCTGTCCGCCCAGTGGCACGGCAATCAACAGGGCCAACAGACCAAAAGTCAAGATGAGAACAATGTACATGCTGAAGATTTGATTGCGCCGGCCTCCCACCAGTTTCATCACGCCGATGTGCCGCAAGTGCTGATTGAGCAAAGCGTCGAGCGTATTGGCAATCAACGAACTGCTCAGGAAAACAATAAGCACACCAAGCGCCATTAAAATACCCAAAATGGCGTTAACCACTGAAGCCAGCGGATGTTCATGGGTTTTGGATGAATTTGTGCGCCGCACCTGATAGCCGGCTTTTTCGATTTTGTCTTTCAGGTTAGCGGTTACCTGACGGATGTGGGTAATATCATCTTGTCCTTCGGCAACGGTAGCGTAAATCCGGTTATACCGTTCTGGTTCGCGCAGATAGGGCAGGGTATCCATGTTGATGTAGGCAAAAGGCCGGCCCAGGAAGTCTCCAGCACCGGTAGTTGAGTCTTGAACGATACCTGCTACAGTCAAACGCTTGATTGTTCCGTCTGCCAGTTGCACTTCTACTTTGTCCCCAACCTGGACGTCTAAGTCCTTGAGAGCCTCACGTTCCAGAAGCAACTCGCGTTTATCGGGTTTTGTCTTTCCAGAGACCGGGTTGAGCAGGTTGATTCGATTCTTGTCAAAGTCCTTGATAGCCACAAAATCCAAAGCAACCCATTTTGGATTGTCTGGCGTGCGTACGCGTAGATTGACCACCCTGCGGCCCTCTGCTTCGTCTATCATACGGTCACGGCGGATGGCGGTCAGCAATTCGTCGTCAAAATCTTCGGTCCGAATTTGTACATTGGCGGGTTGATTGGCAGCATAACTGGCGCTCATATCGTTGGATATGATGACGTATGTCCCGGCAATCATTCCCACTGCAAACACGCCCACCGCAATTGAAAGTACGACCAAGACGGTGCGCAATTTGTTGTCAATCAGGTCAAGAAAAACTTTTCGCCAGCGTGGTCTCATTTTTTATCTCTTCCTGCGTTTAACCGTGGCGCGGTTTTCTTCCAAACGAGTCTGGACGATGCGAGCAATTGCCTCAGCGGTCAACGGTGAGTTTTGTAATAATTGCAGAAACTCGCTGCGCGGGATAGTCAGCAACTCTACCCTGCCCGTTGGAGCAGCCCGCACAGAGGCAATAGACTTACCACCTTGCGTTAACTCAATCTCACCAAAGAACTCCCCCGCGCTCAGGCGGGTGACAATCGTTTCGTGCCGCTTGCCTTTGATGACAACCTCTACTGCCCCGCTTCCAATCATGAAAAATTGATCCACATGCTGGCTCTCTGCAAGGATGGTTTCTCCGGCCTCAAATACCCGCCGGGTAGAATGCTTTGTCACCTGTAACATTTGCTGGTGATTGAGAAGCGGCAGACAATGGGCTACCGTCTCGTCAATGATTTCCCCATCTGAAAGGATAATGGTGCGCGACATGCGTTCGGTGATGGATGGGTCATGAGTCACCATCACAATGGTCTTGCCCTGCGAGGCAAGTTGTTCAAACAGGGTAATGATGGCCTCGGCGGAGCGCGAATCGAGATTTCCGGTTGGCTCGTCGGCGGCAATCAAGGCTGGATTGGTGGCCAGCGCGCGTGCAATGGCGGCTTGTTGTTGTTGACCTGTGGAAACAGCCAGCGGAAGTTTATGGGCGAATTTTTCCAGCCCCACCATTTCCAGCAACTCCATGGCCCGTTTGGGCCGCTCTTCGGGGTTGTAGGTGTTGGTAAAGTCCATGGGCAACATCACATTTTCAAGCAAGGAGAGCATAGGCAGGAGTTGGAAGAATTGAAAAACGATTCCCAGGTTGCGGCCGCGCCAAAGGGAGCGTTGGCTTTCACTCATGGCGTATAAATCTGTGCCGCCAATAATCACCTTTCCAGAGGTGGGATGGTCAATGCCGGTAATCATGTTGAGCAGGGTGGACTTTCCGGATCCGGATTTTCCGATCACGGCCACAAACTCGCCTTGGGCAATTTCCAGGTTAATCCCTTTCAGCACAGTGAATTCCCCTGCAGCATTTTTAAATGTTTTGACGACCTGGCGCATCTCAATCATGGTCATATCTCCCGCTTTCCATTAGGCACGATCTCTCCATCGGCAATCACCACATGACGCGAGAAGCGCGGCGACAGGCTTTTATCGTGCGTTACCATGACGATGGTCTTACCCTTTTCCCGCAAATGCTCAAACAACTCAAAAATGTGATCGGCTGTTACCGAGTCTAATGATCCGGTGGGTTCATCGGCAACCAGGATAGGGGGATCGTTGGCCAGCGCCCGGGCAATGGCCACGCGTTGCTGTTGCCCGCCGGAGATGAAGGCGGGCAATTTGTTGGCATGTTCTTCCAGTTCCACCAGTGTCAGTAATTCCAAGGCGCGTTCGCGGCTGTGACGTGGGTGATACAGACCGCATAAGTCCATTGGCAACATCACGTTTTCGACCAGGGTCAGCATGGGCAGTAACTGAAAAGACTGATAGACGACTCCCATTGTCTGCCCGCGCCAGAGGGCCAGATCATTCTCGTTCAGTTTATGAACAGAGACCTCCTTGCCGTTCGAGCGTACAATCACCTCTCCCTGGGTCAAGCGATCGACGCCGGTCATCATGTTGAGTAACGTGGATTTCCCTGCTCCCGACTTTCCCACAATGCCCAAAAACTCGCCTGGCATTATTTGTAAGTCAATCCCTTTGAGCGCGGTGAAATTACCCGCCTCGCTGGTATAAACTTTTACCACGCCGTGCAATTCAATCAAAGGAAGCACTTCTGTTGCCATAAAATACCGACCGGTTGGTATGATTTTACCCCCATCAAAGGTTTTCTGCTCCCCCTGGCTGCAAAAGTCTAACTAAACTCTTAACTTCACATCAATCGTTCTCGTGATGTATAAAACAGCCAGCGGCCCAGGACTTCTTCTAACGAAGCAATGATGAAGATTGGGAAAATCAACCAAATCCCGACCGATGAGGGGACAATCGTCAGCGCAGCCCCCAGGCCGATGCCTGTCAGGATCAATCCAAGCCGCAGCCTGCGCGTTCCCCGATGGGCGTTTTGCCTGGCTGAGAGCGCCAGCGCCAACTGCACGCCCAACAGGACAACCACGCCCCACCCAGCACCCTGGAAAGAATCGGCAAAGTAGGTATTGTTTGCCGGGCGCAGGCTTTCCAGCGCCAGGATGGAAATGACAAGTAGCCGACCCAGCAGCAACGCGCTGGCAAAGAAACCCACCATCACTCGCCAGCCATACCAGGCCGGGATAGTTTTGAACCGATAGACGCGCACCATGCAATAAATCAAGCCTGCGCCCAGGCCGGCTGTCAGCCAGCCAGTGATGACGCGCAGGAACTCCATTTGAGTCAATTGCCAGAAGGCAGTCAGTGCCCACCCAATGCCAAACAGCCCAACAAATAGAATTTCGCGGCTCAGCCAGGAATTGCCCAAATTGGCCAGTGCCCGCCAGGCATTACGTGGTGTGCCCAAGTGCAGGAAGGATACCAGTAGTGCGATTCCCAGCAGTGGCCCAATAGTCAACACGCTTGTCAACGTTAAGCGTGCAGGTAAGTCGGTGACCCGACTGTCGAAGGGATGGTTGTATAGTAAGGTGATACTTGAAAAAGCCAGGTAGATCAGTTCAATCGTCCAGAAAGCGCCAACAGCCATCTGTGTCAACAGGCTGAAGGCCACAAGCGGTGCTTCGTCGAATTTGCCTTCCTTGTGCGGCGCAATTTCTTCCCAATTGGCAACCGTTCCTTCGGCAGCACCCCGTTTCACAGATTGGTGCGGCTGGATGAACACGTTTGGCTCGCGTTTGTTCACCTGCTGCATAGGGTATATTTCTGCCCGCCCGCCCGTTTGGGAAAGAATCGCTTCCTGTTCGCCGTAGTCAAGTACGCGCATTGGGCAGGCGGCTACGCAGGCGGGTGGTTCTCCGGCCTCGAGATTATCCACGCAGAAGTTGCATTTGGTCATGTGACCTGCCGCCGGGTTGTACTGCGGTGCGCCGTATGGGCAGGCCCAACTGCAGTAGCGGCAGCCAATGCATTTGTCAATATCCAGAATGACCAGGCCATCTTCCCGTTTCGTGTAGGCGTTGACCGGGCACACGCCTGCACAAATGGCATGTTCACAGTGATTACAAGCCAGTGACAGGTTATAGGCGAAAACATCCGTCTGCCAGGCTTTGCCCGCTTTGTGCCACGAGCCGCCGGAAATTTCATATACCCGCCGCCAGAGAATCCCTTTGGGCAGGTTGTTCTTGTCTTTGCAGGCCACCTGGCAGGCTTTACAACCTGTGCAGGCCGAGGCGTCGAAGATAAAAGCGTAGGTCATGAGGTTGAACAGGATATAAGGATATAAGGATACAAAGATTTTTTAGGAATGCAAGAATTTTCGAGGGGTTGGCGTTCATGGACGAATTTCAGTAAAATTGTTGGTGCGCCAAAGTATTGGGATGACCGGCTGTTCGAGCGACAGTTCAAATGCCGCTCCATCGGTTAGGCGCGCTAATATAAAATTTCATCCTTCCATCCTAAAATCCTGTTTATGCAGGCGGGGATGATACAGATGCTTGACTTCGATGCGTGGGCGGCCAAAATTGACCAATAACCCCACGTCCAGGTTACTGGCCTTGAGATAATTGATCACCTGGGCCGAGTGTTCGGGCATGAGAGCGGAGACTGCTTTGATTTCGAGGATGACCTTGTCCTCGATGATGAAATCTGCAATAAATTCGCCAACGATTTCGCCACGAAAGGCAACTTCCATGCGCACCTGAGATGAGGCTTTGAGATGGATTTGCCGGAAGGCGATTGCCAGGGAATTCTGGTAAACCGATTCGACAAAACCATTTCCCAATTCATTGGCTACATCATAGCAAACGCCGATGATTTGGTGGGTGAGTTCGGCATGTGGAAAAGGGATGGCAGGTTTTTGTGGGAGAAAAGGCCGTTTTTGCATGTTGTGTTCCTTTTACCTTTGAGATTTGCCAGGATGAAAGGATTGCGTCATTTTCCAACATCCTTAAATCCTTGTATCCTGTTTTTCTACTTGAACCATGATGGTATGCTGCGCCGTGCCGAAGGCGAAGGGTGTCCAGCGCTCAGAAGTCAGCACGTTGATACAGCCGCCAAAATCCACGCCGTCCTGGTTGGGAGACCACCACGCGCCCTGGGGGATGTCCACCACGCCGGGCAGGATGCGCGGGGTAACGCGGGCAGGGAGGACGAGTTCGCCGCGCTCGTTCCAGACGCGGACGAGGTCGCCGTCACGGATACCGCGTTCAGCAGCATCTATCGGATTGATGAAAACCCGCTGCGGAAAGGCTTCCTCCAGCCAGTCGTTGTTGGCGTGCGTGGAGTGGACACGGGCCAGGGTGTGATGACCGATGGCCTGGAGAGGGTACTTTTGCAAAGGGGTTGAACAGGACGCGGATTGCGCGGATTTTTCGGAGGTGCGCGGATTTTCTTTTTTTATTTCTCCGCGAGAATCCGTTGAATCAGCGTTATCCGCGTTCCATTTTCCGAAGGGGCTTTCCCACTCTTGGATATATTTTGGGATGGGCGGAATTTCGGCGGGGTTGTGGCGGTCGTAGAGCAGGGTTGAGAAGATTTCGATTTTGCCGGAGGGGGTTTTTAACGGGAATTGTTCAGGGTCGCGGAGGAAATCTTCGAAGGCAATTGCAGGTTTTGTGACCGGCTTGCTCCACGCGCCGAGGTTTTGCTCGATAAATTCGTCGAGGGTGGGCAGGTCGGGGAAGCGGGTTTCGCGCCAGACCGATAAACAATACTCCACCCAGGCTTTTTCGTCGCGGCCTTCGGTAAAGGCTGCGCCAATGCCCAATCGTTCGGCAAGTTCAGCACAGATTTGATAATCAGATTTGCATTCGCCGGGCGGCTCGACCAGTTTAGGCTGGAGGATGACTTCGTCGGAGTATTTCCAGCCGTCTTCCACGCCCCAGGTTTCGAATTGGGTGCAGGCGGGTAGGACAATGTCGGCGAAGCGCGCAGTGGGGGTCAGGAAGTTGTCCTGAACGACCAGGAATTCCACTTTGGATTCGTCGCGCAAGATTTGGGCGGAGCGGTTGACGTTGGCGTGCTGGTTAATCAGGCAGTTGGTAGCCACGGCGTAGATGAGTTTGATGTCGCTCTCCAGGCGCGGGGCGCCGATGACGCCATCCGCGGCGGTCATCTCTTTTCCACGCAGGACGGCTTCCGTCCAGAGAAAGACTGGGATGGCCGCTTCGACGGGATTCTCTCCAAGCGGGAAGACTGTCCATTTACCGCCGCCATCCGGGGCCTGCAATCCCAAACCGCTGGCCCAGCCGCCGGGGATGCCGAAATTGCCGGTAATGGCCGAAAGCACTGCCCCGGCGCGCACGACCTGCTCGCCATAAGCGCGGCGCTGCATTCCGTAGCCCTGGTACAGCATGGCGGGCTTGCGCGTAGCGTATTCGCGGGCGATGCGGGCGATGGTTTGCGCGGGGACGGCGGTGATGGCTTCGGCCCAGGCGGGGGTTTTGGGCGTGCCATCGCGCGCGCCCAGCAGGTAGTCGCTGTAACTTTCCTCGCCTTCCAGGCCGGGCGGCATGGTGGCAGCGTCCCAGCCCAGGCAGTATTTGTGGATGAAGTGGATGTCGAGCAGGCCTTCGGTCAGCATGACATAGGCCATAGCGGTCATCATGGCCGCGTCAGTCCCAGGGCGGATGGGAATCCACTCGTCGGCCAGGGCGGCGGCGGAGAGCGAGTGACGCGGGTCGATGCAGACGATTTTCGCGCCATTTTGGCGGGCAAGTTTCAGGAAGTAGTCGGAATTGGTGCCGTCGCGCATTTCGGCGGGGTTCCAGCCCCACATCAGGATGAGACGGCTGTTGAGCCAGTCCTGGCGCTGATTGCCGGTGACGAGCGTCCCCCAAACGGTGGGCGTAGCGGCGTTGATGGCGGCCCACGAGTAGGAGTTGTAGATGCCCAGGCAGCCGCCGTACAGGTTCATCAGGCGGCGGGCGACGTGTGAGCCGTTGAGTTGGTTGTAGGAGCCTGTGCCATAAGGAACGAACAAGGCCTGATTGCCGTATTGGGCTTTGACGCGCTCGAACTGGACGGCGAGGGTGTCGAGGGCTTCGTCCCAGGAGATGCGTTCAAATTCCCCGTTGCCCCGTTGTCCGGTTCGCCGCAGGGGGTAAAGCAACCGGTCGGGGTGATACTGGCGGCGGAGGTAGGCGCGTCCGCGCGGGCAGGCGCGCAGTTGCGGAGCGGCCAGGCTGTCGGGGCGGTCGTCGGTGTCGAGGCGAGTGATGCGTCCGTTTTCCACATGCGCAATCAATAAGCAGCGTCCGCCGCAGTTGTGGGCGGGGCAGCCGGTGCGGATTTTTTGGACGGGAGAGGGTGAAGGTTGACTTGCTTTCAACTCTCAGGCTGCCATTCTTGGTCTATATTGCAATGCTTCGGCCAAGTGTACGGCGCGTATCTGCTCGCTGTTGTCCAAATCTGCAATGGTGCGTGCCAGTTTCAGGACACGATGGTAACTGCGCGCGGTCAAATTCAACTGACTCATTGCAGTACGTATCAAATTGTCCCCGGCTTCATCCAATTTACAGAACTGCCGAATCTCGGCCAACCGCATATCGGCGTTACACATGACAGCGGGTGAGCGGGTATCTTGTTTTGAAAAGCGGGCGTGCTGAAGATCTCGCGCCGCCTGGACGCGCTTGCGAATTGTCTCGCTGGTTTCGCCCATACGATCGGCGCTCAATTTTTCATAATCGACGCGTGGCACCTCAATATGTATGTCTATGCGGTCGAGCATGGGGCCAGAAATGCGTTTCTGATACTTTGTTACACTGGATGGAGCGCAGGTACACGTCTTAATCGGGTCGCCATAGTAACCACAAGGGCAGGGATTCATGGCCGCGACCAGTTGGAAGTTTGCCAGAAAAGTGAGCGAACCCTGGGCGCGGCTGATTGTGACGACTTTGTCCTCCATGGGTTGGCGCATAACTTCCAGAACGCGGGTGCCGAATTCAGGAAATTCGTCCAGAAACAGGACACCGCGATGGGCAAGCGAAATTTCTCCTGGATGCGGCAGGTTGCCGCCGCCTACCAGACCAGCGTGACTGATGGTGTGATGTGGGGCGCGAAATGGGCGCTGGCGGATAAGCGGCATACCAGGCGGTAACTGGTCGGCTACAGAGTAGATTTTGGTGACCTCTAAAGATTCTTCAATGGACATTTCGGGCAAGATGCCCGGCAGAGCACGCGCCAGCAGGGTTTTTCCAGCGCCGGGGCTGCCAATCATTAGCACGTTATGTCCCCCTGCAGCAGCCACTTCAAGGGCGCGTTTTACATGCTCCTGCCCTTTAATCTCGGCAAAGTCGGTCGGCGCAAAAAGGGGAGCGGGGTCCTCGCCAGAGGGTTGGAACGGTGCAATTAAACGGCGGCCAGTCAGATGGTTGTATAGATCCGCCAGTGTCTTGACCGGAATAACTTCCAGGTTAGGAATCAGAGCCGCTTCGGCCGCGTCTGTCTCAGCAACAATCATCCTTTTGAAACCTTGAGCACGGGCTGCTGCTGCCATTGGCAAAACACCACGCGTGTGACGTACCGTCCCATCCAGAGACAGTTCGCCTACAATCAGTGTGTCGTCTACGCAATTGGGTGGGAGTAAATGGTTGTAAATGAGCACGCCAACAGCAATTGGCAGGTCATAAGCAGGGCCTTCCTTGCGAACGGCGGCGGGTGCCAGATTGACGACAATACGAATGCGCGGGTAGGGAAGGCCGGCATTCTTGATCGCTGCTTGAACGCGCTCGCGACTCTCCTGCACGGCCGCATCGGGCAGACCGACAATGGTCATACCCGGCAGCCCCTGACCGGTATCTACCTCAACTTCCACGATGACGCCATCTAGCCCAATGACGGCGCAGGAAAAGACGCGTGCCAGCATAGGCTGATTCTATCACCGTTCTTAAGGATAACAAACAGACGTGGCTTGCACATCCACGTCTGTTTGTTGATCGCGTTATTTTTCGTTGCTAGTCTAGCAGTTCTTGGGGAATGTTGCCGCCGTTCTCGGCTATCTTTTTCAAAACGGTCTTGTGAAGCCAGGTGTTCATCTTGGCCGAGTCGCTCATCAGTTCCTCGGGGCAGCCAAGTTCTTTGGCCAGTTCATTGCGTGCCTCTCGACTGCTGTCCAGGCCAAGCAGTTTGAGCAAGTCCACAATGGAGACTTTCCAATCCAGGCCTGAACCGGCCGCGAGGGTCTCTAGTTTCTTGACCACATCTACTTCGGAGATTGGTGTGGGTGCAGGGGTGGCAGGTTTGGATGTGATCTTGGCGTCCGGCTCAATCTCTACGGGTGCAGAGGTTGCTGCAGGTTTGGCTGGGATAAACGTGCCGCTAATTGGCTTGGGTGGAACAGGCGCGGCAGGCGCGGCGGCTGGCGTTTCTTTTTTCTTGCCAAGTCCAAGTTTATCAAGAATTGCAGAGAAAATACTCATATTGAAACTCCTTTCAGACAGAGGGGGGGGGAAATAATTTATTAAAAGCATTATACCTTTGTTTTGCTCTTGCGGACAATGTGATTGGTCCTCACCCGTTTTTTGTACCCTACTCACCCTTCGGGATACCCACTTCGATCTTGCCGTTTACAACTCGCACGGGATAAGCGGGGATGTCGGTCCCGGCCGGCAGGCGTGTGACCTGTCCGGTGCGCACATCGAATTGTGCTCCGTGCCGCGGGCAGACAATTTCGTAACCGTTTAAATCGCCATCTCCCAGCGGGCCTTCGTCATGGGAACAAACATCACCAATGGCAAAGAGTTTTCCTGCAATATTAAAAATGACGATAGGATGGTCGCCAATTTCAACAAAGAGGCGTTCTCCAGCGGGTAGAACATCCAGAGAGGCGATCTCAAAAAACTCACAATGTTCAGGGGGAAGTTGAGTGTAGTTATACATACTTTCTTGCCTTTTTGATTACTCTACCAGATCATCGCTGGCTTCTCCCAGACCATATACGCCTGCTTTGAGCACTTTTAGCGACAAAAGGGCACATTTTAATCGCACCGGCCCAAGTTCAATGCCAAGCAGATCAAGCAGGAAATCCTTGTTTAACTGCTTAATTTCGTCCAGGGTTTTGCCAATTACCGCCTCCATGAGCAAATCTGCAGAAGCCTGTGAGATGGCGCAGCCCTTTCCGGTAAAGGCGGCTTCGGTCACGCGCTTGTCTTCTCCCACGCGCAAGGTGACTTCAATATGGTCTCCACAGAGTGGATTATCGTCCTCAAACTGGATATCGTGCGGGTCAAGCCGCCCGCGAAACTGAGGGGACTTGTAGCGTTCGATGATAATTTCTCGGTACAAATCGTCCATAAAGAACTCCGCTGTCCGTTCACGCCGAAGAAGTGTATGTTGGTCGAATGTCTTATCCAAAGATTTTCTTCACTTTGTAAATCCCCTCTACCAGTTTGTCCACTTCTTGTAAAGTGTTATAGATGTAAAAACTGGCGCGGGTGCTGGCCGGGATACCGAATTTCTCGTGCAGGGGTTGTGCACAATGGTGGCCGGCGCGCACGGCTATCCCCGACATGTCTAAAATTTGTGCCACGTCGTGAGGGTGGACGCCATCCAGGGTAAATGCTGCTACGCCGCCTTTTTTATCTGCTGATGGACCCAGTAGATGCAGTCCCGGAATCTCTTCGAGACGTTCAAGGGCGTAGGCGATGATCTCCTGTTCGTGCGCTCGGACCGCGCTCATGCCTGCTTCCGTTAAATAGTCCACCGCGGCCCCCAGGCCGACCGCCTCGGCAATAGCAGGCGTCCCGGCTTCAAACTTGTGTGGCAGGTCATTAGGACGGAAGTATCTTAATTTGACTTCTTTAATCATGTCGCCCCCGCCCAGGAAGGGAGGCATGGACTCGAGTAGTTTCTCCTTGCCATACAGCACGCCAATGCCGGTGGGGCCAAGCATCTTGTGCGCCGAGAAGGCCAGGAAATCCACATCCAGGGCTTGTACGTCCACCGGTAAATGCGGGACAGATTGGGCGCCATCTACCAGGGTGAGAGCGCCAGCCTGATGTGCCAGCCGGATGATCTCTTCGGCAGGCGTGATCGTGCCCAGGACGTTGGACATATGTGTAAACGAGACCAGTTTTGGGCTTTGGGAAAGAAGCGTTTTGCAGGCTTCCAGGTCGAGCAGACCAGCCTCGGTTACCGGGACGAATTCCAGCCTGACGCCGCGTTCAGCCGCCAGGACATGCCAGGGAACAAGATTGGAGTGATGCTCCATCTCGGTCAAGATGACCAGATCACCGCTTTGTAGATTGGCGCGTGCCCAACTATAAGCCACCAGATTGATCGACTCGGTGGTATTACGGGTAAAGATAATCTGCCGCGACATGGGTGCATTGATGAAGCGGGCCACTTTTTGACGTGCTTCTTCGTAGAGAGCGGTGGCTTCTTCTGCCAGTGCATGGACGCCGCGATGGATATTGGCGTTCGAAAGGCGGTAGAAATTGTCCATTGCCTGGATAACCGCCAGCGGTTTTTGCGAAGTGGCCGTAGAATCGAGATAAACCAGCGGCACGCCGGGGCGCACTTCACGCTGCAGGACGGGAAAATCGCGGCGAATGTGGGCTATGTCGAGGCTCATGACTTCAATAATCCAGAATTTCTTTGCTTCCGCTTTTCTTAGCCGAACCAGCCGGGCGCAAATGCTCAGAGTTAGACGGATACCACAAAATCCGATCTGGCACCATCCAGCCATCGGTCAGGAAAACGTTAGAGCGGAACTGCACGGCGACCATTTTGGCGTCCACCTGAACAACGATACCCTTGATCCAGCCGCGCACGCGTTCGCTGCCCTTTTCGTGGTCACAAAATACCTCTACTTTATCCCCTACCTCAAACTCATGTTCTGGGGTAGGGCGGCGCATATAGGTAATTTTTTGTTCTATTGCCATCCAAAAACCTCCAGGGAATCCCTCCCAAAATATTTTTACGAGCCAAAAGCGGCCAAGTGGTGCTAGTCTTTTTCCGTTTTTATGTAGATTGCTTGCTGAAAGCGTTCGCGCACACCCTCAAATGGAATGCGCTGCATAATTGGGTCAAAGAATCCCTCTACAATCAATCGTTCGGCATCTTTGGGTGGAATGCCACGCGAACGCAGGTAGAAGAGCGGTTCCTGCTCGATTTTTCCGACGGTTGCACCATGGGTACAGCGTACGTCGTCGGCGCAGATTTCCAGGCCGGGGATACTGTCGGCGCGGGCCTGGTCGCTTAAGACCAGGTTGCGGTTAGCCTGATAGCCATCGGTTTTTTGTGCGCCGGGGGCAACATAAATCATCCCCTGCCAGACAGAACGGCTTTTTCCTTTGAGCGCGCCTTTGAAGAGCAAGTCACTGGTAGTGTGGGGCGCAAGGTGGTTTTGCTGGGTATCATGGTCCAGGTGCTGATTGCCATCGGCAAAATAAAAGCCAGACATGCGTCCGCTGGCGCCTTCGCCGACCAGGTCGAGTTCGGAGAAATTTTTGGTCAGGCGGGAGCCAACGGCCCCAAAAATCCAGTCCAGGTTGCCGCCGCGTTCTACCCGCGCACGTTCATGGCTGAAATTCCACACATGCCTGCCCCAGGATTGTAGTTCCACGAAACGCAGGTTAGCATCTTCACCGATATGGATTTCAACGAGGCCAGCATGCATGGAAGCGCCTGTCTCGTCGGGGGATGCGGATTCGTGGACATAGGTTACCGAAGCACCCGCTTCCAGCCAGACGATGATGTGCGAAATATGCCCCAGGCTTGTTCCCGGCCCCCAGAGAATGCTGTGCAGCGGTTGTTCGACGGTCACACCTTTGGGAACGTAGAGGAAAATGCCGTTTTGAGAGAAGGCTGAGGCCAGGGCGGCAAATTTGCCTTCCTGCGGGCGGACAATCTGACCGGCAAGGTGATTGACCAGTTGGGGATGTTCGCGTTCGGCGGTTTGTAAGTCGGTGAAGATGACTCCCTGGCTGGCAAGGGCAGGATCCAGGTCGAGCCGTGATCCGCCGGGGAGAAGGACAACCTGGCCGCCGTGTTGTTCGGCAATGAGGGGTTTGAGCAGTTCGTCAGGGACAGGCGTCAGGTCTCGATAGGCTTCGGGGGTAGGCAAGCGCAACTCCGCTGCCGGCAAGCCGCGCAGATCGGTGCGCCGCCAGGCCTCGTCGGTCGGCGCAGGCATTGGCAGGCGGGAAAAGGTCTCAAAGGCGCGGCGGCGAAAGTCGGCCAGCGCGCCGCCGGTTGGAAGCATATCTGCCGTGAAGGAAAGATTTTGGGCAACAGAGGTGCCCGGTCTTGCTCGTGAAATCGTGATTTTAGGTTTTTCCTGCATGTGTGTCCGTTTCAAGGTTTGACAGGTATGAGCCTACTGCTGTTAACCAATTGAGCCTTCCATTTGTAATTGGATCAGGCGGTTCATTTCCACAGCGTATTCCATTGGAAGTTCCTTGACCAGCGGTTCAATGAAGCCGGAGACAACCATGGTGGTAGCCTCTTCTTCACTCAGGCCGCGGCTCATCAGGTAGAAGAGTTGTTCTTCGCCGACCTTTGAGACAGAGGCCTCGTGGCCAATGGTGACATCATCTTCGTCAATCTCAATGTAGGGGTAGGTATCAGAGCGGGACTGTGGATCAAGCAGGAGGGCATCGCAGACGACGTTAGATTTGACTCCTTTTGCGCCTTTGTAGACCTTGAGCAGGCCGCGATAAGAAGCACGTCCGCCGCTTTTGCTGATGGATTTGGACGTGATTTTGCTTGAGGTATTGGGCGCAAAATGCACCATCTTTGAGCCGGCATCCTGGATTTGACCATTTCCGGCAAATGCCATCGAGAGCATCTCGCCGTGAGCACCAGGTTCCATTAAGTAGCAGGATGGATATTTCATTGTGACCTTGGAACCGAGGTTGGCATCTACCCACTCGTGGGTGGCGTCGGCAAAAACCTTGGCGCGCTGCGTGACGAGGTTGTAAACATTTGTGGACCAGTTTTGGATGGTGGTATAGCGCGAGCGGGCGCCCTTCTTGACAATGATTTCAATTACGCCGGAATGAAAGGAGTCGGTCGTGTATTGAGGTGCGGTGCATCCTTCAACGTAGTGTACCTGTGCGCCTTCGTCCACGATGATAAGGGAACGCTCAAATTGTCCAACATTGGCTGTATTCAGGCGAAAGTAGGCTTGCAGAGGCAAGTCTACTTTAACGCCCGGCGGGACATAGACGAAGGAACCGCCCGACCAGACGGCGCTATTCAAGGCAGCAAATTTGTTATCTTCAATTGGGATGACTGTTCCAAAATACTCGCGAAACAAGTCGGGGTGTTGACGCAAACCATCTTCAATGGAGAGGAAGATGACACCCTGTTTTTCAAGATGCTCTAAAATGGAATGATATACCATTTCAGATTCGTATTGTGCCCCTACTCCAGCCAAAAACTTGCGTTCGGCTTCTGGAATGCCAAGCCGATCAAAAGTGCGCTTGATGTCATCTGGGACCTCATCCCAGGATTTCTCTTGTTTTTCAGTCGGTTTGACGTAGTAATAGATATTGTCGAGATCGAGACTTCTCAAGTCTGGTCCCCAGGCAGGCATGGGACGCTGCATGAAGTGCTCAAGGGCTTTCAGGCGGAACTCCAGCATCCATTGGGGCTCGCCTTTCATGTAAGAGATTTGTTCTACAACTTCACGGCTCAGACCTTTTTTTGATTTGAAGGTGTAGTAATCATCTCGGTCGCGAAAGCCGTATTTGTACTCTCCAATTGTCTCCAGCAAACGGGCATCGTCGCTCATTCTTCACCTCTAAGGTCAAATCTACATTAGACAGCAATTCCATTCTCATATTTCTCGCGGATCCAGTCGTACCCATGTTCTTCAAGGTGCAACGCCAAATCCGGTCCGCCCGATTCAACAATCCGGCCTCCCAACATAATGTGGACAACATTTGGCTTGATGTAATTCAACAGGCGTTGATAATGCGTAATGACCAGTACCCCTAAATCTGGTCCGGCAAGTGTGTTCACACCGTCGGCTACGATTCGCAGGGCGTCAATGTCCAGGCCAGAGTCGGTCTCATCCAGGATGGCGATTTCGGGTTTTAGGGCTGCCATTTGAAGAATCTCAGCGCGTTTTTTCTCACCGCCGGAGAAGCCATCGTTCAAATAGCGACCAGCAAAGGCTGGATCCATTTTGAGCATCTCCATGTGTCCTTTGAGCAATTTGCGAAACTCAGGAATGGGGATGCCCTTGTCTTCAGGGTTTTCGGCCCGACGGCGAGCGTTAAGTGCCGTGCGCAGGAAATTGGCTACTGTTACACCTGGAATGGCAACCGGGTACTGGAAAGCAAGGAAAATTCCCAATCTTGAACGTTCATCTGGCTCTAAATCAAGGATGTTTTGACCCTTAAAGATAACTTCACCGTGGGTAACCTCATAAGCGGGATGTCCCATCAAGGTATATGCCAGGGTAGACTTGCCGGTACCGTTGGGGCCCATGATGGCATGAATTTCGCCCTGTTTAAGGGTTAGTGACACTCCCTTGAGAATTTCCTTGTCTGCAATATTAACGTGCAGATTCCTGATTTCGAGTTGAGACATCGAAAGACTCTCCTTTAGAAGACGATAAACGACAGACCCGTGACCAAAAGACTGATACTTGCCGCCTCAGGTCTATCGTTTGTTCTTTTGGGCATCATTATAGCAAATAGAGTTAGATTTGTCAATATTTATGATAATTTTCTAGTAAATCCCCCTCTTGGGAGTTTCCTTTCGATTTCACATTGCCTGTGTTGCTTCAGGAGCGTTCTGAAAGTTGCTGCTTGTAAAGAAAGGATGGTATTGTCAGGCTGCTTACCTTACAAACCGCCAAGTGGATTCCCTTGTTCATCATAAAGGGGCAGACTGTCTATGTCACCGCTTAAAATTTCAATAAATTCCGCTGCGACCCAGGCGCGGCCATTTGGGGCTGATGCAAACTGGATGAGATACCAATCTCCTTTTTGGGTGCGGCCTAGAATCACTACCTGTGTTTGTGGTTTGAGAACGCCAATGGCCTGACTGTTCTGGTCGGGAGCGAGGCGCACATTGAGCAAAATGACGGTTTTGCCGCTGGGTCCAGATGGAAGCGTACCTGGTAGCGGGATAATTGGTGCCGGTGTCCCATTATTTTCATCTGCAACAGGTGTTCCCAGCAAGTTGTAAATTGGCAAGATGCTTGGATTGCCATCGAGCGTTAGGACGTTGGCTGAGATCCAGGCTCGATGGCCGGGCCCAGACGGGTAATCAATTTGCAGCCAGGAATTATTTTTCAACCGGCCGGTTAGGGTGACAACGCTGCCTGGCAATAGAGTACCAATGCTGACGAAACCGGTTCCTGGTCCAACGCGAACGTTTGTAATGTAATTGACCCTAGCGGTTAATGCTCCAGCCGGAGGTAGGTTAAGGGGCAGTGGTGTGCCTGTTATCGTATATAGAAATGGGGGTAATACTTGTGGCGTAAGGCCTGTATCGGCGCCAATGACGATTGCCAGATGGCCCATTTCGCCTTTGAGGTCAATGGCCCTGGCTGTCACCCAGGCTGTGCCTTCGGGGGCCTGGGTATAGGTAATCCAAAGCCAACTGGCGTCCTCATTGCGGCCAATGACCTGTACTGTTTCGTTTGGGAAAAGGCCACCGATGCGTTCTCCAAGGTTTTTGTTGGGCAGGGTACGAACATTGGTTGCGATGCGTACAATGCCAGTGATGGGTTGTGGGGTTAGCGGCGTGGATAACGTAGGGGTGGCTGTGATAGGGGCATTGGTTTCTGTAGGGAAGATTATGGTATCTGTGGCTGTGGGGGGGCGGGCCGTGTTGCTGGCAACCGGCATCAAGGTGGGAGATGTTTTGCAACCTGCCAGTAGAATAAGCACTAATAGGGAAACAATACAAGTTTGTCTTGACATATCGTGTTGTTCTTTCTGACGATCTACGATAACGTCAGTTCGGGATAACAGAACAAGCATCCCCGCGGTTTGGTTTTGCTGCCAGAATTGCTCTCAGTGAAACCTTCAGGTTATTTCAATGGTCTACCCGAACTCAATTTATATTGCTAATTTTACCGGAAAATTGGATGACAACGCACATTTGTTTATATAATAGATATTTATCATAAATATTGACAAGTCACCCACTTATGGGTATACTGACACAAAGGAACAGGTGAGAGTGATATTATGAAAGCCACCCGCGAACGAATTTTACAGACTTTACTACGTCAGCCACGGACAACAATCAATGAATTGGCCGAAGCTGTTGGTATTAATCCTATCTCGGTGCGCCATCATCTTACCAATTTACAAATAGAGGGTCTGGTAGCAGCCGAAGAGGAACGCCACGGAGTGGGACGGCCGCGCCTGGTTTATTTTCTGACTGAGGCCGGCCTGGAGCGATTCCCGACCCGCTATCTGCGTTTGACCACGCATTTGCTATCCCAACTAAAAGAGAAACTACCTCAGCCGGTGGTAGGGCAGTTATTCTCTGATGTCGCGCAGGATTTGGCCTCCAAGCATTCAAAGCAGATGCAGGGGTTGAATCTGGAGCAACGCCTGGAAGCAGCGCGCAATGTTTTGGCAGAAGAAGGCTTTGTCATTGAATGGGAAAAGAAAGGGGATGAATACCATATTCATGAAATCAGTTGCCCCTATCTTCAGGTTGGGCAAAGCCACCCGGAAGTTTGCATGGTGGACCAGACCTTGATTTCCAATATGCTTGCTGTGCCGGCAGAGAAAGTGCGCTGTATTCTGGATGGAGACTCTTTGTGTACCTTTATTGTCCAGGCCGCCAAGGAGAAGACCGATGAGTGAGGCTGAGAAAAACGAAATTAGATGGCTGATTCACGATACCCATCCAGACCTGGTCCAACCATTACGGGAAAGTTTGTCTCAGGTTGTAGATCCAGAAATCGGCATGAATGTGATTCAGTTGGGCTTGATTCGTCAGGTGGAAATGCGGGACGATGTTTTGCATCTTAAAATGATTTTGACGACGCCGTTCTGCCCTTACGGTCCGGCAATAATTGAATTAACTAAAGAAAAGGCTCAACAAGCGGTGGACCGTCCGGTAATCATTGAAATTGGTCCGGAACCCTGGGATTTTTCGATGCTGGAAGATCCGTCCGCTTTTGATTGGGGGATGTACACTTAATCTAACCTGAGTTCGGGTTAGCGCAAAAAAAACAAATAATCACTGCAGAGACGCTGAGAACACCAGAAACACAAAAAATTAGTGTTGAAACTCTTGTTAGGTGGCTTTGTAGGTTTGTGTCTCAGCCTGTTGGTGGCGTATTCTGTTTTCTTTCCCAAAGAGTCCTGGCAATCATTTCCTGGTCCACCGGCAATCGGTTTACCCGCACGCCAACCGCGTTGTAAATGGCATTGGTAATGGCAGGCGGGGTGGGGATGCTGACGATTTCGCCCACGCCTTTCGCGCCGTAAGGGCCTTCGGTTGTGGGATGCTCAACGATGATGGATGTAATCTCCGGCGTAAGTTGGATGCCGGGGACGCGGTAACGCGCCAGACGGTCGGTGACCACCTGCCCGTCCTCGACAATGAATTCCTCGGTCAGAGCGTGGCCGATGCCCATCATCACGCCGCCTTCCACTTGACCTTGCAGACCAAGCGGGTTGATGGCGGTGCCTACATCATTGGCCGAGATGATGCGCAAGATGCGCACTTCCCCGGTCAGCGTATTGACTTCCACCTCAGCCGCCTGCGCCGCGAACGAGTAGGCAAAGTGCATGTCACCGCCTGTACCAAGCGGCTGAGTCTTGGGGGCTTCGTACTCATAGCGGATGCGTGGACGCTGGCCGAGGGCGGTCATTTCGCGATAGACTTCGGCGTAGGTAAGAGTGTTTCCGTTTACGTGCACTTTGCTATCCTCAAAGCGCACTTGATCGGGGCGCACATCGTATTTTTCGGCCAGTGCCGCGCTGATTTGTTCGCGTAGTGTGCGGGCTGCCAGGCGCGCCGCGTTGCCGGTCACGTAGGTCTGACGCGAGGCGGTGGTGGGGCCGCCGTTTGGGGTCAGATCGGTGTCCATAACGAGGACATGCACAAGGTCGGGGTGGAGCGAAAGTTCCTCTGCTACCGCCAGCCGCATGACGGTCACCAGTCCCTGTCCCAGTTCGGCTGCCGAACTGCGCACCTCAAAAGTGCCGTTTTCGTATAATTCCACGTCTGCGCCAGATATATCGGGCGCGCCGCCGCCCAGACCAGTGTTTTTGTAGGCTGCAGCAAAACCCCAAGAACGCACCAGATGCGGGGCATCGGGCACCGGGCGCGGCTTGAACAAGTCTGCGCGTGAAAGACCTGACACCCGATACATGGCCTCTGCCACCCGTTCAATACATTCCACCAAACCAACCGACTCGGTCAAGACCTGGCCGGTGTTTGTTATACTGCCTACGCGGAGAGCGTTCATGCGGCGTAGTTCTATGGGGTCAAGAGACAATTCTTTGGCCAGCATGTCCATCATACTCTCGATGGCAAAGGCTGATTGTAATACGCCAAAGCCGCGAAAAGCCCCGGCTGGCGGGTTGTTTGTGTACATGGCATAACAGTCGGCGCGCACGTGCGGAATGTCGTATGGCCCGGCCGAGTGCGTCGTGGCGCGCGTCATCACTTTTTCGCCCAGCGAGGCATAGGCACCCGTATCGCCGTACAGTTCGGTTTCCACGGCGGTCAACCGTCCGTCTTTTCTGGCTCCTAACTTGACGCGAATCTGCGTTGCATGCCGCTTGGGATGTACCAGCAGGCTCTCGCGGCGGTCAAACAGGAGTTTTACCGGACGACCGGTAGCATTGGCCAGCAGCGCAGCATGAATCTGCCCGGCAATGTCTTCCTTGCCGCCAAAGCCGCCGCCCATCAGTTGCCCGACAATACGCACCCGCTCTTCCGGCCAGCCTAATGCCCGCGCTACCTGCGTCCGGTCCTGGTAGGGGATTTGCGAACCGACATAGATTTCCATACGCCCATCCGGCGTTGGGACGGCTATGCTGCATTCTGGCTCCAAAAAGGCATGATCGGTGGCCGGTGTGTGGAAGGTGTGCTCCAGGATGACCTCTGCCTCGGCAAAACCGCGCTCCATATCCCCCTTGCGGACTTTGATGTGTTTGAGCAGATTTCCATTCTCGTGGATTTGCGGGCTTTCCTCCTGACGCGCTTGCACGGGGTCGCTGATCACAGGTTGCAGATCGAACTCCGCTTCAATCAGACCCGCGGCCTGCTCGGCGATCTCAGGCGTTTCTGCAGCGACGATGGCCAACGCGTCGCCCACATAGCGAATCCGTTCTCCGATGCCGATCATGACCGGCCAATCGTAGATGACCAGGCCATGTGTCTTTTCGCCGGGGATGTCTTCAGCGGTCAATACGGCGACTACCCCTGGCAGGGCTTTGGCTTTGCGGGTGTCCAGGCTCTTCAAGAAGGCGTGCGGCACCATGGCGCGGCGCACAGCAGCATACAGCATCCCGTCAAAGACCAAGTCATCGGTGTACTTGGCTTTACCGGTTACCTTCTCTACTGCATCTGGGCGGATGTGACTATGCCCAACGACTTTGTGGGCGCGGATGGAGTCGGGAATGTGTGGCGGTGGGACGGGTTCTCCTGTGCGCAGAGCATAAGCAGCGGCCTGGATGGCGTTCTCGATGGTCGGATAACCGGCACATCGGCAGAGTGTGTCTTTGAGCGCGGTGCGGATCTCCTCCCGGCTCGGATTCGGATTGCGCTGAAGCAGGGCGTAGGCAGTCATGATCTGCCCGGGGATGCAAAATCCGCATTGCACGGCACCATGTTGAACAAAGGCTTCCTGCAAGGGGTGAAGTTCTTCTCTCACCCCTTGCCCCTCTCCCTGAGGGAAAGAGGTTGGGGTGAGGGATGCCAACCCTTCAATTGTCAAAATTGTCTTTCCATCTGCTCGTTCAGCAGGATAGACACAAGATAGGACGGCTTCGCCATTCACAATGACGGTACAGGCGCCGCACTCCGCCTCTTGACAGCCAATTTTGGTGCCGGTTAGCCGCAGGCGTTTGCGCAGCAAGTCGGCCAGGGTTTCGCCGGGAATGGCGGGGAGGGTATGAGATTGTCCGTTAACGGTAAGGGTGATTTGGTCAGGCATATTGAGAATCTTGAATTTCGGCGCACAATTGTTTGAAAAAACTTCGTGACATTTGTGCCCTTTGTGGTAAAAAAGGTTTTTGCAGTGGACTCATTCCATGTTGTGCTCGTAATCTATGTACAAGATTTGATGTCCAGCGTTGCAGGGGTTAAGCCGCCCGTGACCAGGCTGTTTGCAACACGTCTTTGAATAATCCGTCTACAAGGTGGCGACGATAATCGGCGCTGGCGCGGCGCGGGCTGGTGCGGAATTGGACCTGGTCAAGCAGGGCTTCCAGCGCGCGCTCGATTGCCTTGTCTGTCAGTGCCTGGCCGCGCAATGTGGCTTCTGCCTCGGTAACACGGAAGGGGATGGGACCGCCCGGCCCAACAGCAATGCGGATGTCGTGAATCCAATCGCTCTGACGTGCCAGCCAGACGGCACAATTGAGGATGGGCAGGGCCACTCCCTGAGGGCGCATGATGCGTTTGAAACAGGAAGATGTCTGTAAGGCTTCTGGTTTCTCAGTATTTATGGGAATATCAAAACCGACGATTAATTCTTCGCCTTGTTTGATGGCGGATTTGCCAGGGCCAAGGAACAATTGGCTCAGTGAAACAATCCGACTTTCAACAGATATGCCGGTGATTTCAACCTGGGTGTCCAGTGCCAGCAGGGCAATCGTTCCGTCTGCAGCAGGGAGGGCGTGAGCGACATTGCCGCCCAAAGTGGCTACGTTGCGGACCTGGGGGCCGGCGATCAAGGCTGAGGCCTCGGTCAATGCCTGGGCATGGCGGGCAACCAGCGGGTCGGAATGGATGCGGCTGACGGGGACGGCCGCGCCGATGAAGAGATTCTGACCGCGCTGTTCAATCACATTCATCTCTGCCACAGCGGTCAGGTCCACCAGAGTCTGCACCGGGGCGTGTCGCCCCTGCCGCAGGTCGAGCAACAGATCTGTGCCACCTGCAATGGGGAGCGCGGGTTGGGGGGCAGAGCGCAGCGCCTGCCTGGCTGCGGAAAGTGTTTGAGGTCGAAGATATATTTGCCAGAGAGTCATGGTTAGAGGCCGCGCTCGCCACGGATATAAGGAACGCCCAAGGCGGCTGGGGCACCAATGCGCTTACGCATGGCTTCGCGCGAGCCGATTACCAGAACGATAACGGTAAAAGCGTAAGGGAGCATCTGCAGGAAAAAGCCCCAATAAGGATTATAGTAGAATGGGTTGGCTATGCCGAAGAGTGTGGTGGGACCCTGAATATCGAGGATAAGCCGGCGTAATGCGCCAAAGGCATAGGAGCCAACCGCAGCGCGGACGGGATCCCATTGAGCAAAGATGACCAAACCGATGGCAATCCAACCCTGACCAGCGGTGGTGAGTTCGCTGAACCAACCTGGAGAGACAGCCAGGCTAATGGTTGCTCCTGCCAGCCCGGCCATCATGCCTCCCACAAAAACATACAGATATCGCATCCGAAAGACGTTGATGCCCAAGGCGTCTGCTGCTGCAGGGTATTCGCCCACGGCGCGCAGGTGCATGCCTGGCCGGGTACGATTGATGTAGTACCAGGACAGAGGGATGAGCAGGTAGCCAAAATACACCAGGATGCTGTGACGGGTGAAGAAAATTGGCCCCAGGATGGGAATTTGGGATAGGACAGGGATGGAGAAGGCTGGCATAAGGGAGACTGTACCGGCTTTGCTTAAACCCTCCCCAAGCACCAGACTGATTCCGGTACCCAGAAAGGTTAGGGCAAGGCCGCTAACAACCTGGTCGGCTTGCAAGGTGATTGTGATAAAGGCGTGAATCTGGCTGATCAGACCGGCAAAGAGCATGGCTACCAAAACACCTAGCCAGGGGTTGCCGGTTGCAATGGTGGTGCTAAATGCAGACATAGCGCCAATCAGCATCATGCCTTCTACGCCCAGGTTCATGACGCCGGATCGTTCGGCAAGGATTTCGCCAATGGTGGCAAAGAGTAGGACGGTGCCGGTTGCAACGCCGGCTTGCAGAATGACGATAAGGTCCATGAGTCTACTCCTCTTCAGCCGTGCTTACAATGCGGAAGCGGTAACGCAAAAGGAAGTCACTGGCGATGAGACAAACCAGGATGATGCCTTGTATCATTTTGGGTACGCCAGAAGGTTGGATTTCGCGCCCGGCCAGAATTAAGGCGCCAAATAGAATTGAGACAAAGATAATGACCAAAGGATTGAGTTTGGAAAGCCAGGCGACAATGATGCCGGTAAAGCCGTAGCCGGCAGCAATAGGCGCTGTTTGAAGGCGGTGTACCATGCCGCTCACCTCGGACATGCCGCCCAGGCCGGCCAGCGCGCCAGAAAGCATCATGACCAAAACGGTGTTTTTGGAAATGTTGACGCCTGCATAACGCGCCGCCTGGGGATTATCTCCGATCAGACGAATTTCGTAACCCCAACAACTGCGGAAGACTATCAGCCACAAAATGATAGCGGCCAGAATACCGAAGAGCAATCCCATGTGTGTGGTTAGACCTCGCAGTGCTGGGATATGCTGGGCATAGTCCGTTAGGCGTGGCAGCCAGGCATTTAGAGGGAATTTGGGACTCATTTGAAATCCGGCTTCAGTCCAGACGGCAAAAATCCAGAAGTTGACCCAGGCAACGGCAATGTAATTCAACATCAGGCTGCTGATAATCTCATTGACATTAAATTTGGCTTTCAAATAACCGGGGATGAACCCCCAAATGGCTCCGCCTGCCATCCCTGCCAGCATCATGGCAGGAATGAAAATCCATCGGGATGTTTCGGGGGCCAGAACTTTTGTTAGCACAACAGCGCTGGCGCCAAAAGCGCCCATGATGAATTGTCCTTCTGCACCGATGTTCCACAATTTCATGCGGAAGGCTACAGAGCAGGCCAGGGCTGTCATCAAGATTGGCGTGGCTTTAACAATCGTGTCCGAAATTACCCCGATATTGCCAAAAGAGGCTTTTGCAATGTGCGTATAAGAGCGGATGGGGTCTCCCCCTGCTAATTTGATCAGGATACCGCCTAGAATAAGCGCGAAGATAAGCGCACTTAATGACACGAGCGGTGGATACCAGGCAGGAGGTTCGCTTAGACGCGGTTCAATGCGAATGCGGTAGGACTTGAGGCGTGTGAAAAATTTTGTTTTCTCAGCCATGCACGCGTACTCCCTGTTGTTCAATCTGTTCAAGCGGCGTTCCTGTCATCATCAGGCCAATCGTTTCAATTAGACCTGGATCTGCTTCGCCTGCCTCGATTTTTACTTCGCCCATGATTTTGCCTTCGTAAATCACATAGATACGGTCGCTTAAAGAGAGTAGTTCTTCGAGTTCTTCTGAGATGAGCAGAACAGCAGCGCCAGCCTCGCGCTGAGTCAGAAGAAGCCGATGAACGCCCTCAATTGCTCCCACATCCAGGCCACGCGTCGGTTGCACGGCCACCATAAATTTGGGCTGACCAGAAATCTCGCGTGCCAAAATGACCCGTTGTAGGTTCCCGCCTGAGAGCAGGCGTACCGGAGTCGAGACGTGTGGCACAATGATGTCGTAGGCTTGTTTGAGTTCATTAGCATATTGGACGGCCAGCGGCATGTTCAGAAGTCCATACTGTGCAATGGGAGATTGACGGTATTTTCTCATGATGACATTGTCGGTGACGCTCAGGTTAGGCGCGGTGCCGACATGAGTACGGTCTTCGGGGATGTACGCCATGCCGCGCTGAATGCCAAAGATGACACTGCGATTGCTGACGGTTTCACGGTTTAAATAAATACGCCCCTGTTTGCATTTACGCAAGCCGGTAATCACTTGCGACAATTCGCGCTGTCCGTTGCCGGCAACACCTGCCAGTCCAACAATTTCACCCGCACAAACGTTGATGGAAACACCGCGCAGGGCTGGCAAGCCTTTGTCGTTGTCGGCGTATACATCTTGTACATCCAGCACGATTTCTCCACGCTGGACAGGTTTCTTTTCCAAGTTAAAAATGACATCACGTCCCACCATCAAATTGGCCAATTGTTGTTTGGTAAGTCCTTTGGCGGGCTGTCCGGCAGCAGTTACTTTGCCGCGCCGGAGGACGGTCACACGGTCAGCAATGGCCGAGATTTCATTCAACTTATGGCTGATGAAGATGATGGATTTTCCTTGAGCGGTCATTGAACGCAGGATGTTGAATAGACCGTCAATTTCCTGTGGTGCCAGGACCGCTGTAGGTTCGTCCATGATGAGCACATTGGCGCCGCGGTAAAGCATTTTGAGAATCTCAACCCGCTGTTGTTCACCAACCGAGAGTTGCCAGATTTTGGCTCGCGGGTCCACTTCCAAACCAAATTGCCTGCCCAATTCTGCAATCCTAGCGTCGTACTGTGAAAGATTCAATATGAATCTGGGATTATCCAAACCAAGCAGGATGTTTTCTGTGACGGTTTGTGATGGAACCAGCATGAAATGCTGATGAATCATGCCGATGCCGGCGTTAATGGCGTCGCGAGGTGAAGAGAAAGTGACAGGAGCACCGTTGATTTTGATGATGCCAGCATCTTGTCGGTACATTCCTGCCAATATATTCATTAAGGTGCTTTTTCCTGCTCCGTTTTCGCCAAGCAGAGCATGAATTTCGCCGGGACGTAACTCAAAATCTACATGGTCATTAGCAAGTACACCGGGAAATCGCTTGACGATACCGCGCATTTCTACAACGAAATGGGATTGGGCAGGGGAGGTGTCTTTAGGGGTTGAGATGTTTGATGGAACCACGGTCATGCTCCTGGAGCGCATGGGATGGACACTGTTTCGATTGCCTACTTCCTTAAAGAAGGGGCCAGAACCCTTCGAGTCCTGGCCCCTTTGGTTTGACAAGAAGGTTACTGCAATGATGGTAGTTCGGCGGTGATACCTTCGGCCCACCAGTACATACCGATCTTGACGTCAGGATTCCACTCTTTGAACTGATCAAGATCAAATTGTTCGAGGGAGACGCCCTCTGCCAGGATGAGATTACCCTTGTTATCGTAAATTGGGCCTTTGAAGACATCAAAGCGGGTGAATTCGCCAGCCAGCATCTTTTCCAGGGTATCCCTTACCATAGCAATTACCTCGGGGTCGAGGTCTTTCATGCCGGGCGTCAGTTCCTGGCCTTCCATGAAGCCATACAGCCCTAGTGCACCGCTATCGGCATCAAAGTAATCCCAACCAGGGACATAACTGCCGTCAATGGTGCCTTCTGTAATCTTGGCGTAGATGGGACCCCAGTTCCAATAGGGTGCGGTCAGGCAGGCATCCACTTTGCAGGATCCATACCAGTCATAGGTAACGCCCCACTTGCCCTTCTCCTGCGCTACGTCTGCTACGGCTGGGGTGTCTGCGCCGGTGAAGACCACCTGCGCCCCAGCATCGAAGAGCGAAGCGGCTGCTTCCTTCTCGATGATGGGATCGTGCCAGGTGTTGATCCAGCGGACATCCATGGTGCATTCGGGGCAGGTCTTCTTCATACCCAGAGCAATGGCATTACCCAGGCGCAATTCTTCAGGAATGGGGAAGGTGGCCATGTAACCAAGTTTGGGATTGCCATCAGCCTTGGCGCGGGCGCCTGCAATCATGCCGGCCAGATATTTCATATTTTCCATAGCCCCAAACAGGTTACCAAAGTTCTTTTGGTTGGTCTTGTAACCGCTGATATGAATAAACATCACATCTGGGAATTCTTCGGCCACCGTTTCCATTGGATCCATATAACCGAAGGATGTGCCGAAGATGAGATTGAAACCCTTACGGGCCAGGCTGCGGAAGACCTGCTCGGAATCTGCCCCTTCAGGTACGTTCTCAATGTAGGCGGTATGGACATTCGGGACATTCTCCTGCACATAAACCAGGCCTTCATAGTGCGCTTGTGACCAGCCGCCATCATCATGAGGGCCAATCAGCACCATGGCTACATTGAACTTGCCGGCTTCCACATCTGGGATTTGCAGGCCGCCCGTTTCGGCTGGTGGGGCGGCGGGTGCTTCTGTCGCGGCGGGGGCTTCAGGGGCAGCCGGTTGTTCGGCGGCTGGTTGTTCAGCGGCGGGCTGTTCGGCAGGTTTGGGGCCGCAGGCTGCAAGGACCATTGCAACGACAGCCAGCAAAAGGGCCGCAATATAAAACGACTTGCGCATTTACTCCTCCTTTATGAGTTAAACGGTAGAATGAGATAGAGATAGTTTACAAGCGTGAGGGGGGGATGACAAGTACTCTTTGATGAGCAACCTCCTTTCGGGTTGGGAGATATGTTGTCTGACAACTTCATTGTATAACAATTTTGGCAAAAAAATCAAGTACATTTCTCACAATAAATTCGGTCAATTATCCAAAATGCTGCTTTCAAGGCCATAAGGACATCCCTTGCAGTAGTCCAGGGAAGTACCACACCTGTTCATCAGTGGCTATCTGACCATTAGGTAGATAAGATACGCCGTCTGATAAGTTTAAGGGCCCGATCCAGAGATTTAAGCCAAAAGCCAGTTCTTCAATAAAACGATCCAGACCCCTGTTTGCCTGTGGAGAGAGGGCTTGCCCTCGGAAAAAACCAATGGCGCTGGTGTCGCTTTCGTTGATATCTGCCCAATCGGGCCCATTCCAGCGGAAAGCAGGCTGCCAGTTGCCATCTTGCGCAGATTTGACAGCCGTCACGTAGGCCGGCCCCCAGTTGAAATAAGGGACCCCCAGGCAGGTTTGAGGCGCATTTTCGCAAGCAGGGATAGAATCATACGGGATGACCCAAACGCGGTTTCCGGTTGCGGCTTGCATTTGAGCAACCATAACGGCTTGTTCTGCGTCAGGACTCAGGATCAGTACATCGCTCCCGCTTGCATACAGATCGCTTGCCTTTTGGGCTGGCTCACCAGCAGGTGTAACTACAAACTTCAATGAAGCCGGGTCTTGGGCGCGATAGGTTTGCCAGCAATATTTTGCACCCAGAAAGGCTGAAGCCGCCAGCCGCCGACTCTCGAATTCATCTCTCAGGCCCAAATAACCGATTATTCCAGTCTGCGTGGTCAGGGCAGCCGCGCAGCCTGCAATCATTTGTCCGTATTCCATGCGTCCGGCGATATTGCTCAGGTTGGGCAGGGCGGCATAGTTATACCCAGATGGCCAGGCCTGATCTCCGCCGATAATGACTACGTATATATTCGAATTGGCGCGTGCAAACTGGAGGCCGCTCTCTGCCATTTGGTTGGATGTGAAAATGACCAGGTGTGCACCTTGCTCTTTAAGTTTCTGTGCTGCCAGGGTCGGCTCCAGATTGGGCAGGTCAACGTAAATCATTTTTGTGTCTGGAAGTTTTGCTTCCACGTAAGTTCCTGCCAGATAATGCGCCTGATTCCAGCCCTGATCGTTATAGGGACCGCTTAGAATCAAACCAAAGGTGTAAAGTATCGGGGTAGGGACTTCAACCAGCGTGGGGATAAGGGTAACGTTCGAAAAGTCAAAATCTGGCTGAACGTATCTTGGAGCACAGGCTGCCAGTCCAAGAACGATTCCAAGCAGGCAGAGGAGGAAAATTTGTTTCAGATGCCCCGATGTCAGGCTCATGGTGCACAACCCAATTCAATTTTTATACTTTGTACGGCTTGATCTTTTGCCGCGCTGGCCGATGTGTTTTTTTCTATGCGCGTCCAGAGTTGACACAAGAGAGGACGCATGTAGTTTTTACTAACCAGGTAGGCTTGTCTTGTAATCTCTTGGGCGCGTTCCCAATCTCCAATATGGGCATAGCCTTCTATAAAGACAAACCGCTCTACGGGGTTGTTGGGATAGTCATTCAGTTTGAAGGCAATATCTCCCAGAGCGGCTACTTGTTCCCAATTGCCGCGTTGACGTGCCAGGTCAGCCTGTTCAAAATAGTAACACCAGCCATGAGACGGCTCAGGCTGGTAGATTGCCGGCAGTTCTGGCTTGCCTTGTGTAAGAATCCACTTGCTGCTTGAAAGTGCTGCCGCTTCTCGCATCAACGGCTCTATGAGTTTATTGTTGATGTCCAGGTCTGCTTCTAACACCCGCAGGCAAGAGGGGGGAGAATAGACGAGAACGATAGCCTGTGACGTGTTCCCATAGAAGACGGCGACGCGGTCATAGTCATGTGCTGTCTGGTAACCCGGCTTGAGGGCAGGCAAATTGTTGCCCCCTAAGCGGTTGGTGGGAAAATAAATCATGTAATAAAGTTCACTGGAACGATTCTCGGGCGCGTAAATCCAGTTTAATGGCGTCGAAAGAGAATTATCGCTGTAGTACGAAATGGCATCTTCGTTCATAATCAGCATGGTGCCTGGTTGGATGCCCGGCATGCGCCATGTCATTTGCCAGAACAGGTTTTTCTGGGTTACCCAGGCGCGGCGGTATTCGTCACTCCACTGGGATTGCCGGCCCGCAGAAAAGGCTACCACCAACACCACCAGCATTATTTTTATCCATTGTTTTGCTTTGAGCCACATCAACAGACCTGCCAGGAGCAAACTGGCGCCCAGCATAAACGGAATGGTGAAGCGGTTCATTGGGAAGGCAAGCGTCGGCGGTTGACCAATCAGATAGAATGGCCAGCCGGCGATGATGCAGATGAGCATACCGGCAATTGCGGCCTCTTTCCCCGCCGAACGAATATTTGACGGTTCATCCCGGACTTTTAGGAGGGTTGCCGTTAAACCGGCCGCTACGCCACCGGTGACCAGACTCCACAGCGCGAAGACGCGCCAGCCAAGCATGAAAGGATCGGGAATAGAAAAGGCCTTAAGCCAGGCTGGCAGGTTGACCAGCCATATGCTTTTAACAAGCATTTGGACCAGGTCTATTAAAGTGTGGAGGGGTGCCGCGCCGAGGCTTTCAAGCAAGTTAAATTGGTAGTGGGTTGTCTGTCCTTCGTACAGGAAAAGCCGCCAGTAGAGCGAGAGCAGGAAAACGCCCAGGTAGGGAATCCAGGCGCGGATGGTGTGAATCAACCTCGAGCGTCGGCCCGAACCGTGATGTGAGACAACAAAAATGGCTAGCGGGCGCAAGAGGTCCAACAGGAAGAAATATTCCAGTGTCCACAGATTGGCCGCCGAAAGGAGAATGGCCAGGATCGTTAGCGGCCAGTAAAGGCGAGGCTTTTCCTGCGCAACGAGCATGAGCCAGAAGGAGAGCAGGAAGGCTGTCAGGATAATCCAAAAATGTGCATATAAATAGGCCGCAAATTGTTGGTTTAAACCGGGATAAACCAACAAAAGCAAACTGGACCAAAACGCCAGGCTCTTCTGCGTTGGCCAAAGTTTGCGTAGAAGCAGCCAGAATGCGATGCCCGTCAACCAGCGCCAGATCAGACCAAAGATTTGCCAGGCTAGCGGCTTATGCGGCAGAATCCGCGTAGTGAGCCAATATAACTCGCCCCAAATGGGCCGATTTTCTGAGAAATAGAGCAGGTTTTTTTCGCGGCCTAATTCGTAGGGTATCCATGACATGGGCAGGTCGTCCCAATAGAAACCCAGAGACGAAACCTGTAAGCCATAAGCCAGGACACACACGCCCAACATCAGCAGCGGCGGGCCCGCAAGCGAGTTGACGAATCTGGCAAGGCGAATGCCAAATGTGTTCATGCTCTGATATAAAACACCTGGCGGAAGAGCAATTCCCCCGCCAGGTGTTTTTCTAGATGGTTACGGCACAATCCACGTGCCGGTCTCGCCCTTGAGGGCGCGGCCGATATTTTCGGGGTTGGTGATGAGCGCCTTGCCGTTGGGGTTGGCTTCCAGGAACCAGATGATGGCCTGGATCTTGGGCGCCATTGAGCCTTTGGCAAAGTGTGTGCCTTCGGCCAGGTACTGTTTGGCCTCGGCCAGGGTCATCTGGTCAAGCCATTTCTGGTCGGGCTTGCCGAAGTTGAGCGCCACCTTCTCGACCGCGGTCGAGATGACGAACAAGTCGGCGTTGATTTCGCGTGCCAGCAGGCTGGAGGCGTAGTCCTTGTCGATGACCGCTGCCGTGCCGACGTATTCGCCCTCGCCCTTGTCAATGACCGGGATGCCGCCGCCGCCCACCGTGATGACCACGATACCGGCATTCAGCAGAGTCTTGACCGTTTCGAGTTCGACCACTTCCTTGGGCAGGGGCGAGGCGACGACGCGCCGCCAGCCGCGCCCGGCGTCTTCCACCACGCTCCAACCGAGTTCCTGTTGGCGGCGTTTGGCTTCGGCCTCGTCCATGAAACCGCCGATGGGCTTGCTGGGATTCTGGAAGGCCGGGTCATTCTTATCCACCAGCACCTGGGTCACAATGGTGGCAACGTTCTTCTTGATACCGCGCCGGTAGAGTTCGTTTTGCAGATTTTGCTGGAGGGCGTAGCCAATGGCGCCCTGGCTGTCGGCGCCGCACACGTCCAGCGGGACCTCGTGCATGCCCTCCACTTTCGCGGCGATTTCGGACCTGCGCAGGATGAAGCCCACCTGCGGCCCGTTGCCGTGACCGATGGCCACATCCCAGCCGGCCTCGATCATGTCGGCGATGTGATAGCAGGTCTCTTTGGCGGCCTGATACTGGTCTTCGACCGTCTTGTGCTTTTCGTCCTTGATGAGGGAATTGCCGCCGATGGCGACGACTGCAAGTTTGCGTTGGGTCATAGTCTCTCCTTGTGTACCTGTGTACTTGTGTACCTGTGTACTTAACTTAACTCATCGTCAACGCCATCACCGCTTTTTGCGCGTGCAGGCGGTTCTCGGCTTCATCGTAGACGACCGAGTTCGGGCCGTCAATCACGCCATCGGTGACTTCGATGTTGCGGTCGGCGGGCAGGGGGTGCATGTAGATGGCGTCCGGTTTGGCGAGGGCCATTTTGCGTTCGTCGGTGATCCAGTGGGCGTATTTCTTGATGATCTTGGCGCCCTCTTCCGGGTCAGGCGTGTGGATCATTGCGCCCCACGACTTGGCGTAGATGATGTCGGCGTCCTTGAAGGCTTTCTCCATCCCATCCGGGTCAGAGATGACCTCGAAGCCGGCGCCCGCTTTTTTGGCTTCTGCTTCGGCCTGTTCCATGATTTCGGGCATCAGGCGGAATTCTGGCGGGTGGACGAGGGTCACGTCCAGACCGAAGCGCGGCATCTGCAGGATGAGCGACTGCGGCACCGACATCGGCTTCTGGTATGAGGCGGCGTAAGCCCACGAGACGACCATCTTCTTGCGGCGCAGGTCGCGGCCTTTCTTTTCGACGATAGTCATCAGGTCGGCCAGGCACTGGAAGGGGTGGTAAATGTCACACTGCATGTTCAGCACCGGCACACGCGAGTATTTTGCCACATCACTGATGTACTTGTTGCCCACGCCCCAGTCCACATGACGGATGGCAATGCCGTCGAAGTAGCGGCCGAAGATTTCGCCGATTTCCTTGGGGGTATCGCCGTGCGCGATTTGGGTGGTGCGGCTCTCAATGAAAGCGCCGTGTCCGCCCAGTTGGGCGATGCCGGCCTCGAACGATCCGCGCGTGCGGGTGGACGAGAAGAAGAACAGCATCGCCAGCACCTTGTCGCGCAGATAGGGATGCGGCTCATTGAGAGCACGCTTGCGCTTCAGGTCGAAGGCCACATCCAGCACGGTTTCGACTTCTTCTTTCGTAAAGTCCAGGTCGCCGATTAAGTCTCGGCCGTGTAGGTCAGTAATCATGGTTATCTCCTTGTTTTGTGTCGGTAGACAAGTACACACGTAGACAGGTACACAGGAACATGCATCCAGGTGTTTCCTTGTTTACATGTGTACCTGTATACTTGTTTACTATTCCATCGCACCCAACACCAGCGCCAACAGCGCCATGCGCATCACCACACCGTTGAAGGCCTCCTGCCAGTAGCGCGACCAGCGGGTGATGTCCACGTCGGTCGGGACCTCATCCATGCGCGGCAGGGAGTGGAGCAGGATGGCGTCCGATTTGGCTTTGGTCGCCAGCAGTTCGCGGGTAATCTTGTAGTTGGCCGGGGTCAGGCCCACGTCACCTTTGCGCTCGTCGCGGGACTTGGTGTAATCTGGCTGGACGACCGGCTCGACCAGGATGACATCGGCGTCGGCAATGGCCTGCTCGACATGCTCGGCCTCGCGGAAATCGAGGCTGTACTGGCGCAACTCGGCCTTGAATTCCTCGGTCAGCGACATATCGGGCGGGGCCACGAAGGTAATCGGGCAGTCGAACTGGGTCAGCGCGTAAGCCAGCGAGTGCATGGTGCGCATGCGCATATCGCCCACCGCCAGCCACTTCAGGCCGTCAATCGTGCCTTTTTCCTTCAGGACAGTGTACAGGTCGGTCAGAATCTGGGTCGGATGCTCGCCCCAGCCGTCGCCGCCGTTGATGATCGGAACCGAGGCCCACTTGGCCGCCTCGTGCGGCGCGCCCTGCTGGAAGTGGCGCATGACGATGACATCGCCGTAGAATTCCAGCATCTTGACCGTGTCCTTGATGGACTCCTGGTAGAAGTCCCCGGCGCGGGTCATCTTGGCGTCGGCGAAACCGGTCACGTGACCGCCCAGGCGGTGCATGGCGGCCTCGTGCGCCAGGCGCGTGCGGGTGGACGGCTGATAGAAGGCCGTCACCAGCGTCTTCTCCTTCAGCAGGTCGCTGTTGCGGCGCTGAACGGCAATCGGCTCCAACTCAGCCGCCACGTCGAAGACATGGAAAAATTCGTTTCGTTCGAAATCTTTGAGGGACAGAATGTCCCGGCCAGCAAAACTACGCATGGTGAAACTCCTTTTGGTGGTTTAGTGAGTGTGCAGGTAGACAGGTACATAAGTATACAAGTATACAGGTATACAGGTCTCCTTGCCTACGTGTCTACTTGTTTACATGTGTACTTGTCTACGTGTCTACTTGTTTACATGTGTACTTGTCTACTTGTTTACCTCATTCTCATCCTCATCCTCCTCATCCACTTCCTGCCAACTCGCATCATAGTCAGCCTGATCTTCGTGGATTGCCCTGTCGCCATATTCCTGCGAGCCGGCGCGTTGACGGCGGACGTAGGTCATGAAACCGTTGAGCGCCTGTTCCGTCTGGCGGATGAGTTTGTAAAGCGATTCGAATTCGGGTTGACCAATATACTCCAATACACGCGCGTCGATCAGCCTGGCCAGCGTTTCCATCAACTCGCCGCGAGCAATGGAGTAGTAACGCAGGCTGTCGAGGTAGTGGTAACGTCCGTAGGCTTCGCCGATGTTGCCGGTCACGCCTTTGGCAGAACGGCGAATTTGCACATACAAGTCGAATTTCTCATCGGGAGGCAGAGTCTTCGAAAAAGCATGTACTCTCGCCATCACCTCCAGCGCGAGTTGATAGCATTCCAGGTCCTCGAACCCGCGCTTGCCCTTCTCCCCCGGCGATTCATACAGCGGCCTTCTCTCACTCATAGTTCACCATCTCTACCTGTCTACCTGTTTACCTGTCTACCTGTCTACCTGTTTACCTGCCTACCTGCCTACCTCCCTCCCCAAAACCCCCGGCAACAGCGCATAAAACTCCGCCGCGGCCACCACCTCGTCCAGCGGGACTTGCTCTTCGATGGTGTGAGCGAACTTTTCGTTGCCCGGCCCAAAGCCGATGGAGGGGATGCCCGCCTTGCCGGCCCAGTACGTGCCGTTGGTGGAGAAATCCCATGTGCCGAGTTCGCGCTTCTCGTTCCAGAGCAGTTCGACGGTCTGCTGCGCCGCCTGAGTCAGCGGGTGAGTCTCCTCCAGCAGCCAGGGCGGATAGAACTTCGAGACCGGGAAGGTAAATCCCGTGTAGGAGGGCGTATCGTAGAACAACTCCTCCACCTGAATCTCTTCCTGCAAGTAGTCGGGAATCAGACCTCTCACCTGAGCAATGACCTCCTCGCGCGTTTCGCTCAGGGTTATGCGGCGGTCAATGTAGATGGTGAACTGGTCTGGCACGGCGTTGATGGAAGCGGTGCGCGCCTCGGCGTCGGTCACGGCAATCGAGGAATAACCCTGCACCGGATGGTAACCGAAGCCAAAGCGCATCCGCCGGTCGAGGTCGCGGATGGCAGCAATAATCCCGGCCATTTTGTAGACGGCATTGTCGCCCAGGTAGTGCGAAGCGGCGTGTGCCGAGCGGCCTTTGGCGGTGACGCGCAACTCCACCCGCCCCTTGTGGCCGCGATAGACCTGCATCCGCGTCGGCTCGCCGATGACCACGAAATCGGGTTTCACCTGCGGGTCCACCTCCACGAAGGCGTTGGGAGCGATGCCGTCGCACTGCTCCTCCATGTTGCCGAAGTAGTAGGCGGTGTAGCCGTCGAGCAGGCCGAGGTCGCGGGCGATCGCCAGCCCATAGACCATGCCGGGGGTGGAGCCTTTTTCGTCGCAAGCGCCGCGGGCGTAGAGGATGCCGTTCTCCACCTTGCCGGTGAAGGGGTCCCATTCCCATTCCGCCGGGTCACCCACGCCCACCGTGTCAATGTGCGAATCGTACACGATGACGCGGGGGCCGCTGCCGATGCGCCCGATGGTGTTGCCCATCTTGTCGAAACGCACGTCGTCGAAGCCAAGTTGGCGCATTTCGGCCTGGATGCGCTCGCCCACGTCCTTGATTTGCCCGTCCATGCTGGGAATGGCGCAAATGTCGCGCATGAAACGGACGATTTCGCTTTGGACGTTTTGCACCCGATCGCGAATTTGTCTGACTTTATCATCCATGACTAGGTACTACCAACCTTTCGTACAATGTGGAAACGAAAGTAACCGGGCAAAAAGTAACTGTGAGAATAGTCCACGATGCGTCCGGATGCGCTATAAAGGCGCGATGTGAATTTTAAGAGAACATCATCTCGTTGAATTTCCATGGCCTTAGCCACCTCAGTCGTGGCATTTGTAGCGCTAATATCTGCGCGCGAAATAGTTAGCGCGTCGCCACGTTGAAGCAGGTAGTCTAACACAGAGCCGCCGAATTTTTCCGGCAGGTCTCCGGGGCCGAGGACATCTTTAGGCAGGATGTCTATCAGATAGGCTGCTGGGCGATTGTCGGTTAGAATGACCCGTTGAATCTGTGTCAGGGGAGTGCCGAGAGGAACATTGAGTGCTTCGGCCTTTTCGTGGTCGGCAAGAATCTCCTCGACCTGCAGGTAACGGACGGTGATATTCATGTTTTGGCGCTTTGCCAATGTTTCCAAACTTTCCAACACTTCCAGCCCGCTTTCAAGGATTGGAACCCGCCCAACAACAAAAGTGCCCGCTCCCTGCCTTCGGCGAATCAGCCCTTGGGTTTCAAAGGCACGCATCGCCTCTCTTAACGTTGCGCGACTGACCCCTAACTGTCGAGAAAGAACTGGCTCTGATGGAAGACGTTCGCCCGGCGAAGTATGAGAGATGATTGCAGCCAGTTCGCTCTGTAAGCGTTGGAAAGGAAATTGTGACATGTATCACCTTTAGAACAAAAGCACAGGTTGGCGACTATTTTTCGATCAGGGGGATGAACTCGAAGCGGGTGACATCCACCAACCCTAAGTCGGAAATACGCAGTTCTGGTATCACCACAAGGCCCAGCAAACTCAGTTGCATGTTGGGGTTGTTAATCTTACAGCCGCAGGCCCGAAATCCATCCAGTACCTTAGCGGCTTTTTGGGCTACGACTTCAGCAGGCTGGTCGGACATCAGCCCGGCGATTTTAAGTTCCACCAGGGCAACGACTTCGCCATTTCTGACAACCACCTGCCCGCCGCCAACCTCGGCCAATTTGTTTGCAGCCAATGCCATGCTGGCATCGTCTGTTCCGACCACTATCAAATGATGACTATCATGAGCAACGGTTGAGGCTACCGCGCATGGCTGATTGAAGCCAAAACCTTGCACCAGTCCCAGACTGATGGCTCCGCTGCCCTTATGGCGTTCAATAACGGCCACCTTAGCAATGTCGTTTTGCAAATCGGCATGGATTTGCCCGTCTACAACCGCGATGTCTAATCTTAGATGACGGGTAGGCGCCTGATTCTCAATGATGCCAATTACATTCGTTCGGACTGTGCCAGTGCTTTTTTGTGTTTCTGGCAGGCGGATTTGAAAATCTTCTGCCTTCAACGGTTGTTTCAGATGGACGGATTGGGTTGCCCAATCAGGGTAAGGGAAGGCTGGCAGAGAAATGGTTAAATTGCCGCGCTCAGCGATGATTTGTCCACGTGAAATCACCATTTCGGCAAAGAATTCCTTAACCTCATTGACAATCAAGATATCTGCCCAGCGGCCAGGTGCCAGCATACCGATTTCACGACTCAGACCAAAATGCTCAGCCGTATTGATGGTTGCCATTTGGATGGCGGTCATGGGCGGCAGGCCTTCCTTCATGGCGTGTCTCAGGACACGGTCCATGTGGCCTTGCTGGGCCAGCGTAGCGGCATGAGAGTCATCGGTGCACAGAATGAAGTGACGCGCGTCGAGTTTGTATTTTGTGATGGCTTTGACCTGCGAGGCAACGTCCTGCCATGCCGATCCGTAACGCAACATAGGTTTCATCCCCTGACGGACGCGTTCAATCGCATCTTCCAGGGTTGTACCTTCGTGATCGTCTTCGGGTCCGCCTGCAACATAGGCGTGGAATGCTGGTCCGAGGTCAGGCGAGGCGTAATGGCCGCCAATGACTTTTCCGGCCTTACGCGCTGCCTCCATCTCGGCCAGCATTTTCGGATCGCTGGCCGAAACGCCGGGATAATTCATCACTTCACCCAGGCCGATGATGCCGCTCCATGTCATGGCTTCGACGACTTCGTCTGGCCCAATTGACCCGCCAGGCGTTTCCAGGCCGGGCGCAGAGGGAACACAAGACGGCACCTGCACCCAAACGTGAATCGGCTGTTGGGCGGCTTCATCCACCATCAATTTGACGCCTTTTAAGCCGAAAACATTGGCGATTTCGTGTGGATCAATGAACATGCCGGTTGTGCCGTGCGGCGCTACGGCGCGCACGAATTCGGTCACGGTAATCATGCCCGATTCAACGTGCATGTGACCGTCCAACAGCCCAGGCACAAGGTATTTGCCGCCTGCATCCATGACAATCGTACTACCCTTGATCGTATGAGAAGCATTTGGCCCAATGTAGGCGATCCGTCCGTCTTTGATGGCAATGTCTGTATTTGGAATGAATTCACCAGATTGGACGCAGACCCATATGCCATTGCGGATGACCATATCCGCCGGGATGCGACCCATGGCTACATCAATCAAGGTTTTGGTGAGTGTTGTAGAAGATGACATAGCGCCTCGTTATTGGAGAAGAACCAGAATGGCCAGCGCTTCCACACCAGGCCAATGCCAGCAACAAGCAAGACGGCTAACATGGCCGGCCAGCCGAAGATCACCATCGTCAGGAAGGCGTTCATCCGTTTTCCAGCAGACGGCGGGCGGCCCGGTTGTGACGTTCCACCAGTCTCCGCTCTTCGACTGTGACCAGTTGCCCCTCGCGGACGACAAACTTGCCGCCGATGACGGTGTAATCCACGCGCACCGGCTGGCAGAAGACCGCCGCCGCGACCGGATCGTGCAGTGCCCCGGCGTAGTCCAGGCGGTCAAGTTTGATAGCAAAGAAATCGGCGCACTTGCCGGGTTCGAGCGAGCCGATGTCCGAGCGGCCAAGCACGGCCGCCCCGCCGCGCGTCGCCAGCCAGAGGGCCTGGCGAGCGGTCATCAGAGCCCTCTCCTCACCCCCTCTCCCATCGGGAGAGGGGCCAGGGGTGAGGGGTGAGGTGAGGGAAAAACCGGTGATTCCCTCGCGCACCCGCGCCAATAGCATGGCCTGACGCGCCTCCGCCAGCAGGTGCGAACCGTCGTTGCTGGCGCTCCCGTCCACGCCCAGACCGACCTTCACGCCCGCCGCCAGGTATTCTTTGATGGGAGCAATCCCCGAAGCCAGGCGCATGTTTGAGGTGGGGCAGTGCGCCACGCCGCAGCCATGCCGGGCGAAGGTCTGCACTTCCTCGCCGTTGACATAGATGGCGTGGGCAAACCACACATCCTCTCCCACCCAGTCCAGCGACTGCATGTAGGGGACCGGGCGGTAGCCAAACTTTTGCAGGCAGAATTGCTCCTCGTCCTCCGTCTCGGCCAGGTGGGTGTGCAGGTGCACGCCGTACTGACGCGCCAACGCGGCGGACTGCTTCATCAGGTCGCCAGTCACCGAGAAGGGCGAGCACGGGGCAAGCACAATCTGGACGAAAGAACCCGGCTTCGGGTCGTGGTAGGTCTCTATCAGCCGCTGACTGTCGCGCAGGATGTTCTCTTCGGTATCCACCACCGAATCGGGCGGCAGGCCGCCGTCTTTTTCGCTCAGGCTCATCGAGCCGCGCGAGGCGTGGATGCGAACGCCGATTTCCTGCGCCGCGGCAATTTCATCGTCCAGTTTCGAGCCGTTCGGGTAGAGGTAGAGATGGTCAGAGGCGGTGGTACAACCGGAAAGCGCCAGTTCGGCCAGGGCGGTCTGGGTGGAGATGAAGATGTCTTCGGGAGTCAGCCGCGCCCAGATGGGATAGAGCGTCTTCAGCCAGTTGAACAGGTTGGCGTCCTGGGCGGCCGGGACGGCGCGGGTGAGGGTCTGGTAAAAATGATGGTGGGTATTAACCAGTCCCGGCAGCAGCAGGTGGCCGCGCAGGTCAAGAATCTCGTCGGCGCTGGCGGGCAAACTGTCGGTCGGCCCGATCTGCTCGATGAAACCGTCGCGAATGAAAAGACCACCATCGGGAATCTCCCGCCAGTGGTCATCCAGGGTGACAAGGTAGGCGTGTTTAATTAGGAGTGTGCTCATGGTTGGAAACGAGGAGAAAAGGTCTAGTTGTCTGACAACTACGCTTCTAGTGTAACAAAAAAGAGAATGAATGTCAATTGCCAGAACAAAATAATGTGGCATGTTTCCAAAAATGAGGGTAAAAATGCAGGCTGTTTGCTCAGAATATATTTATACTTGAGAAAGGCGGGAAGGGTTTGTTAAAGCATTTGGAAGTGATTGACAGTCTTTCGATAGGGTTTGGCAACTCCCGTTGTCTAAACTTTTCTTATAGCCTTGGTGCTATAATCTATCTACCCTATCTGGAGGAGAATTATCATGAGCGTTGGACGTTTGATAGCCATAGTTTTCATTTTCATTGGTGCTACCATTGCATGGATGATTTTGGGAACCAGCATTGTTGTGCGCTCCGATTTTGGCGATACCAGTCTTATGCGCCAGGTGCAAACACTGTGGGGCGCGCCGCATACCCAGGCTGCTCCTGTAGTAACGTGGACAAAATCCAAAGACCATACTCAGGCCCTGGAACTGGACTCCAGTAATATCAACGTAGATTTAAAACTCCAGCATCGCCGCAAAGGCCTGTACTGGTATGCCACGTATGAGGTCGCCTTTGATGGGACCTATGCTTTTACCAACACCTTAGACGAAGACAAGGTGTTTACTGTCACGTTTGACTTCCCATCCTCTGGCACGATTTATGACAACTTCGAGTTTCGGGTAGGAGACCAGTTGGTCTCGCCGGGCAGTCAATTGTATAGCGGTGCCAGCACAGAAATTGCTGTGCCACGCGGGGCCACCGTGCCAATTCACGTTGCCTACAGGTCGCGCGGTCTGAACGAATGGCGTTACAGTTTTTCAGATGGCATTACCACGGTCAAAAACTTCAAAATGACTGTCACTACCGACTTCGACGAATACGATTTCCCCGAATCCACAATTTCGTCCTCTACCAAAACAAAGACTGCGCAGGGCTGGGTTCTGACCTGGGAATTCAACAACCTGGTTTCGGATTTTGACCTGGGAGTCAAGATGCCTTCTAAACTCAACCCCGGCCCCCTGGCCAGCCGAATGAGTTACTTTGCCCCGATCTCCCTGCTGTTTTTCTTTACGATTCTGATTGTCCTCGGCGCGGTCAAGGGCAAAAATCTGCACCCGATGCACTACTTTTTCTTGAGTGCCAGTTTCTTTGCCTTTCATTTGCTCTTTTCTTACCTGGTGGATCACCTGCTGATTGAAATTTCCTTCATCATCTCTGCTTTGGTTTCGATGGCGCTGGTGATTACCTACCTGGGCCGCATTAACGGCTGGCGTTTTGCCTTGTGGGCCGGGCTGGCGCAGTTCCTTTTCCTCGTACTTTTCTCGTACGCCTTTTTCTTTGAAGGTTACACCGGCTTGGTGATTACGATTGGGGCTGTCGTTACCCTGGCTGTGATGATGCAGATAACCGTGCATGTAGATTGGGGGGATATTTTCCGCAAGAAGGAAAAGAACGGTACGGCTTAAGCGCGCTATTGGAGAATTTACCATGCCCGACCTTAAACGTTTCATCCTAAGCCTTGGCCTGCTTCTGACTCTTTCGGCTTGTGCTGAACCCGAGGTGATTCCGGCTTTGCCGAGTGCCTTCCCTTCGGCCACGCCCATGATCCTGACGGTTTTCCCGACCTGGACCTCTACGCCGACATTGCCGGCCACATCTACTCCCAGTTTGACACTTGAGCCGACCTCGACGACCGAACCGACGCTTAGCCCCACCCCCACTGAGACCGCCACACCCGAGGCCACACCCACGCCAGTCAAATTGCGCGGTGAAGTGTTGGAACTGGCCAATTGCCGTTATGGTCCGGGCGCCCCCTATTTGTACAAATATGGGTTGGTCCGAGGCAACCGCCTTGAAATCATTGGCCGCCGCGAAGATGGTAAGTGGCTTTATGTTCAGGCAATTGGCGGGAACAACCCCTGCTGGGTCAAAGCCTCGCTCTTACAAGTGGATGGCGATGTAATGAGCCTGGACATCTATTATCCCGAAAAGGCCCCCTTGCCAAAATCCCCCTACTACCCGCCCACCACGATCTTGAGTGCCTCGCGCAACGGTAACCTGGTGACGGTCTCATGGCTGGATATCCCGCTGCGCGCAGGAGATGAAGAAGACGAAAATATGCTCCACTACATTGTGGAAGTCTGGCGTTGTGAGGGCGGACAACTCATTTTTGAACCGCTGGCTACTAACGATCTTTCAATCACTTTTGTGGATGACCCTGGCTGCGACCGACCCTCCCATGGCCGTGTTTTTGTGCAGGAGAAGCATGGTTTTGCCGGTCCGGCTGAAATCCCCTGGCCCTAATTAACCTGAGTTCGGGTTAGTGCAAAAAAGCCCAAATAATCACCGCAGAGACGCTGAGAACGCCGAGAAACACAAAAAATTTAGGTTGAAACTCTGTGTCTCGGCGGTGAAATTCTTTATCCCGAACTTACGTATTAGGAAACGTCCCGAAAGTTCTGGCAGACCTTCGGGACGTTTACACTAATGACCATGTGTGTGGGGATGGCCGTGCTCCAGTTCTTCTTCTGTAGCCGGCCGCACGCCAACTACAGTCACATCGAAGTGCAGTTCCTTGCCGGCTAGCGGATGATTGAAGTCCAATCGTACTTGCTCAGCGTCCACGCGGTCAATCCGGGCAAAGATCGGTTCCCCGTGTTCTCCCTCCATGCGCAGGGCGATCCCCTCCTCAAGTTGCAGATTGGACGGAAATTCGCTGCGCGGCACTTCAATGAAAGCCTCATCGTCACGCTCGCCATAGCCGTCCTCAGGCGAGACCGTCACATGCTTGCTTTCGCCAAGCGCCATCCCTTCCATCTCCCGCTCTAGACCGGGGATGATGTTTCCAAAGCCATGCAGATATTCCAGCGGCGCATTCTCTTGGGATGCATCAATCTCTTCACCGTTGACCTGCAAACGGTAGGCAATTGACACAACCTGGCCGTCTCCAACACGTAAAACATCACTCATCTTTATTCTCCTTTTCTGGCCGATAATTTATTGAGACAGCCAGCGTACTGATTTTATCCTGTTTTGGTTAATTCGGGATTAAGGAAACGGCCTCGAAACGGAATCAAGCCGGGGCCGGGATTGAACCAACCGGTTCCTGCCCGACCCCGTGCCTGTTCTCGTTAAACCGGCTTTATTCTCCCTGTTGAATTTCCGCGGCGCGCAGGGTGTTCTTCATCAACATGGCAATCGTCATTGGGCCTACGCCGCCGGGGACGGGGGTGATGAACCCTGCCACCTCTTTGGCTTCATCGAAGTTCACATCTCCTACCAGGCGGTAGCCGCTCTTTTTGGTTGGGTCAGGTTTGGAGTTGATGCCCACGTCAATGATTGCCGCGCCGGGTTTAATCCAATCGCCGCGCACCATTTCTGCTTTTCCAATGGCAGCAATCAGGATATCGGCCTGACGGACAACGGCGGGTAAGTCGCGAGTCCGCGAATGGCATACCGTCACGGTGGCATTCTTGCCGATCAATAATAAGGCCGCAGGCATACCAACGATGTTTGAGCGTCCCAACACCACCGCATTGGCGCCTTCAATCTGTATACCGGTCTGCTCCAGCAGATAGATACAGCCGTAAGGGGTGCAGGGTACAAACAAGGGATCGCGTCCTTTTTGTGCCAGGCGGCCAATATTCAGCGGTGAGAAGCCGTCTACGTCTTTTTCGATGCTGATGGCTTGCAGGACGCGCTCCTCGTTCAAGTGAGCCGGCAGGGGCAATTGTACCAGGATGCCGTTTACCTTGGGATCTTCGTTAAGTTGTTTAACCAGACCTTCGACCTGTTCCTGTGTTGCATCGGCTGGCAGGTGATGGTGGAAGGATTCCATTCCCAATTCGGCACAGGCTTTTTGTTTTGAGGCAACGTAGGTGGCCGAATCCACGCGGTCGCCAACCAGCACGGTAGCCAGCCCTGGTTTGGGTTTGCCGGCTGCCACACGTTGTGCCACTTTGGCGGCTACTTCGTCGCGCACTTGCTGAGCAATCAATTTCCCGTCAATGATTTGGGCTGTCATTGTTCCTCTCTCCTCGTCATTTTTGTTTGGCATTTCTGCAGTTAATTATACAATTTTTGTCTTACGGTCGAATAGTGACAATTGGCCGGATAAATGTCCTTTTCGTCGCTACTGACGTTTTTAAGGCTGGAGTTCACAGATACTCCTTCAACTGGCGGCTATAGTGCGGCTGGCGTAACTGACGCAGAGCATGGTTTTCAATTTGGCGGATCCGCTCGCGCGTCAGACCGAATTTTTCGCCCACCTCTTCCAGGGTATATATCTTGCCGTCATCCAGTCCGAAGCGCAGTTTCAGAATGCGCGCCTCGCGCGGTGGCAGGCTGTTGAGAATCTCCTCAAGCCGTTCTTTTAGCATGACTTGATACACATTCTGGAGAGGGGAGGGGTTGACGTTATCCTCAATAAAGTGGCCAAGTTCTGATTCTTCATCGTCCCCTACGGGCGATTCAAGCGAGAGCGGTACCCAGGAAACCTGCATCATCCATTGTAATTTCTGCACACTGATTTGCAGTTTGTCTGCCATTTCTTCGATGGTGGGGGTGCGTCCCAGGCTTTGTTCTAACTCATGGCCGGTTTTGTATATCTGCCGAATGCGTTCTACCATGTGCACCGGCACGCGGATGGTTCGCGCCTGGCAGGCGATGGCGCGGCTAATGGTTTGCCGAATCCACCAGGTGGCATAGGTGGAAAAACGAAAGCCGCGCTGGTATTCGAATTTCTCTACGGCTTTTATCAAGCCCAGATTGCCCTCTTGAATCAAATCGAGAAAGGGGACCCCATGGCCAATGTAACGCTTGGCAATGCTGACTACCAGTCGTGTATTGGCTTTGATTAGATGTTCGCGTGCCAGGGCACCATCCTGGACAATGGCCTCAAGCCGATGCAGGGTGACTGGATTTGGGCGCGGTCCCAGCCTGGCAAGTTTTTGTTTTGCTTGTCGTCCATTGTCAATGCGGATGGCGAGATTGAGTTCTTCTTCGGCTGTAAGCAAGGGCACGCGCGACATTTCTTTGAGGTAGAGGCCGGTAATGTCGTCTGATGAAACACTGCCTTCTTTCTCTAAAAGTATGTGGTCATCGGGCGTGCCAATTTCTATAAATGGAGATGGCCAGGCTTCATCGTCGCTGGTATCTAAAATTTCAACTCCTCGATTGCGAAGTGTAAGAAGGATGACGTCCAGTCGTTCGGCATCCTGCCTGACGTTTGGAACAGCCTCCATCAAGTCGTCCGTAGTCAAGTAACCCTGAATGCCGGCTTTTTCAAGTAACATTTCTATTTTGGATTGCAATTGCTTTTGCCGACTCATGGGTGTTACATAACCTCCCAAATTGCCTGCAGACAATGATTGGATTTTAGGCAGCCGGCTTTTTAGTTGGTCGGTCTGCGTGAGGAAGAGATTTTCCTAAGGATTGAGTAAATCTTTGAGTTTTGAAAACGGCGATTCATCCTGCAGGTTTGAATGGCCGCAATCTGCCTCGTTTAAGTTTTGGCCGCATTGCAGGCATAACCCTTTGCAGTCTACTTTACAAATGGGGTTGATCGGGATTTCAAGCAGGGCATAATCGCGTACCAGGGGTCTCAAGTCCAGGTGTGCGTCTTCTGGCAGGATTAGGCCGGAATCGGTGACAGAGCGTCGGGAGAAGGCAAACAGTTCTTCGATTTCAAAGGATACGGTTTGCTCAAAGTTGCTCAGGCAACGGACACATTCCAGGGTGAATTGGGCCTCAAAATGACCTTGCAGATACAGTCCCTGAGGCGTCCGTCCTACATGGACGATGGCCTTGAAATTGCGCAACTCCAGGTCGTCTGCGACCTGGAGTTTTTGAAAATCGAAATCGAATTGATGGCTATAACCGACTTCCTGGCTGACGATAAAGCCGACGTTAAATCGGAGGGGGTTGCGGGGGTGGCTCACGTTAAATCTCGGTTATTTTTAAGGAGTATGAAAGCATTCTAGCACACTCGACCGGCATCGTCAAGTGTTTTTCGTGTAGCCAAAAAGGCGTGTTGAGGATGGCAAAGACTAAGCTGGGGGCAAGGATGGGGAGCGATGAAGTAGGGGCTGGCGTCATCGTCGCTGTCAAAGGGGAGGGGGGAGGAGGGGATGTTTTGGGCAAGCAGGCGGGGGGTGTAAAAGGAGGTGTTTTTGAGTTTTACCCAGTTTTCGCTTGGGGTTGGGGTGGGTGAGGGGGTGAGGCTGATGGTGGGTATGTCAGCCGTGACAATGTAGTAAAGGATGCGGCTGCCAGTTTGAAGGGCGCTAGTCCAGTAG
>Ga0209381_1000667_pt1 | contig 74829 bp, 69 predicted proteins | sample DewCreD2012metaG_FD_184111 | JGI IMG/M metagenome (GOLD analysis project Ga0209381, IMG submission 184111) | Hot spring sediment bacterial and archeal communities from British Columbia, Canada, to study Microbial Dark Matter (Phase II) - Dewar... ... | reverse complement strand
CCAGGATTGGGACAGAAGGCAAACCAGTGCACAGCATACCTCCCTGACCGCAGAAGCGGTCATAGAGTGTATCGCACAGGCTGGCCTCTTTCCTTCAAATCTTTACACAAGGTTGAGAGCACTACTTAGCGCTTACCCGAATCGTAAATTTCGCCCGCTGCCTTCGGCCCCACCGACTTCCCTGCAAAGAATATCAGCGCAACAATCGTGAACAAATATGGAATAATGTAGAAGAATTCCCCAGGCAGCGATTTCAGCAGCGGAATATCCTTCGCATAGAAGGACAGCGCAGTTGAGAAACCGAAAAAGAGCCCTGCCCACATGACACCAAAGGGGTTCCATCTTCCGAACACGAGCGAAGCGAGCGAGATGAATCCCGTACCATGAATTGACACCAGTGTATACTGAATGTCCGCTGTAAGCACCATCACAGCTCCACCAAGCCCTCCTAGGGCACCGGACACAAGCACGCCAAAATACCGCATGCGATAGACATTGATGCCCATGCTGGCCGCAGCCTGCGGATGCTCCCCGCATGATCGCATCCTGAGGCCAAGCGGAGTTTTATACACTACAAACCATGTCAGGAACACGGCCACAATCGCGATGTAGAACGTTGGATAGATTTCCTTGAAGAACATGCGCCCCAGGACAGGGATGTCGCTGAGGAATGGCACACTGAATTTCTGGATGCCGTTCGAAAAGGCGCGGGTGCGCTGCTGATGAAAGATGATCTGGCAGAGATACACAGTAAGTCCGCCGGCAAGAATGTTGAGCGCCGTGCCCGAAATAACCTGATCCGCCTTGAGATTGATGCTCGCCACAGCGTGCAGAATGCTGAACACAAGACCTGCAGCGAGTCCAGCAAGAAGTCCGTACCATGCTGCCGCAGGATTGCTCCCTTCAAGAAGAACGGTAACGGTAGCACCAGTAAAGGCTCCTACCATCATGATGCCTTCGAGGGCGATATTGACAATACCTGAGCGCTCGGAAAAGAGCCCGCCCAGCGCGGTCAGAATAATGGGGGCAGAAAACATGAGCGCAATCGGGAACATCTGCAAAAACATCTCGAATGTCATACTCGATCCCCTTCCGTGGTGGGTGCCTGCTTCTTTTCGAACCTGTCGAGCACCATCTTTATGCCATATTTCATCGCCACGAACAGCACGATCGAAGCCTGAATGATCCCCGCGATTTCGCGCGGAATCCCCTGCGACTGCATGAGCGGCTGGGCTGCCTTGAGTCCGCCGAACAGCATTCCTGCCAGAAGGATGCCAGACGCCTCATTACCGCCGACAAGGGCTACCGCAATGCCGTCGAAGCCGTATCCTTCGGCTGCAGGGAGCGCACGTCCGAAATTGAAGGTACCCACCGTAATGACCGCCCCGGCCAGGCCTGCGAATGCCCCCGCAATAGCCATCGAGCTGATGATGTTCCTGTCAACCTTCATGCCAGCATAGCGCGCCGCTTCCTTGTTGTAGCCGACGGCACGCAGAGAGTAGCCGAAGGTAGTCTTGTTGATGATGAACGAGAAAATGAGCAAGGCGATGATGACGGGAATGAAGCCCCAGTTGAGGCGCGAATTTCTCGTTATGCTCTCGAGAAACGGCGACTTGAGCAGCGCGGTCTCTGGAAATGGCGCGGTTTTTACCCTGTCGACCGAGCCGAATATGTTCAGAATGGTGAAGTTGTTCAGATGCAGGGCGATATAGTTCATCATGATGGTCACGACCACTTCGTGAACTCGGAACTTTGCCTTCAGAAGGCCGGGGATAGCCCCCCAGAGCGCCCCAGCCAGAATGGCTGCAAGCATGACCATTGGAAGATGAATTACCTTGGGTGCGCGCACCAGAAGCGCCACCGCTGTCGCCGCGAGCGATCCGACCATGAGCTGACCTTCTGCACCAATCGAGAAGAGCCCGGTCCGCTGGGCAAAGGCAAAGGCCAGGCCGGTGAGGATGATCGGCATGGACTGGATGATGAATTCGCCAATATACCGGCTATTGAGCGGCTGGCCATACATGATGTCAATGCCCGAAAAGCCCTTTACAATGGCTGCATACATGGCGAGGGGCGAGCGGCCAGTCAGGATGACGATGAGCGAGCCCAGTATGAATCCCAGAAACACCGCGATGAGCGGAAGTACGATCTTTTCTTTTCGCTTGGTCATGAAGTCTCCTCCGTTCACGCCATGGCGCCAGCGGCTGCTGGCTGGTGTTTTCTCAGGGCTCCCGACATCATGAGGCCCAGCTCGTTTTCGTTGGTTTCCCTTGCATCGACAATACCGACGATTTCGCCGTTGTAGATGACGGCGATGCGGTCAGAAACATCCATGATTTCATCAAGCTCGAGCGACACAAGGAGGATCGCCTTTCCCTTGTCGCGCTCTTCGATGATGCGCTTGTGGATGTATTCGATGGCACCGACATCGAGCCCTCGCGTGGGCTGAACCACGATGAATACATCCGGGGAACGGTCTATTTCACGGGCCACGATGGCTTTCTGCTGATTGCCGCCAGACATGGAACGCGCGGGGGTAAATGCGCCCTGGCCCGAACGCACATCGAATTCCCGGATAAGCCGGTTAGCATTCTCAAGGATCTGTTTTTGGTTGAGAATTCCGAAATTCGCGAAGGGTTTGCGGTAGTAGTTGTGCACTACGAAATTCTCCCCGAGGGTGAAATCCAGGATAAGGCCGTGTTTCTGCCGGTCTTCCGGGATGTGCCCCAGACCCAGATCGGATCTTTCTTTAATGGAAAGGTGTGTTATTTCCTTGTCTCTCAAAAAGATTCGTCCAGACTCCGCCTTCTGCAGCCCTGTGATGGCATACACGAGCTCGGTCTGGCCGTTGCCATCGATGCCGCAGATGCCGAGCACCTCGCCGCCGCGAACGCTCAGCGAAAGGTTTTTGACACCAAGCACGCCTTTGCTGTTCTTCACGTTGAGCGATTCGATGCGCAGCAGTTCCGGACCTGGCCGGGCAGGATTTTTCTCTACATGGAAATTGACCTGGCGGCCAACCATCATTTCGGCCATCTTTTCTTCATTGGTATCGGCGACGGGGACGGTACCTACCAGTTTGCCGCGCCTGAGCACTGTGCAGACATCGGCCACTTCCTTGATTTCCTTCAGCTTGTGGGTAATGAGAAGAATGGTTTTCCCTTCCTGCACCAGGCGCCGCATGATATGCATGAGCTCGTGGATTTCCTGCGGTGTAAGGACGGCGGTCGGTTCGTCGAAAATGAGAATTTCGGCATCCCTATAGAGCATTTTGAGGATTTCCACGCGCTGCTGCATGCCCACCGAGATGTCTTCTATTTTCGCACGCGGATCGACAGCCAGACCGTAGAGTTTGGAGATTTCCTCGACCTTGCGCTCCGCGCTCCTGATGTCAATGGTGACGCCCTTTCTGGGTTCCATGCCAAGAATGATGTTCTCGGTAACTGTAAAATTATGTACGAGTTTGAAATGCTGGTGCACCATCCCTATGCCCAGGGCTGTCGCGACATTGGGGTCGCTGATTTTCACTTCCTTGCCTCTGACTCTGATGGTGCCGCTGTCTGGTTGGTAAAGTCCGAAAAGGATGCTCATCAGTGTGGATTTCCCAGCGCCGTTCTCCCCCAGAAGTGCATGGATCGAGCCTTCTTCGATTTGAAGAGAAATATCGTCGTTCGCTCTGATTCCGGGGAAATCCTTGGTGATGTGGAGCATCTCCACAATATAGGCCACCTGCAACCCCCTGGATTAGGATAATGTCTCAGTATATCACAGAGCAGGCCCTTTTGCCAGATGGAACTGTGTACCAGATGAAATCAGATCGGCGCCCCGGATTGGCGCAGAAACCGTGCAAGCGACTCAGCATCGGTATAGAGCCAGGCATGAATACCGAGTCTGGAAGCCGCTTCCACATTCTCCGGGCTGTCGTCAGTGAAAAAGGCTTCTTCCGGGCGCACTCCTTCAGCACGGAGTATGAACTGCCAGAAAGCCGGGTCGGGCTTGGCGACATGCATGAGATGCGAAGCGTAGACCGCATGGAAAGGTTCGTACATGCCGAGCCTTTCATTGATGATATGGTGGCAGTCGATGGTATTGGTGCCGCATACGACCCGCGCACGGCGGGCAAGTGCCCGCACAAGTTCGAAGGTAGGCTCGTCCCTTGCCGGCTTGAAGAGCGTTTCAAGATAGTTTTCAGCGGGAACGATGCCGGTCCGGGCCGAAAACCGGCGCCAGAATTCGGCACTGTCAATTACGCCGCGGGCAAGCAGGCCGATATCCGGAGGCAGAAGCCGGCGCAGTTCATCATGCGTAAGTCCCAGAACTGCAGCTACTTCCGCAATGATCATGTGCCTTCGGATGAGCACGCCGCCCTCGTCGAATATATACAGCCGCAATGGGTGCCGGGCTGTGTCAGGGACATGATCCGGGGCGCTGCTCCCCGGCGCGACAGCTGCGTGTGCATGGTTCATGTCTTGCTCCCGGTGTATATTCCTGCACCCCTCAGGAAGTATTTCGACATGGTGAAGAAGAGAATGAAGACCGGCAGAGCCGCGATGACCGCCACCGCCATCATGGCCCCTTCGTCCGTGCTCATTTCAGAGGTAAAGCGCACGATGTACAGAGGAATGGTCTTCAATTCGTCTTTCTGCACGATAAGCAGAGGCCACAGAAGATTATCCCATTGGCCGCGGAAGGCGAGAATGGCGAGAGTTGCAATGGCTGGGGAAGCATTGCGAAATACAATACTGCGGAAAATCTGCGGCTCAGTACAGCCATCGATGCGGGCGGCATCAAGAAGTTCGTCCGGAAAGCCGAGAAGGTACTGCCGCATGAGAAACACACCGAAGGCGCTCGTCAAAAAAGGCAGAATGAGACCTATGAGGCGGTTCTGAAGCCCCATCTTCACTGCAGTGAGATAGAGAGGAATCATGACAGTCTCGAAGGGGATCATCATGGTTCCCATGATGGCCATGAAAACCACATCGCGCCCCTTGAAATCGAATTTCGCAAGCCCGTAGCCAGTCAGAGAGGCAAGCAGAACCGAAGAAACTGCGACAGAGCTCGATACGATAAATGAGTTGAGGATATTGCGCAGGTAAATCCAGGAACCGTCCTGTCCCCTGAGTGCCCGCAGGTAATTCGACCAAAGCGGTTTTTCGGGTATCCAGCGATAGGGAATGGTGGTTACATCGGTTCCCGGCATGAGCGAAGCGCCAAGCATGAAGGCAAAGGGAATCAGCGCAACAAGACAAGCGGTAACCAGCACTGCCAATGCAAGCAGGTTCCCGGTTCTATGCATCAGAATACTGCGGCGGAATGGAGAAACAAGAATGCCATTTTTCATTCCAGGTCCTCCCCTCTTCCCCCCGCCTTGATCTGCAGCCACGAAAGCGTCAGAAGAATCACGAAGAGAATGAGGCTCATGACGCTCGCCTTGCCCAGATTCTGATCTGTAAGCGCGGTGCGGTAAATGCTCAGAGTCAGCACATTGATGGGTGCCAGCGGAGCTCCGCGCTGGGTAAACAGGTACTGGGTCGAAAATGTCTTGAGACTGCTGATGAAAATCATGACGGAAACGAGGGCCATGGTCGGCCGCAGAAGCGGCAGGGTAATGCGTGTCAATCGCTGCCAGGCATTGGCGCCGTCGATCATGGATGCTTCGATCACACTGGAGGGGATCTTGCCAATTCCTGTCACGAAGAGAATCGTGTAGTAGCCGATGGTCTTCCATACGTATACTAGAATGGTTGAGATCTGGACCATCGCTGGATCGGATAGCCAGTGGTGATCGATGCCCGGCGTTCCCATGAGCGCATTCAGAAACTGGTTTGCAAGGCCTCTCGGGTCAAAAAGGAGCAGCCAGACACTGGCGGTAACGACCGAGGAAAGGATGGCTGGCGAATACAGCGCCATCTGGAAAAAACGCCGCCCCCGCCTTCTTTCCGCGATGAGTATACCGAACAGCAAAGCACCCAGAAATACCGGGACGAACACTCCAATGCAGAATACCGCGGATGCCCGCATTGAGTTCCAGAAATCCTGAGAATTCAGCACCTGGACATAGTTCTGGAAGCCCACGAAGCGCGGCGGTTTGAGTGACAGCAGTTTCTTGTTGTGAAAGCTGGTCCAGATCGCATTGAGGACCGGATAAAGAGAGAAGGTGACAAAAAAGAGAACACCGGGGAATATGAAAAACCAGCCCCAGCGGTTCTTTCTATATTCAAGCGAATTCTTCTGGCGTGTATTCATCGATACATTCCGCACATGAAAAAGATGGTACCGCTTCTGCGGGCCCGGTGAAGCACTGCAGAGCCCTTGCCCCCGCGTGCTCAATGATGGGCCCGGCCAGAAACGGGTTTATATGGTAAGCATGCCGCTCGATCAATCAGCGGCATCGAGGGCAGCCTGTGCATCCCTGCGCAATTTTTCGAGCGCTGCCTTCGGATCGACTCCTCCCACCATGACGCTCTTGATCGTCTCGCTCAGCAAAGTAGAAAGCTGAGAGCTCGCCTTGCCGACATAGACAATCCTGGCATTGGCGAAATCCTTCATGAAGACATCCGAATAGGGCATGCTCTTGAAGACTGCCGAATCGAAGAGTTTTTTCATCGGCTGAACAATGGCGACCTTTTCGAGATACTGATCACCATGGTCGAGCATGTATTTTACCAGCATCCAGGCGGCCTGCTGTTCGATCTTGCTGGACTGGGCATTTACCATGTAGTAATGGCCCGAGTAGTTGGCGGTAACCTTTTTCTTCGCATCTTTCCACTGCGGGAAGGGAACCACCATCCAGTCGCCGGAATTGTAGAAGGCAGGATTGGCCGCCTTCATCCGGGCTTCCTGGTATAGACCAGAGAAAGACATCGCGACAGTGCCGTTGTTCTTGTCGAATTCGTTGCGAGCGGCGGCATAGGTCGGCGAACCCAGGTTTTTGCCGGTAGGGCCGAGTTCCTTCATCCATGTCAGAGCCTTGAGCCATGCTTCGTCGCCGATGATCGCTTTCTTGCCGTCCTTGGATACATATTCGCCTCCCAGCTGTTCCACCATCGGAATGAAGAGATTGGGATAGGCATCGTAGCGGAAATCGAAACCGCGGCGCGTGATGATCTGGCCGTCTCGCTTCACGATCTTTTCAGAAAGGCTTATCAGGTCTTCCCATGTCCTTGGCCAGTCCCTGTCCGGATCGATGCCCGCTTCGCGCAGCATTTTCCTGTTCACAAACAGACACATGTTGGTAATCTCGAGCGGAAGGCCATAGATGTCGCCGTCGCGCTTGACCGGATCGAGCATGCCGGGAAGATAGTCATCCTCTACATCGCCAGGACCGCGATATCCCAGCGCTTTGTAATCGATCGGAGCAATGCGCCCGTTGTCGAGGAAGGAGACGGCATTTCCTATCGACACATTGAAAATGTCAGGCCCCTGGTTTGCGGCGAAGGCGGTGGTAAGCGCTTCGAATATCCGGTTGGAAGGATAGGTGACATAGTTGACCGTGATTCCCGGATTGGCCGCCATGAAATCGGCAATGAAGCCTTTTTCGAGCGCTGAACGGTTGGGGTCATCATGGGTCCAAAGATCGATGGTTATTTTTTTGCCGGCAAGACCGGTGACAACCGGCGCCTGGGCAAATGCCATGCCCGCCAGGAGCAGCACAATCAACATTGCCATACCTGCGCGTTTCATTGCAGAACCTCCTTGGATGTTCTGGGCAGACCCGCGATTTCCACATTGGCAAGCTGCAGGTCTGCTCAGAAAGTCTTGCAGAAAGGATTCTACAATGGAAGCGGCGCAGACGCAATGAAAAATTCATTCGTTATTTCTTTTCATCCCGGTCAGGATATTCAAGCTGAAGATAAAAAGCACGAGGAGAAAGGCCGCACCCCAGGCCTTCTGGTGCCAATCTTCATAGGGACTCTTGATGTATTCGTAAATGAGCAGGGGAAGAGAAGAGACCGGACCGGTTACCGAAAAGGTCAAATACGGGCTTCCAAAGGCGGTGAACAGCAGGGGTGCTGTCTCTCCTGCAGCCCGCGCTACACCGAGCCCGATCGATTCCTTGAGGCCTGACCGCGCAGCGGGTATCAGCACCCCGGTCAATGCTCTCCAGCGAGGAACACCCAGTGCGAGAGCCCCCTCCATGTATGAGGGGGGAACCATATCGAGGGATTCCTTCATGATGGTAGTCATGACGGGGATCATGACAATGGAGAGGGATACCGAGCCTGCGATGGCAGAAAAACCGCGCAGAGGCACCACAACCCAGGAATATATGACAACGCCGATCACGATTGAAGGGATTCCCTGCAGAGTACTTATCGCAGAGGACAGTATGCGGGCTTTTTGTGAATCGCGGTGCTCATGGAGATACAGGCTAGCCAGGAGCGAAAGTGGAATGGAGATCGCTGCAGCGAGTACGAGCAGAAGGATAGTTCCAATAATGGCGTGGGCGACCCCTCCTCCCGCTTCGCCAAAAGGTTTCTGGGCGCGGATGAAGAAATCGAGATTCAATGCTGGAATACCCTTGATAATGATTCTGCCGACAATCAAGATCAGCATCAGGAATACGATAGACGCCGGAACAGCTACCGCAATGCGGAAAATCCGGTCAGCCCTCGTGCGGACTGCATGGCGTCCTTCATAGAGAGCAGGAGTACCGGCAACTGAGCACTGTTTATCTGCCATATGCCCCCACCCCCTTTCTCATCAGTGTCCGTCCAATCCAGCCAGCACTCATGGTGATCACCAGCAACAGCAGAGCAAGTGCCATCATGGCCGAGCGATGCAGGTCGCTTGCCGCCTCGTTGAACTGCGAGGCGATGACGCTTGCAATCGTGTTTCCAAGAGAGAACAGCGAGGTCGGAATGCGGGTTGCATTGCCGATCAGCATTGTGATGGCCATGGTTTCACCCAGAGCTCTGCCCAGTGACAAAAGAATTCCCGCCGAAATGCTCTGCCAGGCTCCAGGAATCGAGACGCCTGTAATGACTTCGTATTTGGTAAGGCCGAGGGCGTAAGCTCCTTCGCGCTGGCCCGGCTGAATATTTCTGAGAGCTTCTCTTGTCATCGAAGTCATATAAGGGATAATCATGATGGCCAGAACCAGCGAAGCTGAGAGAATTCCCGAACCGTAGGGCGGCGCTCCAATGCGAAGCGCCAGTGTTCGTACTGCAGGAACGATGACATCAATACCCCACAAGCCGAAAACCACCGATGGAATAGAAGCGATAATGTTGACCATCGTGTTGAGGAAAGCGCGCAGGCCAGGATGGGCTACATATTCTCCCAGCATAATGCCGGTTCCCAGCGAAAAGGGAATGGCGATGGCCAGCGCCAGCAGGGAGGTCATGATGGTCCCGATCATGAAGGGCATGGCGCCAAAACGCGAAGTCACGGGGTTCCATTCCATGCCGGTCAGAAACTGTGCGCCTTCAGCCTTAAAGAGAGGCCAGGCCTGCTGTGTAAGCGTAATGATGAAGCCGGCAAAGACGGCAACAATAATCACCGCCCCCGCCGCAAGCATTCCTCTAAATATTCTGTCGTTCATGCTGTCCTTTCAAATACAAAAGCCGGTGCGCGGCTCCCAGGCTCTGCACCGGCGCACATCATGCTTTATTTGAGAAGGGGCTGACCATCCCAGGTAATGCTCTTGATGATCTGTTCTGCAACTTTCACCGCGGGAGCGGGAAGCGGTGCATAGTCAAGGCTGGTAACCAGGTTCTGCCCTTCGTGGATCATCCACCAGAGGAGCTTGACGAGCTGTTCAGCCCGATCGCGGGTGCGCCCGCCGTAATTCTGCTCGCGATAGACGATGATCCAGGTGAGCGCGCTGATGGGATAGCCCTTCTGCGCGTCGGTGTTGACGAGGAGGATGCGGGAATCGGGCGGGAAGGCTCCAGCTGCTGAAACAGAAATGGATTCCAGCTTTGGCTCGATCCACTCGCCCTTTGCATTCTTGATCGCGGCAACCGGCATCTTGTTCTGGATGGCATAGGCCAGTTCGACATAGCCAATACTGCCCGGTGTCTGTTTGACCGCTCCGGCGACGCCTGCATTCTGCGCAGCACCGAGGCCGGCTGGCCAGCTGACCGAGTTGGCGTTGCCGACGCGTGTCTTCCATTCGGAACTGATGGCGTTGAGATACGCGGTGAAATTGAAGGTCGTGCCGGATCCGTCAGAACGATAGACAGGGATAATCTCGCGATTGGGCAGGGCAACCGATGGATTGAGCGAAGCGATGGCCGGGTCGTTCCACTTGGTGATCTTTCCCAGGTAAATATCCGCAATGACCGGACCGGTGAGCCGAAGTACCGGATTGCCTGGAAGATTGTAGGTAACTACCACAGCACCGATGACCGTTGGAATGTGCACCACTGGTGCAGGATACTTGCTGAAATCGGCATCCTTGATGAAGGAGTCGGAACCGCCAAAATCCACTACCCTGTCGGCGATGTTCTTGAGCCCGCCCGAGGAGCCGATCGCCTGGTAGTTTACTTTGACGCCGGTAGCCTTGGCATATTCGTCGAACATGCGGGTATAGGCAGGGGCCGGGAAAGTAGCTCCTGAACCAAGCAGAGACTGCCCAAAGGCCGTTCCAGCTACAGCAATCAGCACAAGGGCGAGCAAAAAGGCGCGCCGAGCATTGGCAAAACTAAATCGCATGAAAACCTCCTGTGCGCCGGAAGGGAGCTTTGGCTTTATATTTTCGATTGGTCCGCTGTTCTGCATACTGCCTTTGCATCCCCAAACATTTTTCCGGTCGCTGTCCAGATAATGCATGAGAATGATGAGCCTAATTTCTATATTCGGTTAGAAAACGGTTAAAAAAAAGGCAGGCCTGCATGCGCAGACCTGCCTTGTACGTGTACTCTGCCGGTAAACCGGTGCACAAAGCACCATTTCCGGATATCATTTTCGAGGTTATTTCTTCGGAACCTCGGAGACCACAAGTTTGCCCGAAGCGATCTGCGCTTCGTATTCCTTTACCTTCTTCACGATATCATCTGAAAGGTTGGGGTTCTTCTCGGGAATGCCAACACCCTTGTTCGCCACTTTGAACACGAGGACCTGGCCGCCGGGGAACTTGCCTTCCATGGTCATCTTGCAGACATCGTAGGCTGCAACGTCGACGCGCTTCATCATGGAGGTGAGAACTGCAGACTTGTTGCCGCTGTAGATGCCGTCAGCATACTGATCCTTGTCGACGCCAATGGCCCAGCGGATATCGCCCTTCTGGGAGCGTTCCTTGGCTTCCTTGATGAGTCCGTTGCCGGTACCGCCAGCTGCATGGAAGATGATGTAGGCGCCGGCATTGAACTGCTTCTGCGCGAGCGCCTGTCCCTTGTCCGGAGCCGCAAAGTCGCCGGCATAGTCCACGAGAATCTTGCACTCGGGGAATACCGCCTTGACGCCCTGCTCAAATCCGGCCTGGAACTTTTCGATGAGCGGGAACTGCATGCCGCCGATGAATCCTACGACGTCCTTTTTATCTGCCTTAGCTTTGAGACCGGCAGCGACACCGACCAGGAAGGAACCCTCGTGCTCGGCAAAAACGGCGCTCGCAACATTCGGTTTGGAAACGACCGAGTCGATGATGAGGAACTTGCGTGCAGGATAGTTGGTCGCAACTTCGGTCATCGCTTTTTCGAAGAGGAATCCGGGGGCGATGATCAGATTGAGGCCCTCATCTGCAAAGGTAGACAGGTTGGGCACATAGTCCGCTTCCGCAGTGGACTGCAGGTATTTGTAATTGCCTTTTGCCAGCTTGAATTCCTGGGCAAAGCGGACGATACCTTCCCAGGTACCCTGATTGAACGATTTGTCATCGATGCCGCCGACGTCGGTTACGAGCCCCACTCTGAACTGGGCAAAGGCGGGTGCTGCGATAAGTGCCGCGACGACAAGCATGAGCAATGCTTTTTTCATGCTTCTTCCTCCTTTCAAGGAACGCTCACAAGTAATTGCGGAGACCATACCGGCCTCCGACAGGAAGCATCGTAAATGGTAAATCGGGCCTTCAGTATTGTCAATAACAAAATCACTCTTCCGGCTCGTTCATGATGGCGACGCCAGCCGAAGCTCCAATCCTCGAAGCGCCGGCTTCAAGCATGGCAATCGCATCGGCGAGAGTCCTTATTCCGCCGGATGCCTTGACTTCCGCCGACTGGCCTACTGTCTCCTTCATGAGCCGGACATCTTCGACAGTGGCGCCGCCTGTGCCGAAGCCAGTGCTGGTTTTGACGAAGGCGGCTCCCGCAGCGACAGCCGCTCTGCACGCGGCGATCTTTTCCTCTTTCGTCAGGTAGCAGGTTTCGATGATGACCTTGACGATAGCGGGTTTCGACGCCTTTACGACGGCTGCGATTTCGTTCTGGACAGCCTTCCAGTCCCCTGCCTTCGCTTTTCCGATATTGATGACCATGTCGATTTCATGGGCACCTTCGGAAACGGCGCGATGCGCTTCTTCGGCCTTGGTTTCGGCGGCATTGGCACCAAGGGGGAATCCAACAACCGTACAGACTAGCACTTCCGAACCTGTCAGGACCTTTGTACAGAGGGGTACCCAGCAGGGGTTGACGCAGACCGACTTGAAGCGATACTGCCGCGCTTCCAGACAGAGATTCCTGATCATTTCTTCTGTCGCAGTGGCCTTGAGGAGGGTATGATCCATCGCCGCCGCAACATCGCTTTTTGTCCATTTCCTTTCCATACAAAACGCTCCTTTGGTTTTTGCTTTATGTTGACCTTTCAGATTTCGATTCTGTTGCGCAGATACTCGCGCCGGGTCTCGACGAGTTCCCTGAGCTCCGCGAGCATGCGCTCGTCCACGCGCTCCGCGATGGGGAAGACATACTGCTCCGTTTCATCGGTATAGCGGCGCACGAAGACATCGTCGGTCACATAGCCCAGGCTGATCATGTTTGATATGCGATCGGCGCTCTTGAGTACTTTTGCCCTCACCGAACCATAATCGCAGATGCGGGTGAGGAACTGGGCCTTGTTTTCCACCGGTCTTCGCGTCACTTCGAGCACCAGACTGTATACATCGACAGCTTCGTCGTCGATGCTGAGAATGCTGTCGGGGTCCGTTTCTGGAGCATCTTCGAGCAGGTCGTGAATGACCGAAGCCTTGAGAAGGATTGAGTCGATGTAGCCATAATCCATGAGGATGGCCATGGTGTCCAGCTGGTGGCGGAACATGTTTCCACCACTGCGGCGGCGCTTTCCTATGAGACAGGTGGCAAGCTGAATGTAGGGTGCCAGGTGCATCCGCTTGAGCCTGAGCATGGCTGCCTTGTCCATGGGCAGGCTGTCCGAACGCAGTACTGCGATGCGCCTGTCGGTTATCGGCGTTGCAGAGGCTTCTTCAGAAGGACCATTCCCTTCGGAATTCATGAAAGCTCCCCGATATACCTTTCGAGCTTTTCTGCCTTCGCCCTTGAAAACGCGAGCTTTTCCTTTTCCTTTTCGATGATATCCGATGGGGCGGAGGAAAGGAATGCGCTATTGGAGAGCTTCTGCTCGAGGCGGGCGATGTAGGATTCTTCCTTTTCGAGATCTCTCGAAAGCCGCTGGACGAGCTTGCCCAGGTCGAGAAGTCCCTTCACCTGCACGAAAACCGTAACGCCGCGAGCGGCGAGGGCAACAGAGCCTTCCGGGGCTAAAACAGAGGAATCGGCAAACAGGACCGAAGAAGATCCCGTCAAGAGCTGGATCAGCGATGTGTTCCGCTGGATGAATTCAGCCCTGTCTTCGGCATTGTCGAACGTGAGCACGAGCGGAACTGCTGTTTCCGGAGGAATCTGGAATTCGGAACGGAGGGTGCGCACAAGCGTGACGATTTCTTTGAGCGCGTCGAAACTGTGTTCGATCTGGGGGGCCTGGCGCCCTGCGGTCCATTCCGGATAGGCGGCGGAGATAAGCCTCCCTTTTGCATTGGGAAGCATCGAGTAGATTTCTTCGGTAACGAAAGGCAGGAAGGGATGAAGCAGTCTGAGCGACTCCTCGAGCACCATGAGCAGGACGGTGGTCGCACGGTCCTTTTCGCGCGCGTCGTCCGACTTGGTGGAAAGTTTGGTCGCTTCGATGTACCAGTCGCAGAAATCGTCCCAGAAATAGGAATAGACCGCCTGGGAGGCGTCGTTGAAGCGCCAGGTTTCGAGCGCTTCGCCTGCAGCGCGGGCAGCGAGATTGAGGCGGTGGAAAATCCAGCGGTCTATTTCGGTATACTGCAATTCCTGTTCGGGAAGGAAATTGCGCCCTTCAAGGTTCATGAGAATATAGCGCGAGGCATTCCAGACCTTGTTGGCGAATTTGCTGCCCATCTTGAAGCTGTCGCGGTCGAGCAGGATATCCTGACCTGCGGCGCAATTGTAGGCAAGGGTGAACTTTAGGGCGTCCGCACCGTATTCGTCGACGATTTCGATCGGATCGATGCCATTGCCGAGGCTCTTGGACATCTTGCGCCCCTGTTTGTCCCTGATGAGGCCATGGATATAGACCTCCCTGAACGGGCTTTGGCCTGTGAACTCCATCCCGGCCATGATCATGCGGGCAACCCAGAAAAAGATGATGTCGTAGGCGGTCACGAGCGCGCCGGTAGGATAGAAATAGCGAAGGTCGGCGGTGTCTTCGGGCCAGCCGAGAGTGCTGAAGGGCCAGAGCCAGCTCGAGAACCAGGTGTCGAGCACGTCTTCGTCCTGCTGAATGTTAGTGGAGCCGCAGCGCGAGCACACGGCAGGGTCTTCGCGGCTGACCATCATTTCGCCGCAATCGCGGCAGTAGAAGACTGGGATGCGGTGTCCCCACCAGAGCTGGCGGGAAATGCACCAGTCGCGGATGTTTTCGAGCCAGTGCTTGTAGGTATGCTCCCACTTGCGGGGGAAAAAGACGACATCACCGTCCTGCCATGCCTTGAGGGCCTTTTCCGCAAGAGGTTTCATTCGCACAAACCACTGGCGCGAGAGGAAGGGTTCGATGGCCGTATGACAGCGGTAGCAGTGGCCGACTGCGTGGATGAGCTTTTCTTCGCCCTTGAGCAAGCCCTGGGCTTCGAGGTCGTCGAGCACTGCCTGGCGCGCCTGGAGCACCTTCATGCCGCGGTATTTCGGGGGAACCGCATCGGAGAGGGTGGCATCAGGATTGAGAATGTTGATGCGCTCCAGGTTGTGCCGCTGGCCGACGAGGAAATCGTTGGGGTCGTGTGCTGGGGTGATTTTGACAAGCCCGGTACCGAATTCGGGGTCCACATAGCTGTCGGCAATGATGGGTATGATGCGGCCACTAAGAGGGAGGCGCACTTTTTTGCCGATGAGGGCTGCATACCGGGGATCTCCGGGATGTGCGGCGACGGCAGTATCGCCAAGCAGAGTCTCGGGCCTGGAGGTGGCAATTTCAATGCGGCCGGAAGGGCATTCGGGAATGGGACCGTCGACGAGTTCATACCAGATGTGCCAGAGAGCGCCCGGCTCGTCCTCATGCTCGACCTCATCATCGGAAAGAGCAGTGCCGCAGGAGGGACACCAGTTCACGAGGTACTCGCCGCGATAAATGAGATTGCGTTCGTAAAGGGTCACGAACACTTCCCTGACGGCCTTTGAGAGGCCTTCGTCAAGAGTAAAGCGCTCGCGGCTCCAATCGACGCTGGCGCCGATTCGCACAAGCTGGTTGTTGATAAAGGCGCGGTGCTCCTTTGCAACCTTCCATGTCTCTTCAATGAAGGCCTCGCGCCCGAGAGCGGTCCTGTCCCTGCCTTCCTTCCGGAGTTTGCGCTCCACCACATTCTGAGTTGCAATGCCGGCATGGTCGGTGCCGGGGACCCAGAGAGTCGGAACACCTTTCATGCGGCGATATCGTATCTGTATATCTTGAAGAGAAATATTGAGCGCATGCCCCATGTGCAGAATGCCGGTTACGTTCGGTGGAGGGATGACAATGGTGAAGGGGCGCTGATCTTTATCGATCTTTGGCTGGAAATGCCCTTCGGATTTCCACAGGTCATAGATCCGCGATTCAAAGGTGCGGGGTTCGTAGGCTTTCGGAAGTTCCACCGATTTCATGCATTCCTCCACTACTACATATCCAAGCGGCGCAGGACCAAGCTTGAAAGTGCAAAAAGAATACCGCAAAAGCACCCTCACGGGAAAGGGGGAATGCAAAAAACACAGGGGGATATCACTTTTCTTTCTGCTTTTTCGGTGGCATACTGTGCGCCATGAGAGAGACAGAGCCCTGGAAATTCCTCGATCAGTATCGCGGCCGGCTTTTCACCGGTAAATGGCCTACGCTTTCCCAGCTGTTCGATATCACTACGGAACGCTTTCCGGACCGGCCCTGCTTTACGGTGTATGCCCCCGAGCGCGTGAGCCTGACGTACCGCGAGGCGCGCGAAAAGATTCTCAAGATCGCCGCTTTTCTCAATAGTCAGGGTCTGGGCAGAGGAAAACATATCGCGGTAAGCGGCAAGAATTCGCCTGAATGGGCGGTGGCATGGCTGTCTGTTCTCTATGCAGGCAGCGTGGTAGTGCCTGTCGATTATCAGCTGCCGACGAAGGACATTGCTGCACTCATAAAGGCTGGCGATGTGAGCGCTGCATTTATCGACGAGGAAAAGTTCGAGGAACTGCGCTCAGCCATAGCCCCCCTGCCCTGCTACAGCCTTTCGGCAACTGTGCAGCCCTATATCTACGACCTTGTGCCTCCTCAGAACGATCCTCAGCCTCAGCATCAATCCGTCGCCAGAGCCAGGGATCTTGCAGCAATTCTCTTTACTTCAGGAACGACGGGCATTCCCAAAGGGGTAATGCTGAGCCATGAGAACTTTGTATCGGACTGTTTTCTTGCCCAATCAAATCTGAACATCAGCGAGCAGGATGTTTTCTATGCGCTTTTGCCGATACATCACTCCTATACGATGCTGGCTGTCTTCATCGAATCGTTTTCGGTGGGTGCAGAGACGGTATTCGGCAAGAAAATGGTGGTCAAGCAGATCCTTTCGGACCTCAGGGAAGCCCGTGTCACCATGTTCCTGGGCGTTCCCATGCTCTTCAACAAGCTTCTTTCGGGCATAATGAAGGGAGTGCGTGAAAAGGGCCCGCTCGTCAATGGTATCATCCGTTCGCTCATGGCTCTCTCGGGATTCATCAAGAAGACATTCGGCTTCAATCCGGGCAAGAAACTCTTCCACTCCCTGCTGGACAAGGCAAGCCTCTCTTCGATCCGCATCTGCATTTCGGGGGGCGGGCCTCTGGACCCGAAAGTATTCCGCGCCTACAACGAGCTTGGCATCGATTTTGTCCAGGGATACGGACTTACCGAAACTTCTCCTATCCTTACTCTCAATCCTGTGGAGCACTATAAGGAAACTTCCGTGGGACAATTCATTCCGCAGGTGGAATTCCGCATCGAAGAGCCGAATGAGGAAGGTATAGGGGAGATTGTCGTCCGCGGACCCATGGTCATGCAGGGTTATTACCGCATGCCTGAAGAAACTGCCGAAGTGCTCACCGAAGATGGATGGCTCCATACGGGGGACCTGGGCAAGGTCGATGAGGAGAATTATCTCTATCTTGCAGGGCGCATCAAGAACATGATCGTGACCGAGGGCGGCAAGAATGTCTATCCCGAGGAGATCGAGAACGAATTCCAGCTCTACGAAGAGATCGAGCAGATTCTCGTGCGCGGCTATGTGCCCGAAGGCAAAACGGTCGCTGAGGAAATCGAGGCACTCATCTATCCGAACCAGGACTGGGTGTCACAGCAAGCCCGCCAGCCAGCGCAGGTTGAGGAGCGCATGCAGGACATTATCAGCGAGGTCAACATGAGGCTGCGTCCCTACCAGCGTATCACGCGGACGAGAATTCTATCCGACCCACTCGAAATGACCACAACCAAGAAGCTCAAGCGCCAGAGCGCGAAGGTGTAGCCCCTGTTGCGACATCTTTGCCAAAAAGCGCGAACAGAAGGGTTCCTGCCACGCCAAATGCCGTTGCCGTAAGGAAATTGGCAGCCGGCGAAACGTTCCACAGGGCAGCGCTGGTCAGCGCTGCAAGCGAAACAATCACGTCTCGAATCAGATAATAGGTTCCGAAGGTGCGCGCTTTGGCTCCTTCCGGTGCCAGGTCCATGATGAGCGCTTTGCGCGTAGGCTCGCCAAATTCCTTTAGTCCCCTTATGATGAACGCCACTACATACATGGGGAATGAGTGCGAGAATAGAAGGACGATAGGAAAGGCGGTAAAAAAGCAGAAGGTGGTGAGCACAAAGCGCTTCTTGCCATAGCGGTCGGCAAGATTGGCGACTGGAATGTACACCAGCATTGCGGTAATCATCTCTATCGTGGTCAGGATACCGAACTGGAATGCGCTAAGGCCGTTGTTGTTCACCACCCAGACGACGACAAATGCATAGGGGATCTGTTCGGCAAAGCGAATGAGAATATCGCTCGCAAGGAGGCTGCGCAATCCAGGATTGAACATTTCCTGCAGACTCGGTTTGGTGCCGCCTCGGTCTTCCTTTTCACCTTTGTCGTCATCCATGAAGCGGACCATGAGCCAGATAGCGAGACCGGCCATGAAGAAGGCAGCACCGAATGCATACAGGACGCCGGTTTTGGTTCCGAAGGCGCTGATAAGCAGTCCACCGATTACCGGTCCGAGGGCCATGGGAATCCTTCTGAAAAATGAATGGATGGAGACGCCAAGCGCGCGGCGTTCTTTGGGGACAGCCTTGCTGACAAGACTCATGATGGCCGGCAGAGAGACTGCAGTCCATGCTATGAAGAGCACCGAGCCTATCAAGACCGCCTGCCAGCTGCGGAAGATGATGACGATGAGATAGCCTGCCATGGCGACCAGGGTGAAGAAGATGAGCGAGCGCTTGAATCCAAACTTGTCTGCCGCATAGCCGCCAGGAAATGAATAAAGAGCGGAAAGCAGGTTGTCCATGGCATTGAGGCCGCCGACGACCCATGTGGACCCACCAATCGCGAGGATGTATAGGGGAAGAAAACGCTCGGCCATTTTCTCGCCAAGCCCAACGAGAATGACCATAAGGACCATGGTGACCATGGTCCTGTTGCGCACGAGGAAGTCGGGTTTTTTCATGATGTACCTCTGCGGGCGATTATAGCGAAGGTGAGAAAAGATGTTCAATCGCTAGTGCTCTCAACCTTGTGGATAGTGCTCTCAACCTTGTGTAAAGACCCAAAGAAGGCAGATGCAGGACTTCTTACACAAGGTTCAGAACACTCTGCACAAGGTTCAGAACACTCTACTCGAGACCCCTCACAAACCGGCTCAGCATCTCCTTGAACCTTTCAGGCTGTTCCACAATGACCGAATGCCCCACCCCCTCCAGCACTTCAAGAATTGAATGCGCATAGGCGGCAGCTGTGTCGGCGGCCATGCTGTCAGTAATGATTGGATCGAGCGTACCCCTGATCACCAGCACTGGACCGGTGAACTCTGCGGTGCGGCCGCGAATGTCGAAGCGTGAAAGCGCCTCGGCGTTGCCAATCCATGCATGCGGTGCCATCTTTGTCGCATCGTCTACAAGCTCCTGGAAGAAGCTCTCATCCTTGAGCGTGGGAACGACCGCCCTGAGTGCCTGCTCCAGCACAGCGCGATTGGCACGCATCAGCTCGATGACCGGATGACGATCCTTCGGCGTCACAAGCCCCGATGGAGCTCCCGAATCCACAAGCACCATGGCCTGAATAAGATCCGGCCTCTGCAGTGCGAGCGACTGCACGACCGTTCCGCCAAGCGAGTGCCCCACCACTACCGCCTTCTGCATTCCCATCAGGTCCATGAAACCGGCAACCACCTTCGCATAGGAATGAATATCCGGCTCACCTTCCATCGGAGAAGAAGCTCCGAAATTTGGCATATCGAGGGCAACCGTGCGGCAGCCGGGTATGTCCATGACTCTCGACCACCAGCGCGAACTGCCCGTATTGCCGTGCACGTACAGAACCGGCATTCCGGCACCAGCCGCAATGAAATACAGCGACAGACCACTTACCGTGACAAAACCGCTTTCCATATTGCCTCCGCAATGGGGGCGGGCTGTTCGATGACCACTGCATGGCCCGCACCCGGAATGACCTCGAGCGTTGCGCCCCGGATGCCTCGCACAATAATCTCCGCGAAGCCCCGGTGCTTGAGAATATCCTTTTCTCCCACCAGTACAGCGGTGGGACAGCGAACCAATCCCAGCCTCGGCGTCAGGTCGATTTCAAGAAATGCCCTGCACAGCTCAACGAAGGCATCGAACCATTCCTTTGGCAGGCGGGCAACACCTTCTTCCCGGGCAGCCAGCATCTCCTTCTGGGCTTCGATGAATGCCGGCGAATAGTTCCATGGAAGAATCGTCTTGTAGAACACACGAGGATCGCACATCGCAGCAGCCATCCACGACTCGACAATTGCACGCAGAAGCGGATCGCATTCGCTCACGCCATCGATGAGCACAAGTGACGCACAGCGCTCAGCGTATCTGATCGCGAATTCCATGCCAACCTCGGCACCATATGAAGTGCCAATTACAATTGCCCGCTCGATGCCCACCGCATCCATGAGACCCGCCAGGTCGTCGGCATGCTGGGCGAGCGAATAGGGCCCGGCAGGCTTTTCGGAAAGCGTCTGGCCGCGCATGTCATGGCAGAGCGTACATACACCCGACGGAAGCAAATCGATGACAGATTTCCAGTGCGCAATGCTCATCGCGATGCCATTCAGGAACACCAGCGGCAGGCCCGCTGCTCCCGGCGGATTGCCTGTCATCTCGTATCGAAGCCGTACACCATTGATGGTCGCCTCAGGCATGGCAATATCCTCCTGCTCGATTTCTGCCGGAGCCCGGCCAGGGCCCCATGCACCACAGCGTTCAGATGTCCGGGCCTCAGATACCCAGATAGGACTTGATGACATGCGGATTGCTCTTCAGCCCCTCGGCACTATCCTCCAGCACAATCCGCCCGTTTTCCAGCACATAGCCGCGGTCTATCGCCCGCAGGCTCTCCCGCACATTCTGTTCGGTCACCAGAATCGATACTGATCGCTTGAGCGACTTCAGTACCTCGAACACCTCGGCAACAATCGATGGCTGGAGACCGAGCGAAGGTTCGTCCAGGATGAGAAGTCGGGGCTTGGACATCAGCGCACGCCCAATGGCAAGCATTCTCTGCTGGCCGCCTGACATGGTTCCGGCCAGCTGAGCCCTTCGTTCCTTCAGAATAGGGAAGAGCGAATAGACATATTCCAGCTGTGCCTGAGTGTCTTCCCTGGCATGAGGGATATAGGCAGCACCCAGAACGAGATTATCCTCTACCGACATGCCAGGGAACAGCTCGCGCTCCTGCGGTACCAGCGCCACCCCCATGCGCGCGATCCTGAAGGTCTCAAGCCCGTCGATACGAGTACCGTCAAGCTCGATCTTCCCCTTCCACGGCTTGATCATTCCCATGACAGCACTGATCAGGGTTGTCTTTCCGGCACCATTCGGACCAAAAAGCCCAACGGATTCAGCACCTACTTCAAAATTGATGCCTTCCAGCACCTTCATCCGGCCGTAGCCGCATTCAAGTCCCTGTATTGCAAGCATTATGCGGCTCCTCCTCCAAGATAGGCTTCGATGACGCGCGGATTCTTCGACACCTCTTCGTACCGGCCTTCCGCAATTAGCTCCCCGGCTTCCAGCACGATTACCCGGTGCGTCAGTTCCTTGATGACCCCCATGACGTGCTCCACCACCCCGACCGCAAGATTCCGCTCCTTTGCGATCTTCTGCACCATCGCTATTAGCTCTTTCGTTTCGTCTGAATTGAGGCCCGCCATCACTTCGTCGAGAAAGAGCACTTCAGGTTCGTTGGCGAGAGCCCGTGCTATTTCCATTTTCTTGATTTCGAGAATGGTAAGGCGGCTCGTATCGCGTTCCAGCCTGGTAAGGCCGAGCTCGCGGCAGATGGCCTCGGCCCGCCTGCGGGCTTCCCTGACAGAATGCCCTCGTGCAAAAATCGACCCGACCATTACATTCTCGATCAGTGTGAGGTTTTCCAGAGGATGGATGAGCTGATAGGTCCGCGCGATGCCGATCCGTGCACGCTGGTGTGCCGGCATCCATGTGATATCCTGGCCCTTGTACTCGATTTTCCCTTCGCTCGGCATGATGATGCCCGAGACCAGATTGATAAAGGTCGTCTTTCCTGCCCCATTCGGACCGATGATCCCGAGGATCTCCCCCTCTTCCATCGAAAAGGACACATTGTTGACGGCCACGAGCCCCAGAAAGCGCCTGGTGAGGCCGGTTGTCTTCAATTTGATCATGCATGTCCCCCTTCCGGCGCGGTGCTTTCGCGGCCTAAGGTTTTTTTCACAAGGCTCTTGATCCCCTGAGGTATGAACAGAATGACGATAATGATCATGATGCCATAGACCACGAGATGGCCATAGGGAATCTTCAGCTTGAGCCACTCAGCGACCAGACCGAGCAGAATTGCACCGAATATCGGCCCCTGCGTGCTGTAGATGCCGCCAAGCAGAGCCATCGCCAGCGGCAGAAGCGTGAAGTCCGCACTGAAAACCACATCAGGAGCGGCAAAACCATAGGACATGACGAAAATACCACCAAGCATTCCCTGGATGGCGCTTGTCACTACGAAAGCAAGCAAAAGCCAGCGGAAAATGTCGACGCCGGAGGACTTGGCCGAAATTTCGTTGTTGCGTATCGCAGTCAGAGCAAAATGAATACGGCTCTTCTCGAACCACGTCGAGGCTGCGATAGCTACCGCAAGGCCCCCCAGCACCAGCCAGTAAAGCGCTGACGAATTTCCTCCAAAAATGACCCCCTGCGACATGACCACTCCCTCAGGCCCGCCGGTAAAGTCATGCAGATTGTGGACGATGATTCTGAAGATTTCTCCGAGAGCAAGCGTCACGATGGAAAAATACATAGCTCTCAGCCTCAGAATGACAAAACCAATGGCCAGCGCCACGAGCGCCGCAAATGCCGCACCAAAGGGAATCGAAAGCCAGGCTGGCATGCCGGCACGCACGACACCGAGTATCGCCGCATAGGCCCCGATACCGAAGAGCCCTGCAATACCGAAGGATATCTGGCCCGAACGCAGGAGCATGTCCCAGCTGATGGCCAGCGCCATGTACAGCATGATGTTCCGGGCCACCTGCAGCGGATAGTCGCCAGCAAAGAGCGGAAAGACAATGGCGAGCACGGCAATGCCGGCAAGAAGGATGCGTATCAGTGTCCGGTTCATGATTTTTTCCCCTTCAGCGAACGCGAAAGAATTACCGCAATAATGAGCACAAAGTAGACGATTTCAGCCCAGTCTCTCGTGCTGCGGAATGATCGGAGGAAATTTTCGGCAAGCCCGAGAAGGACACTCCCCCAGAGAATTCCAGGAATATTGCCTATTCCCGCCATCGCCACCAGACTGAAGCTTTTCATCGTGAAGGGAGAGCCGACACTGGGAAATATCGCCGATTTGGTCAGGAACAGAGCCCCCATAAGTCCCACAAGACCGACAGCAAGAGCAAACACCAGACCATAGGTCCTGTAGACATCGATGCCGACTATGGCCGCACCGTTCGGGTTCTGACCTACCGCCAGCGCCGCCTTCCCTGTCCTTGTCCGCTTGAGGAAAAGCTGAAGACCGACCGCATATAGAATCGCCACTGCCACGAAAACGAAGGACCATACCCCGAAGGAAAGATCACCCACATCGAGCGACATGGAGGAGTAATCGAGAGCCAGTTTGTAGGTCTGTGACGTAAATATGAGATTGATGATCTGGCTGAACGCGATAGCCAGACCGAAGGTGAGAATGAGCTGGTTCAGCTCGGGCGCCTTGAGCGCTCTGCGGATGGTGAATTGGAACACTATCCAGCCAAAGAGGGCAGTGATCAGTGCCATCGGGATGAGAGCAAGGAGCGGGTCCATGCCGAGCGCCTTGCAGAGCGTATAGGTTGCATAGGATGCGAGCATCATGAACTCGCCATGAGAGAGATTGACGATATGGACAATGCCCAGCACGAGTCCCATGGGTATCGCCACCGCAGCATAGAGCCCGGCAGCCTGAAGCCCGTAAATGAGCACTGTAGGTTTCCACAGGAGCAATACCACTACGGCCACTGCACTAGCCGCGGGCACAATCGCTTTGCGCTGTTTGACTGTCATCTTTCCTGCCTGTCTTATTCGCTAGTGGTGAATTGATGAATGTACCCGCCGGGCAAGGACGCCGCCGATTGACGATGCCGAATGCCGTCGAGAAAAACTGCCGCGGAAAAAGGCATACAGCCTCTCTCCGCGGCACGGGCACATTTCAGTCGGAAGATCTCACTTCCAAGCCGGGAACGGATACACCGGTTCCGCGGTGGCGGTTTCAAACGGCCAGATGACTTCCTGGATGCCGTTCTGCCACTGCAGGATCTTCTGCCGCGTAATTCCCTGATGCTTGATGATATTGGAGGGCTTGAAGGTGATCACTTCGCCGAGCGGCGAGAGATAATTGGTCTTCTCGAGCGCCTTGACGAGAGGGCCGGTTTCAGTCGTACCTGCTGCCTTGATGCCCTCGGCAAGCACATAGACCGCTGAATAGGCAAGCGGCGCAAAGTAGGTTGCCGGCTCTTCCTTGTACTTGGCAATGTAGTTCTTGTAGAATTTTGCGCTTACCGGATTGATGTCGTTGATGGCAGGCGACCACATGCCGTACAGCATCACGTTGCGTGCGAGCTTGGAGGAACCGAAACCGATGGGCCATCCGGGAGGTGCTCCAAGATAGATACCCGGGCTGAACTTCATTGCCTTCGCCTGCTCCAGCATGGGGAGAGCATCCGCATCATAGCCGGCCCAGATGAAAAGGTCGGGCTTGAACGCCTTTGCCGCCTCGAGCACTGCAGTATAATCGCCGCCGCCGAGCAGAGCGCTCTTGAACGAAGCGCCGTCTATGGTATAGCGCTTGTCACTGCCGAAAAGCGCTTTCGTCGCATCCCAGGAAGACTTGCCAAAGGCGCCTTCCTCATAGGCGAGGAAGATCTTCTTTATCTGAATCTGCGGATACTTTTTCTGGATTGCATCCCAGCCCTCGGCATAGGATGCTCCCTGGTTGTAGTCCCACGGATGCAGATGGAAGTAGAAATCTGACTCGGGACTCGGGCCAAGCGCCTTTTCCACGGTCGCGCTTGCAGCGGCACCGGTGGAAACGACTACCTTGCCATACTTCTTGAATGCCGGAATCTTGCCAAGCTCCGCACCTGATGCCATGCCGCCGATGAACACTTCAACTTTGTCCACTGTTGCCAGCTTTTCGACGGCAGCCGCTGCCTTGTCAGCCTTTCCTTCGTCATCTACCACAATGAGCTCAAGCTTTTTGCCGAGCACCCCGCCAGCTGCATTGATCTCTTCGACCGCGAGCTGTGCAGCAGCGCTTCCCTGCTTGCCGGTGATATCGGCAAGCGTCCAGATGCCGCCTATCTTGATGGTCTGCGCAAACGCGCTTCCCGCCAGAATCAGCAGCACCGCTACTACCAACATGCTCTTTTTCATGAATGCCTCCCGCAAGCAGCCTTGCCGGCTGCCGTACTCAATGATCCGGATGGGATCAACTCCCTCCGGCAGTTACCTCTGTAATGCTCCCCAGCGTACGACCGTGCTTGCCCACACAAAGCCCAGTCCCGCACCTACCATCACGATGCGGCTTCCTTCCTTTATTTTGCCGGACGCCAGCCCGAGCTTTATTGAAAGAAGCTGATCGTTCTGACCCAGATGGCCATACTCTTCGAGATAGGTCGACTGTTCAGCAGAAAGCCCCAGTTCCTGGAGCACCGCATCGTGGGCGCTTCGCTTGAAGTGCAGGATTGCCAGATAATCGATATCGTGCTCGCCCAGCCTGCTTTTTTTGAGCGATTCGCGAATTACCGCATAGAAATTCGGCATGGTGACTTCACCGAGCTTCTGCTTGAAGGCAGCTTCGTCTGGAACGATGAAAGAAGCTCTTGCGGCATCTTCGGGTTTCGGCGGCCAGGCTTTGGAGCCGAGCACCGGCACCACGCACATCTCGGAGAGGGAACCGTCTCCCTTGAAAGCCGAAGCGAGTACCTCGTTGCGCCCAAGATTCTTCACGAGCACGCAGGCAGAACCTGCCGACCCGATGTCCATCATGAAGCGTGTCTGCGGATTTGCAAGATCAATGAGATCGTTGTTGCGATACCCGGAAACAAGAAGCACGGTATTAAGGTCGTCGCGCGCCATCATGAGCGATTTTGCGACATCAATGGCAGCCATCATTGAGCCGCACATGGCTTCCATGTCGAAGCTCCATGCCTTTTCCGCACCCAGCCTGTTGGCCACATTGAGCCCGGCAAGCCAGCAGGGGTAGTCTTTGTGCTGGGCACCGCACCAGATTACCAGATCGACATTTTCTGCAGCTATGCCAGCTTCGTCGAGCGCTGCTTTCGCTGCCATGTAGCCCATGTAGCTGGTCGTTTCATCCTGGCTGGCAACGGGTTTCGAGCGAATGCCGAATTTCTGCACAATCACGTCTTCCGGCACCGATGTCACTTCAGCGAGCCGGGCTGCAGTCATGCGTTGGCGCGGAAGATACAGGCCGATGCCTGCGATACCGACATGCATGTGCTCACCTCTTCACAATGTTTGTATATTGATGAATCATCTCTCACCATATTGTCGGTCATGAACCGCAATCCGTCAAGAGGAAAAATGCACTGCTTTCCGCAAATCGGGAGGGAAAACGTGCGCAGGGAAATATTTTTGCTTTTAATATAAGTATATATAATATTATTGCTTGCCTTTGCAGAATTTTGCCAAAATGGCGCTTGCGCGCAAGGACGAGCGGGTCTATACTATCATATGTGAGAAGTGAATCTCTTCTCACTCCGTTGGAGCACAAAGGGGATACGAATGAGTTCCGGGACACGGCAAAGACTCATCGATGCCGCCATTCGGCTTTTCTCTGCTACATGGTACGGTACCGCTTCGGTGGCCGAAATCTGCCGCATGGCCGACGTGTCCAACGGAGCCTTCTACCGTCATTTCAGGGATAAGGAAGAGATTTTCTGTGCCATCCTCGAATTCGTCATAAAAGAGATCGAAAAGGCACTCCAGTGCCTGAACGAGATGGCAGGTGCACACCGCCCCGAAGCCTTCGTTTCGACAATCTTTGCGTTTTCACAGGATCATACCGTCCTGGTCCGCGTGTTCAGAGAAGGCCAGTACCGATTTTTCGAATACGAGCGTAGGCTGAAGGAAGTATACTATCATGCCTTCGAACAAGCCTTTAGACACAGACCAGGCATCGCAGAATATCTCTACGCCCTCGGCGGACTGAGGTTTGCCAGCATTCGCTCAGCCTTTCACCAGATCCCGGTAAAGCCCCAATCCTTGACCGCCATTCTTCGACATGGGCTTCTCAAACCCCAGCCCATGGACTCAGGCAGAGTCTTTTCCAGTTCGATCATACCCCTGCCAATCGAACTTCTGCCAGACTCGAAAACCCTGCTGTTGCGGGCAGGCCGCCAGCTTTTCGGCGAAAAGGGCTACTTCGAGACCAATGTACACGAAATCACCTCCATGGCTGGGCTCGCTACCGGTTCCTTCTATCGCCATTTCGACAGCAAGGAAGCTTTCTACAGCGAAGTCATACGCCAGGTTGGAAGAGATGTTCGCCGCTTCATCACTATCAATCTGGGGCAGAACCTCAACCGGCTCGAACGGGAGATGCGCGGGCTGTGGCTCTTTCTTCTGTTCCTTTCCATGGACCGTTACTGCTACAACATTGTGCGTGAAGCCGAATTCGTTCTGCCGGAAGAAGTAAGAAGCTATTACGAATCGTTCAGAAAAGGCTACCTCAAACAGGACAATGCAGATTTTCTGGAAGATGAGATGACCAGCATCGAATTCATGCTTGGAGTCGCGCACTACCTTGGCATCGAGGTGGTGTTCGATCATTCGCCGCAAAACGCACGGCAGGTCATCGAGGAGCTCGCCGGATTGTATGTCGGCGGGCTCGAAGGAGAACGAGTCCCAAGGGCATCGTAAAGCTCCGCAAAACGGTCATTATGGATATGAGCATGAAAATGAAAGCATTTGCATGGAGGAACACATGGCACATGCAGTGATTGTGGGCACGGGAATCTATGCTCCCGGCCCCGCAATTGACAACGAAACGCTCAAGAAGCTCACGGGCATCGAATTCGATGCCGCGCGCCACGAAGAGAAGCTCGGGATCAAGGCACGCCACATTGCAAGACTCTCAGGCCTCAACGAAAGTACGGCCGATTTTGCGGAAAAGGCGGCCCGCGCCGCGCTTTCCTCTGCAGGAGTGGACAGCCGCGAGGTAGGACTCTTCATTGTGGCAACCGATACCCCTGAATACATATCTCCCGCAACCTCGATTCTCCTTCAGGGGCGACTTCAGGGAGGAGAAACCTCAGCAAAGTCCTTCGATGTCGGTGCATCCTGTGCAAGCTTCGTGGAAGCGCTGGATGCTGCTGCCCGGCACCTCATGACCGATCCGTCTCTGCGGTATGCGCTGGTAGTGGGAGTGTACAACATGCCCGCGTACGTCAGAGAAGGAGATGCCTTCGGCTGGTCGATCTTTGCCGACGGAGCAGGCGCGGTTTTGCTCGAGCGGCAGGAGAATACCGATTCTGGCTATATCGATGGCGCATTCGTAACCGACGGCACTCAGTGGAATTTCGTCGGCGTCTACGCAGGCGGAACCCGCCTTCCGGTAACCCGCGATCGGCTAGAAAAAGGCGAATATGGGCTTCAGCTTCTCCAGAAACTGCCCGGAGACCGGAATATCAGGCTCTGGCCGCCCCTCGTCGAACGCCTGCTCGCGAAGACCGGCGTCCTAACAACGGAAGTAAGCCATTATCTCTTCACTCAGATCAACCACTCGGTCATCGAAGAAGTCATGCAGATTCTAAACCAGCCCATGGAAAAAACGACCACGGTCATGGACCGCTTTGGCTACACGGGTTCGGCCTGCATTCCTATGGCACTGCACGAAGCGCTGACCTCGGGCAGAATCAGAAAGGGCGACCTCATCGTCATGGTCGCATCGGGAGCGGGGCTCGCCGTCGGCGCATCCCTCATCCGGTTATGAGGATCAGCACATGATCATTATTTCAGACTGAAAATCATTCCAGGGAGGAATCAATGAACTATCTCGAGGAGTATCGAAAAAAACTCATTGACATCGGTGAAGCGGTTTCAAAAATCAAGAGCAACGACAACATTGTGGTGGCGATGTGCGCGTCCGAGCCCCAGGGATGCATGGGACAGTTCCATACTGTCGCCGACAGGGTCGAAAATGTCCGCGTGTTCTCCTGCCTGACACTCAAGCCCTACGATTTCTACATGAAGCCGGAAATGAAAGGACATTTCGAACTTGCCAGCTGGTTTCACGCCCCCGGCTCGCGCTCTGCCATTAAGAACGGTACAGGAACGGTGACCTTTGTACCGAACATGCTGCACCGCAGTGCTACCGATTTCATTTTTGCCCGCAAGCCGCATATATTCTTCGGTACCTGCACACCCCCCGACCGGCATGGCTTTGTTTCTCTCTCGCTGGGAATTACCTACGAAAAAGATATTCTTGAAGCAGCAGATCTTGTTATTCTCGAAGTAAATCCCCGCCTTCCCAGAACCTTCGGCGACACCCACCTGCATATTTCCGAAGTCGATTTCTTTGTCGAGCACGAGCAGGATGTGCCGGAACTGCCCTCCCCCCAGCCAAGCGAAACCGACCTTCTCATCGGCGGCCACATAGGCGAACTGGTAGAAGACGGCTCGACCATCCAGCTGGGAATCGGCGGCATTCCGAACGCGGCAGCGCTCGCGCTCAAGAACAAGAAGGAGCTTGGTGTCCACACCGAGATGATCGTCGATTCCATGATGGAATTGTACGAAATGGGAGTCATCACCAACAGCCAGAAAGCATTCCACAAGGGCAAGTTCGTAGGCACCTTCGCCATGGGTTCGCGCAAGCTCTATGACTGGCTCGACGACAATGTGGCGGTGGAGTTCCAGCGCGGACGCTGGGTGAATGATCCCGCGGTGGTAGCCAGAAACTCGAAGATGGTATCCATCAATACCTGTCTGATGGTCGACCTGACCGGACAGGTGGCGAGCGAAAGCCTTGGGCCGGTACAGTATTCCGGAACTGGCGGACAGTCGGATACGGCACAGGGTGCGGTAGAAGGCTTTGACGGCAAGGGCAAGAGTATCATCGCCTGCTACAGTACGGCAAAAAACGGCGCTGTATCGACGATCGTGCCCATGCTGCCCGAGGGCACGGCCGTGACCCTGCACCGCAGTTTTGTCGACAATGTGGTAACCGAATTTGGCATTGCTCGCCTGCGTGGCAAGACTGTCAGAGAGCGGGCCCGCGAGCTCATCTCGGTAGCGCATCCCGATTTCAGAGCCGAGCTGACCAAACAGGCACAGGCGCTGGGCTATCTCTGATCCCCCAACCTTGACGCGGCACGGAGCATCGTTCCAGAATAGAGTTGTGTTCTGTGACGCCCATCTGCACCTGGTCGATCTCGAATCTCGCGACCGGGAATTTGCGAACCGCCCCCTGCCCTTCGAGTGGCGGGGGGCAGTCGTTTCCCACGATGCCCAGGAGTTCGAGCTCAGCGAAGGCATCTGCCGTCTTCTGCCCCCCACGGTTGCCGGCTTCGGCATCCATCCGCAGAACCCCGACATGAGCAATGCCGAAACGCTGATCCGGCTCTGCCGCGAATCGCGCATCGGCTTCATCGGGGAAGCAGGATTCGATTTTTTCGGCGACACTCCTCTGCGAATGCGGACTGCACAAGCCATGCGCCTGCAGACCGAGGCCTTTCTCTTTCAGGTGAAGCTTGCGGCATCGGAACAGCTGCCCCTCGTGATCCATATCCGCAAGGCGACCGATGTGCTCATGGCGCATAGCAGGGAACTGGAGCTGGTCCCTTCAGTGATTTTCCATTGCTGGCCTGGGCGGCTCGAAGAAGCGCGTATGCTGATCGGCAAGGGCATCAATGCCTTCTTCTCGTTCGGCACCCCCCTGCTGAGGGATTCGCGCCATGCCCTTGAAACGCTGAGCGGTCTTCCGCCGGAACGGCTCCTCTCCGAAACGGACGCTCCCTGGCAGCCGCCTCACGGCTGTGCATGGACCGAGCTCAGGCACATTCGCCCGATTGTGGAAAAGATGGCTGCGGTGCGCGGTCTTCCTCTCGAGGAGATGCAGCTTCAGCTTCTGGAGAATTTCAGAACAGCCTTCGGACTCGAACAGGAATAATGCATATGCTGCTATTGCAAGGATTCATAGCATGAGCTTCACGGACCGGTCGGAAATCGTCGTTGGCATGGCGGGGGTAGCGGCCCTTTCTGCCGCCCGCGTGGCTGTCTATGGACTTGGAGGCGTGGGCGGCGCCTGCGCGATGGACCTGGTAAGAGCAGGTGTCGGCTACCTGCATGTGATCGACTTCGATCTGGTGGAAGAATCCAACCTGAACCGCCTTGCCTTCGGATTCCGAAGTGTAGTAGGAATACCCAAAACCGAGGCCTTTCTGCGTGCCGCGAAGGACATCAACCCCTGCGTGAACATTATGCACGAAGAAGTCTTCTTCGGAGGAACAGATGCTCATCGCATCATAGCCCGCGAGTGCAGCTACCATGCAGACTGCGTAGACTCGCTTAACGCAAAGGTAAATCTCATCGCAGAACTCAGAAAAGAGGGTATCGCTTTCATCTCGAGCATGGGAACCGCCGGCCGGATTGCGCCCGAACGCCTCAGGATAGGGCTCATGTCTGAAACGCATGGCTGTCCGCTCGCCCGGTCGGTGCGCCAGAGACTTGGGCGCATGCATGTACCCCTGGACTTCCCTGTCGTATGGTCAGACGAGCCGCCTGTCAAGCCGGCAGCAAGGGAGGTCCCAGACCAGAATCAAAACGCTCAAGGCGACCCTGGAGGGGATGCCCAGAGCTCTTCAGGCATGCATGGAACAAGAGCAAGGCTTAAACAGGGCTCTCTGCCCTTCGTGCCGCAATGTGCAGGCCATTTCATGGCCTCGTGGATCGTACGACGCATTCTGGAGGATGCCCATGTTTACCCCCTTCGGACTTGAGCGCTATTTCGCCGCGCATGAATTCAGCGCGCGCTATCTGCTCTGTACCTCGGACTGCGAAAGCATGCATGTTTCGGAACTGCTGGCGCTTGGAGAAAAGGAACACAATGCCGACGCTTTATGGCGAACCTGGCTCGGTTATACCGAATCGAGGGGCTTGCCCCTGCTGAGAGAAAAAATCGCAAAGCTCTATGCTGGTATCCGCCCGGAGGAGGTGCTTGTTCATGCAGGAGCCGAAGAAGCGATCCTCAATCTGTTCATGGCCGAAATAAAGCCGGGAGATACGGTAATCGTCAACTGGCCCTGCTATCAGTCCCTCTACGAAATCCCCCGTTCGCTCGGAGCTGCAGTGCGCAAATGGAGCATTCGCCGGACCTCCGACCGCTGGTTGTTCGATCCAGACGACCTGGCAAGCTTGCTTTCGGCAGAATTCGAACGCAGCGGTTCCCACGTGAAGATGGTCGTCCTCAATACCCCGCACAACCCTACTGGAGCGCTCATGACGCGCACGGAGCTTCAGCGCATCGTGGAACTCTGCGAGCACTACGGCGTTCTTCTTCTGGTGGACGAAGTGTATCGCCTGCTTGAACTTCATGGAGCCGAACGCCTTCCTGCCATCTGCGATATCTACCAGAACGGCATTTCGCTTTCCGTGCTCTCGAAATCCTGGGGGCTGGCGGGGCTCCGCATCGGATGGCTGGCAAGCCGGAGAACCGACATTCTCGATCATGTCGCCGCAGTCAAGGATTACAATTCGATCTGTGCTTCTGCACCTTCCGAAACGCTCGCCTGCATCGCCCTGGATCGATCTTCGGCCATCCTCGAGCGCAACCGTTCCATCTGCGAACGAAACTGGGCGCGTTTCAAGGCACTTTTCGACAAGTATCCGGAGTTCTTCGAGTATGTGCCACCCCAGGCAGGCTCAGTCGCCTTTCCCTCGCTCCGCAACGAAGGGCTTCGATACTGGCCCGACGCCTATGCCCTTGCAGGCGAACTGCTCGATGCTGTTGGCGCCCTTCTTCTGCCAGGCTCGCTCTATGGTGAGGAATTTGCGCAGCATTTCAGAATAGGTCTTGGCCGCATCTCCGCTGAAAGAGGCATAGAAGCGTTCGAGCGCTGGCTCGGCATGCGAACCGAGCGGATCTGAATACAGCGCTTCCAGAGCAATTGATCACCAGAGCAGTCGATCAGCTGTGAGAGTTTTTATCGCGTCCTGCGGAATTGGCCACGGCAATACCTGCCATGATCAGAATCGCTCCGGCCGCCTGCCCTGCTCTAAACCGCTCATGCCGGATGAGAACGCCTGCCGCAACGGTTATCAGCGTAATGAGATTTGTAAAAACCGCGGATTGCGAGGCCTTGAGGTGGGTCAGCGAATAATTGATGAGGAAAAAGGCAAGTACGGAAGAAAGCACACCAAGGTAGAGGATTCCTCCCCACAGGTCCGCAAAACGCGCCTGTTTGGCATCGAAGAGAAGATGCAGACTCCCCTGCCCGCCAACCGTTCGTACCAGGGCAGGAATGCCGAACACGAGCGCTCCCGACCACATCATGGCGAAGGTGCGTTCTGCCGGAGAAAAGCGCTCCGAAGCCTTTCTGCTCGCAATATTGAACAGCACTGCGCTCATCATCGAACAGGCCAGCAGTACAATCCCGATGGGCTTCGTTTCTCCGCCCCTGTCGCCGCTGAGCAATACCACCAGCACGACGCCCGAAATGGACATCGCCAGGCCAGCTGACTGCAGAGGCGAAGTTTTTTCCTTCAGCACCAGAGCCCCCATGATGGCGACACCTGCCGGCAGAGCGCCGAGAAGTATGCCCGCCACGCTCGTGGCCGCGTTCGCAACGCCATAGGTTTCGAATATGAAATAGGCAACAGGCTGGAACAGGCACATCAGGACAAGAAGGCCGATCGGTTTGCCTCGAAAATCGATCCTGATAAGCCCGGCAAGCGCCAGAAAGCTCATTATCATTGCTGCCAGTATGAAGCGGCCCGCCAGCAGTTCCATCGGCGCCAGCACTTCCAGGGTTGCCTTGGTGACCAGAAAGGAAAAACCGAAAATCGACGAATAGCCGAGACCGGCAAGAATGCCTCGAACCTTGTGCATGAGGGGGAGCCTAGCATGCCAGGCCTTTTGTTTCCAGCGCCGCACGGAAAGAGGGGCATGGAATCTTGCGCCCATAATCGCTATATTGAAGGCAGTACGAGCAGGGGGACGAACGATGAGCCAGACGGAAACTGAAGTTTTCTGGGCGCAATTCGAATCGGAAATAGGAGAAAAGATCGTTTCCAGGACCATGGGTCAGCATTTCCGCGGCAAGCGCGACCAGGGCGAGTGGGGCCTGCTGGTACTTACCGAAAGCACCCTCCGCTTCAGGCCAACACCCGGAGAAAACTGGTTCGATTCACTGTTCCGCATGGCAACGCCCAAGGTACCTCGACAGCCTGCCGACGATACCGTCATTCCTCTCGCTGCGATTCGTTCGCTTATCCTGCCCAGAAAGCGTTTCTTCGACCTGCTCTTCAGTCCTCCCTATCTCATTTTCACGCTCATATACGATGCAGACGGACAGGAGCGGAGCATTCTTCTGGGAGCCGATGCCAAATGCGACCTGCTGAAACAGCTTCTTTCCTTGGTACCCGTCGCAAGGGGCACATGAACCCCGTCTATGCGCGCCTTCATGAAGAGGGTATCAGGTTTTTCGAATACGGCATCACTGCTCTGGATGCCTACTATGACGAACCGTCCCGCCCTGTGCGCTTTGTCCTGACCGAATGCTCGGTCATCGACCTTGCGCGCTGTTTCGACAGCCTGCATTTCCCCAGCCTGCCCTATGCGGACGCCGCCCTCATTTTCCAGGCAGATGAATATCGCTTTGTCTGTACTGAAGATGCGCGCCATTTTCGGCCGGGAGGAGCCTGGTCCGAATTCCTCCATGACCCAGTAACAGGCATATTTCATGATAAAGGTAATATTTATGAAGCATTGAGGCAGAGGGCGCTCCCTGTCCCCGATTCAGCAGCCTGCTCCCTTGAGCAGCGGTTTTTCGAAGCGGCAGTCCTGGCCAGCCTTCACCCCGATGGTGCCAGTCTTGCAAGGGAGCACATTCATCTGCCTCCTTCGATCCCGGTGCAGTTTCAGAAAGATCTTCTCGTGACGATCCTTGCCGGCCCACAGCCCGCCGCTGGACTCGAATTCCTCTACCGCACCGGCTTCATTGCCCGCGAATGGCCCGAAATAGCCCAGCTCGACGAGGTCGACCACTCGAAAGACTGTCACCCGGAAGGCAATGGATGGGCTCATACACTCGAAACATTCACCTACCGCAAGGATCGCGCGCTGGTCCTTTCGCTCGCCCTTCTTCTGCATGACATAGGAAAGCCCGAAGCTGCTCAAAAGGAAGGACGCCGCTTCGACCGCCACGCCGAAATTGGAGCCTTGCGTGCCCGCAGATTCCTTGTTCGCCTCGGTTTTTCCCTTTCCATTCAGAATGATGTGCAGTTTCTGGTGCGCTATCACATGTTCCCTGCCGCCCTCGGCTCCCTGCCCGTCCAGATTGCCGAGCCCCTGGTGAAGGATCCCCGCTTCCCCACACTCCTCGAGCTTTTCCGCTGTGACGAGTTTTCGAGCTTCAAGGATCCGGAACGCTACTATGAATCATGCAATGCCTACAGGACGCTCATGAAACACATGCGCAACCCGTACCGAACCGCAGACGGGCGAAGAGTTGGAACAAGCCGGCGTGCAGCCCATTTTTAAGCACTTTCAGGCAGAGATGATCCAGGGGCTGTAGGAAAGCACCCAGCGGGGAGGCTTGAACGAAGCCAGTTGAGCATGGTTCTTGGCCAGCGTTTCGACGATTTGCTGGTCCAGCTTCATGTTCTTCATTTTTTCGAATGCGCTCGATGGATGAATGGGGCTGCGGTACGGACGTTCTCCGATCAGCGCTTCGAAGACATCGACAACTGCTATGATCCTCGACTCCAGCGGAATTTCGTTTCCCTTTAGACCTTCGGGATAACCGGACCCATCCATGCGCTCATGATGATACAGCACGATCCTGCTGAGGTGCTCGAATTCCTTGAAACTGCGGAGAATGCGCGCAGAAATGACAGGATGCTGTTTCATCTGGGCAAATTCCATGGAATCGAGCTTGCCGGTTTTCGCCAGAATCTGCGTTGGAATGCCTATTTTTCCGATGTCGTGCAGCAAGGCAGCCACATAGAGATTTTTCAGGCGCTTGCCCCGCAGGCCGAGAAGCTTGCCGACGTAGAGCGCAAGCATCGCTACGTTTCTGGAGTGGCTTGCAGATGCCCGTTCGGTCTGTTCGAACAGATAGATGATCGACTCGAGTCCCCTGGTCTGCACAAAGTAGGAAGATACATTGAAATATGCCTGGATGAAGAGAGCTGACAGAAGGATGACAAGAGCAACCATGGTGACGATATCCCATGGCATGAAGGAGAACAACTTGTAAGAAAGAGGAATTCCTAGCGCGGTCTTTTCTCCCCTGACCGGATCCAGCTTGAAATTCTCAATGTTCATGAAGCGTATCAAATTTTCTGAAGAAATGGTCGCGATCCCGACCCAGTTCGGTATGGTCAGCTCTTCAGTATCATTGCGTATCGGGAATATGATGCGGATCAATTCCCCATCGGATTTCACCAAATAATTGGCAGGAGGCGGTTCTCCAGGAGCTATTTCGATCGTCGCTACCAATGCGTAGCTAGAAGCTGCCTGCATGAGCAATGCATTGGATTCGGCAATCTTCCCCTCAAGCATGAGATCATACATTCTTGTCCAGGCAAAATATCCTTCATAAATGGCGGTAGCCTGGAGATCAACAATGCTGCTTATTGCCTGATCGACTATTTTGAAGTTCTTTTGGCCTGCATAGATACGGATTCCGATGACTCCCCCAAGAACCAGCAGCGACGTGAGCACAACGATGACGATAGGAACAAGTACTTTTCTTTTCATTACTTTTTGCCTTTCAGCTCCATTTCCTGTTATGATTGGGCAGAAGGTGTTCCCCCGGAACCCGATTTGGAGCTTCTGAATGATTCGACGATCGCAAGCGCATCTGCTTCATACTCGTCCGGCACGACTACTTTGGCACCTTTTGGCTCGATCGAATAGAAGGGATTCAGGTCCAGCATCTGATCCGAAAGCACCTCCGCCGAAATCCCTGCAGATTCGAGCATGGATTTCAGAACCACGGCGTCTTGGAGAAAAGCTGAAACATATACGGTTTTCACGAAGCCGACCTCGCCGCTTCAATCGATTCGGCGCTTCTGTCGAACATGCTGCCAAGGCGCCTTGCACCCTGCCCGGTGATGCACCAGTCTTCTTCGATGCGCATGCCCCGGACGCTCTTCCACTTATTAATTGTAGCATAATCGAGGTAGTTTTGGCAAAGGCGTTCGGCTTCCCAGCGGGCAATCAAGTCCGGGATGAAATAGATGCCCGGTTCGACCGAATGCACCATTCCTGGTTTGAGCGTTTTTGCCAATCGAAGGCTTCTCAGACCGAACTGCGTGCTTCGGACAAGTTCGCCGCCATAGCCGACGATATCCTCTCCCAGCCCTTCCATGTCATGCACATCGAGGCCTATCTGATGCCCCAGCCCATGAGGAAAGAAGAGCGCATGCGCCCCTTCGGCAACCGCCTCGCGGGGATCGCCTTTCATGAGTCCGAGCGCAGTGAGCCCTTCGGCCAGGGCAAGGCTTGCAGTTCTGTGAATATCGATGAATCTCTTTCCCGGTCCCAGGGCGCCGGTCGCCGCCTCGAGTACATTGCAGAGCAAGCGGTAGAGATCCCTTGCGCGCGGTTCGAAAACCGGCCCCACGGGGAAGGTTGTCGTTAGATCCCCCGCATAGCCGGATGGCACTTCGACGCCGGCATCAAGCAGGAAGAGGTCGCCTGCCTGGACCACTCTTTGTGTGGGCGAATTGTGAAGAACCTCCCCCCTGCAGGTCGCAATTGTCTGAAAACTGAGCGAACACCCAAACGAGGCTGCACGCATGGCAACGCGGTCTGCGGCATTCTGTTCGGTCCAACCCGGTCTCAGCTCATGAAGAATGTCTCTATGAATCTCTGCAGTAAGCGAAACAGCCTTTTCAATTTCGTCTATTTCCTGGGGGCTTTTTATTTCCCTCACACAGACAAGGGCCGAAATGATACGCTGTTCGACCAGCATATCGAGCTTGTCCGGAGCAATACCCAGCAGGCCAGAGAGCCTCAGCATCTGGTCAGAGCGATAGGGTGGCAGAATGAAAAGGGGCACTTTCTTCGCGAGCAGCGTTTCAAGAAAAGAGGGCAGTTCGCCCAGCGTTTTCCATGCGTCGCAGGCACTCGACAGGGCACATTCCTCGGGCGAAGGAAGCGGTCCGGTCCATATGAGCGTGTCGAGGCCGGGGGCTTCGGCAAACAGTGTCGCATGAGCGCTTTCTATGTCTATGAGGGCTGCCTGGTCGGGAATGTTTGTCCCAAGAAGATACAGCCAGGAAGAATCCTGACGGAAAGGATAGCAGTTCGCCTGGTAATTTCGAGGTGCATAGCTGTTCGCGAGCAGAAGAAGCATGCCATGAGAAACTCCGCGCGCACGGACTTCGCGGCAGAGAGCCATACGCCGCTGTGCATAGAACTGGGGTGCAAACATGTGCTCATTCTAGAACCGCCACAGCGGCTGCGTCAATGAAGCATTATGTGAAGAGTCGAACAGAAGCGGAAAAGAGATGCTGGTGCCTGAATAGCACTTTGCTTTTTCTGGCAGAGCATTTTGCCTTCCCTGGCGAACGGCAGCCATTGCAAAATAATGTAACGTTCATGCAATGGACTATGTTCGATACTGTCTTTCCCATAATCTGAAGGTCAGACGCTCAGCGCTTCAGATGTCGCAGGAGCAGCTTGCCAGACAGGCTGGCGTTTCGCCCGGTTTCATCGCCAATATCGAAACAGGCCGCAATTTCCCCTCCAGCCTGGTGATTCTCAAAATCGCTTCTGCCCTCAAGGTGGATCCCTATAAACTCTTTGTCGACCCGCTCAAGAAAGACCTTTTCTTTACAAGGGAAGAAGTGGAGGAATGGCTGAGGGATTCTCAGCGGAGGCTGTTTGGTTACGGTCCATCGGGAGAAGGGGAGGCAGAGGAAGAAGAACAAGAGGATAGAGAGGAAAATAAGGACGAGCCCTGAACAGACCTCGAAAAGACCGTTCCATTGACAGCGCATGCGTCATTTTCTACTATTATAAGAATGAAAAGAGCGGCACTACTGCATTGTTGCATTCTCGTTCTCATGCTCGCCACCCTGTTCACCACACCAGCAGAACCGCAAGTCAAGACACTCTCGAACGGTATGACCGTCTTTCTCAATCCCATTCCGGAAGAAACGCGGATTGCCGCCGCACTGTCGTACCGCGCAGGTGCTGACAGTCAAACACCCCAGACTGCTGGCCTTTTCCGCATGCTCGAAGCTCTCATGTTCAACGGTCTTGCCTCCCAGCCCGGCATGCCGGAACCTGCCGCGACACTCGATGCGCTCGAACCCATGAAAATAGGCGGCGGGACAGGAATCGATCGATTCTCTTTTTCGGTCATGGCCGACTCACAGCGCCTTCAGCAGATGCTTGACACGCTCTTCTTTCTGTTTTCCGAAAAAAGAATACGAACCCTGGCCGAAGAACCCGGAAGCATTGAGAGCGCACGGGATATTTCGACAAGCATCGTTCTCGAGTCACTGGGCAACAGCCGCACAATCCTGGAAGCGGCTTTTGCAAAGAAGCTCTACTCGAAAGCGCCTTTCAGGATCGATGTGAATGGTGCCTATTACAATCTCGAAAAGGCCGACAGCAAGGCACTCACCTCCCTGGCAGCAGCGTGGCTTGTCCCCGCAAATGCGTGCATGGCCATATCGGGCGCTATTGATCCGGAAAAGGTGATGGGCCTTCTGGAACAGAGGTTTGGCAGTCTTTCCAAGGGAAAAGATCCATGGCCAGCCTCTCTGACTGTCTTTCCAAAACCAGGCGTGACGCGTCCGCTTTTCCTTGTGCTTGGCGATGCCGGAATCAGCAAGGGAACGATCCAGATCGAAATGCGGTATCGCGGGCCGGATCCGAAGGATACTGTCATGTTTACCGCGGCTCGCCTGCTTTCGGAGCTGACAAATCAGCCAAGATCGGCTTTCCAGACGGCAGTGAGCAAGAACATGCCCAAGGGCGTTACCATTGAGGACATGCAGATCACACTGGTTCCGTCGCGCAATGCTTCCTGGATTTCGATAAAAGGACTGCTTCAGCTTGCGGACATGAAGAAGGCTCCCGATACGGTTTTTGCGTTCAAGGAAGCGGTACGGGGTACCGAGCTTTACAAGATCAAGGCAAATCCGGGCTATTTTTCGGCAAAGGAATATCAGGCGGCAAGAGACGCTCTCCGCGAGGCACACATGGCGCGGCTGGGCGATCCGTTCGAAGCGGTACAGTATGCGTCCGACCTCTGGAGCTGGGGAATCCTATCCTATGTGTTCAGCGAGCCCGATGCAATTGCACGGTCGGGTCCAAAAGAAATCTCGCTGATGGTGGACAGCTATATCCAGAAAAACCTTGAGGTCGTCGCGGTATCGCTGAATGACGAGGAGCTCGCTGCCATGCAGAAATCCTTTACCTCGTATGGTTTCGAACCAATCTCGGCACAGAATGCCTTCTGGTGGCGCTAGGCTTCCGGCAGCGAGGCTCTGCGCTGAATCGTGCTCTGCGCTATATCGTCTCTTCATCGATTGAGAGAATGCTGGGCAGAGTCCGCAGAGCTTTCGACACGCGCTTGAGGTCTTCCCGTGCGTCTACTTCGAGAATGAAAAAACCGCCAAGCGTGCCATCGCCCCGTTCACCTAGCTTGCCTTCCTTGAGGCGTCCTGAACACTTGCGCACTGTCGATTCGATTTCCGAAAAGATATCGAAGGATTTCTTGGTGGTGACCCTGTAGCGCGCCGTAGTGTTCATTACCTCGTCTTCCCATTTGACATCGATCCGCCGCTCTTCGAAGTCGGCAATCGAAGCGATGGACCGGCAGTCTTCCCGGTGCACGATGATACCGCGGCCGCGCGAAACATAACCGACTATTCGGTCGCCGGTTACTGGCTTGCAACAACCAGCGATGCGGATCATGAGGTTGCGCATGCCGCCCGCAGTGACCCCCGCCTTGTCGCTTCGCAGAACCAGCCCCGGTTTTACGCTGTGAAATTCCACCACCGAAGGGAATTCGGCCCCTGCTTCTCTGCCGGCTTCCCTGCCTTCTCTGCCCCGCTCCAATGCCCGCTCGGGGCTCTTTTCCGATGCTTTCTCGTGCGGACGCTCGCGGGTGGCGGCGCTTTCCGCGCCCGCTTTCTCTCCCTTGCGGCCTGCCACGATATGCTTGTCGATGGCAATCGCCTGGCCGCTCTGCACCAGAAGCTGGCGGATGCGCGAACGTGCCTTGCTGGTGCGGGCGAACTTGAGCCAGTTCAGGTTCGGCCTCGCATTGGGAGAAGTGAGAATTTCGACAATCTGGGTGTTCTTGAGCTCGGAATCCAATGAAACGATTGAGCCATTCACCTTTGCGCCCAGACAGTGCGCCCCGACATCGGAATGGATTGCGAAGGCAAAATCGATGGGAGTAGCGCCTGCAGGAAGCTCGATGACATCGCCCTTCGGGGTAAAGACAAAGATGGAATCACGCAAGAGCTCGCGCTTGATCTCTTCGAGGTAGGAATCGCCTTCGGCGATGAACTGATTCCACTGCTTGAGCTTGTTGACAATAGGCAGGTCCTGAAGGCTGGGCAGTTCGGAAGTAGTACCCTTTTTGTACAGCCAGTGGGATGCGACGCCGTATTCGGCAACCATGTGCATCTCTCGGGTACGGATCTGGATTTCAAGAAGCTGGCCGCCATAGGCAAGAACGGTGGTATGGAGGCTCTGGTAGCCGTTCGACTTGGGCATGGCGATGTAATCCTTGAAGCGGCCATCGATAGGTTTCCAGAGCCGGTGCACCAGCCCGAGCAGGGCATAGCAGTCGTTTACGGTCCGGCATATGAGGCGGATGCCGAGAAGGTCATACAGCTCGTCCGCTCCTTTGCCGCGTTTGCGCATTTTCTGATATATCGAATAGAAATGCTTGGCGCGGGCGCTGACTTCGACTTCGATGCCCTCCTTGGCTGCAGAAGAGAGGATCTTTTCCGTCACCCTCCTGAGAAATTCCTGGCGCTCGCCCTTGCGTGCATTCACGATGTCCTTTATCTGATCGAACACTTCGCGGTTCAGCGACTTGAGCGAAAGGTCCTCGAGCTCGTCCTTGAGCCATGAAATACCAAGGCGGTCGGCAAGGGGAGCATAGATGTCGATGCACTCCGAGGCGATTTCCTTCTGCCGGTCTTCCGGGAGATATTTCAAGGTACGCATGCTGTCAAGCTTGTCGGCAAGCTTTACCAGGATGACCCTGATATCGCTGGTCAGCGCAAAAAGCATTTTGCGCATTGTCTCCGCGGCATGGACGGACTTGTTCTTCGCTCTTACAGACGAAAGCCGGTTCACGCCGGCCACGATGAGGGCGGTATCCCTGCCAAAGCGCTCCTCGATGCGTGGATCGGGCAGGGCAAGAAGCGGGTTCAGTGCATCTTCCGCGATGTCCCTTTTGGGTCGAGGCAGCCTGGCCGCATCCGCGACGGGAGCTGATTTTCTTCCTTGACTGGGTTCTGTCCCGGCTTCGACATATCCCGAAGCCCGCTCTGGCACCGTATCGTGCAGAAGCCCGGCGCAGACCGAATCGATATCCATGCCAAGATCGAGAAGAATGTCCGCTACCCTGAGATCGTGGGCCCAGGCAGGCTCCCCTGATGCGCGCGTCTTTTCTCCATGTGCGCGTATGGCGCAGCCAAGGGCTTCTTCAAGAAGCTTTCCAGGCTCCTGACCGAAGCGTGCCTCAGCTTTTGAGAGAAATCCCGCCTTCATTCCTTCGATATCGTCCGCCGGCAACCCTTTCCCTCCCTGCGAGGTCTTTGCAAACCATGATATCATCGAAGCCGGAATTCTGCAGCAGAACGATCGCTTCGCCAACCTGTTCCGGATCCATTTCCAATAATAATACGCCATTATTTGATAAATATCGAGGCGCTTCCGCGATGATGCGACGAATGAAGTCCATTCCGTCAGGACCGCCATCGAGAGCCAGCAAGGGGTCGGTCATGCCTTTCGCTCTCAGAAGCCTGGCCTCTTGCCGGGGCACATAGGGCGGATTGGCGGTAATGAGATCGAAGGTGCCCTCTATTCTTTCAAACAAATCCGATTCGATAAAACGGATGCGGCGTGCACTTTCCTGTTCGCCGAGCAGGCGCTCGGCATTGTGCCTGGCACAGGCCAAGGCCCGGGGCGACAGGTCGGAAGCGGTCAGCTGCCAGCCCGTCCGCTCAGCAGCAATGCTGATAGCCACGACTCCCGTACCGGTACAGAGATCGAGAACCCGGAGTTCGCCTTCAGCCTCGATCCGGTCTCCCTGGCAAAGCGCTTCCTCGACCAGCGTCTCGGTGTCCTGCCTCGGCGAAAGCACATCGTCATTGACAACAAACAGCCTTCCGTAAAATTCCCTGTATCCCAGAATGTGCGCAATGCTTTCGCCGCGGGCCCTGCGCTCGCAGAACCGCCAAAAGCTTTGCGGAACTTCCAGCAGCGGCTCGGGCAGGCGGGTAAGCACCTTTTCCTTCGGCACATTGAGCGCATGAGCCATGAGCAGGACTGCATCGAGAAATGGCGATTCGCTTGTGCCAAAGGTTGCAGCGGCCTGAAGCAGAACATCGCGATAGGTCATGAATCTTCCTCGGGATGGAGGACCTCCGCGTTCGACTGCCTTATCATGTTCCAAGGCTTTCCGCCTCGCGTTTCTGCATGTCCCATGCAACAAGGGCGTCGAGAAGCTCGTCCAGATCCCCTTCCATGACAAGATCCAGCTTGTACAGGGTGAGATCGATGCGGTGGTCCGTCACGCGGTTCTGAGGGAAATTATAAGTCCTGATGCGTTCAGAGCGATCGCCCGTACCTACCTGACTGCGGCGCTCGGCAGAGCGTTCCATGCGGCGCCTTTCTTCCTCAAGTTCGAAGAGTCGGGCGCGAAGAATGCGCATGGCTTTGGCCTTGTTCTTAATCTGGCTCTTTTCGTCCTGGCAGTGGACGACAAGACCGGTGGGCAGGTGAGTAATGCGCACTGCCGAATCGGTGGTATTGACGCTCTGCCCGCCTGGACCCGAGGCGCGCATGACATCGATGCGCAGGTCTTCCGGACGGATTTCGACTTCGGTCTCTTCCATTTCGGGAAGAACCGCAACGGTAACGGCGCTCGTGTGGATACGGCCCGAACTTTCGGTAACCGGCACCCGCTGTACGCGATGGACCCCCGACTCATAGCGCATTCGTTCGAATACTGCATCTCCGGAAACCGAAAAGATGATCTCCTTCATTCCCCCGAGTTCGGTTTCGCTGAGACTCATGACCTCGAGCGCCCAGCCTCTGCGGTCGGCATAGCGGCTGTACATGCGGAAAAGGTCAGCCGCAAAGAGCGATGCCTCTTCCCCGCCGGTGCCAGCCCGTATTTCCATGATGACTGCCTTGTCGGCCATGGGGTCCCGCGGCATGAGAAGCGATTTGAGCTTTTCCCCGGCTTCCTGCCAGAGGCCTGTCAACTGTGCCAGCTCTTCTTCAGCAAGCACCTTCATCTCTTGATCCGAAGACTCGCGCAGAATCTGCCGGGTATCCTGAATTGCGCAAGCCAGCCTCTGCTGTTCGTCATATAGATCGACGATTTCGGAAAGCCGTGCACGCTCTTTCATGAGCGCACGGAAGGCTGCCTGATCGCGCATGAGATCGGGATTGGATATCTGTGCGTCTATCTCCATCATGCGCGCGCGCATCTGCTGAATTCGTTCTTCCACGGCGCGTATCCTACCATAATCCAGCAAACTTTGTATATTGTGGACGGCTTTCCGCCAGGGTTGCCAATCTTACTGCCTGCAGGTAGTATTGTTCCATGCTCGATATTCGATTCATAAAAGACAACCTGGAAGCCGTCAGGCAGAACATCCGCGACCGCTGCATGAATGCGGATGCGGATCTTGTCGTATCCCTCCATGAACAGCGAAACCGCCTCATCCGCGAACTTGAAGACGCGCGGCGCCAGCGCAACGAAAATGCCCAGGCCATGAAAGGCCCCATGGACGCCGAAGCCCGCACTGCCCGCATCGAGGAAGGAAAGCGCCTCAAGGAGCGCATCGCCTCGCTCGAGGCCGAACTTGCCCGGGTCGAAGCCGAATTGAACGCCGAATTGCTCAAGATCCCGAACATGGCCCACCCGGAAGCTCCGCGCGGCAAGGAAGACAAGGACAATCTCGAAGTAAAACGGGTCGGCGAGCCAACCGCTTTCGGCTTCCAGCCCCGCGACCACGTCGAGCTCGGCCAGAGCCTCGACATCATCGATTTCGATACCGCCACCAAGGTTTCCGGAACCAAGTTCTACTATCTCAAGAACGAAGGTGTCATTCTCGAGCTCGCCCTGGTGCGCTATGCCCTTGATGTGCTGTTCCGTCATGGCTTTACGCTCATGATCACTCCCGATATCGCAAAGACCGAAATACTCGAAGGCATCGGATTCAATCCCCGCGGAGCAGAGTCGAATGTCTATACGCTGGAAGGAGAAGGCACCTGTCTCATCGGCACGGCGGAGATCACCCTCGGCGGTTACCACAGCGACTCCATTCTGAACCGGGAACAGCTGCCTCTGCGCTACGCGGGAGTTTCCCACTGCTTCCGCCGCGAGGCTGGAGCCGCAGGACAGTTCTCCAAAGGCCTCTACCGGGTGCACCAGTTCACCAAGGTGGAAATGTTCGTCTATTGCCTTCCGGAAGAATCCGGAAGCATTCATGAAGAGCTCAGAGCCATCGAGGAAGAGATTTTCTCAAGCCTGGGTATTCCCTTCCGCGTGGTGGATACCTGCACCGGCGACCTTGGCGCTCCTGCCTATCGCAAATGGGACCTTGAAGCATGGATGCCCGGCCGCAACAACGGAGAATGGGGCGAAGTCACCTCGACCTCAAACTGCACCGACTATCAGGCACGACGTTTGAACGTGCGTTTCCGCGACGAAGACGGCAAGACGCGCTTTGTGCACATGCTGAATGGAACCGCAATCGCCTGCTCGCGCGCCATCATCGCCATACTTGAGAATTTCCAGCAGGCTGATGGGTCGGTGAAGATACCCCCTGCCCTCGTTCCCTACTGCGGCTTTGAAGTCATACGACCGCGCCGATAGCTCAAAGCGCAGCCAGCGCACGTCAGCGGCAGCGGAAAGCTGCAGCAGCGGAAAGCGTCAGCAGAGGAAAGCACCCTTTTCCAACGTCTCAATATCGCACGTACTTATCAGGGGAGATTGGGTGAAGAGAGCATGGGTTTGCGCCAGGGAGCCTGAGTTCCCGGAGCTTCCCATCGGATTTTCCTTCTAATTTCCAGTTTGCCGTTCGGAGCTTGCGCACAGACTGCGAAACAGCCGCTGCCGATATAGACAATCTTTTCATCAGCGGCAAGATGCTCTTCTTGCGCAAGAAGTTCCAGGGCACAGTCGAAATGGATGGGCGCTCCGCTCTCCCTTGAGGCAAGGGCTCCTGCAAGATCGAACACCGGCTTGCCGCACACTTCGCACAGGGGAGGAGGCTCGGATTTCTTTTTGCTTTCAGGCTGAGATTGGGCGGTATTCCTGTCGGATTTCGACGCCGGCGTTCCGCCTTTTGGCGGAAATCGTCTGCGGGACTGATGACTGTGGTTCCTGCCGCTTCGCTTTCCTTCGGGGGAGCGGGAATCAGTGTTCATTGCGTTTCACCTTGGCTCTATTTGACAGCATTTCTGCAATCGATGCAATTGCCCCCTGGAGGTAGCGATCATCCACCAGCTTGTGCTTGAGCTCGTACAGGCGCTTCCAGCTCGTTGCCTTCATTTCCTCGGTGATATCGTAATCGGTATGGAGAAAATCGTCGGGTGTGGAACCCGCCCATCCGGGGATATCGCGGGAAACCCTATTCCGCTTCGTCATATTCAATAAATGCACCTTCCACATGCCGCACGCATGTGCCGTCCCGCATCAGCATCAGATCATACCTGATTCCGTGCTGATTATATTTTCGATGCATAGCCAGAAATAGTTTAGAAGTTTCGATGATCGTCCTGCGTTTTGCCGGGCTGAGCACGTGCGCAAGATCTCCGAGGGTGATCCGGTTGAGCGATTTTACCTCAATGAAGGCGAGCAGATTGCCCGCGCATGCCACAAGATCGATCTCGCCTCGGCGGGTGCGGAAGTTCGTGGCGACAATCTGCCAGCCTTCCTGCACCAGAATCCGAGCTGCCTCGCATTCAGCCTGTCTTCCGCGCCTTACGGAGCTGGCCGGGGCCGGTCCCTCCCCTCCTTCCTTTCTCTTTGTCATCTATAGGGAAGAACACGTCCCGCCATACTCGTGCTTCAACTTTTGAGCGACAGGATGCGGGATGCCCCTCGAAACGGATGCATTATGCAATGGATTTGCCATAAAAAAAGGCCGCCGGGATTCCGCTCTCCCGGCAGCCTGTATTGACCGGAGCTCCAGCGCGCCAATGCGGTGCGCCTCCGGCCTGTTCATGATGCCCTTGCACAAGGCAGGGCGCAGTGTACATCACTCCTGGACTGCGTCGCTCTTCCTGCCGCCCACCAGCGTTTTGACCTTGGCCTTCTTGCCGATCTTTGTGCGGATGTAGTAGAGCTTGGCGCGGCGTACCTTGCCGGTCTTGACAATCTCGACCTTTTCGACGCGAGGCGAATTGAACGGGAATACGCGCTCCACGCCAACGCCGTAGGAGTTCTTCCGCACGGTAAAGGTCTTGCCTGCACCGGAATTCTTGATCGCAATCACGAGGCCTTCGTAGGCCTGGATTCTCTCGGTTTTTCCTTCGACGATCTTGAAGCTTACGCGAACAGTATCTCCAACCCTGAATGCGGGCAGGTCAGTTCTCGTCTGTTCTGCCTGAATCTGTTGTACGAGGTTCATTCTCTCCCCCTTCACCAATCACTTCTTTCAGCAATCTGCCCAATGGTCCGGTCAGATCGATTGTCTGCAGCAGTTCCGGTCTGTATGCGAGCGTTCTGATAAGGCTCGCTCTGAGCCGCCACTGTGCTATCTGCGCGTGGTTTCCGCTTAAAAGGACTTCCGGGACATGCATAGTAGCATATTCCGCCGGCCTTGTATACTGGGGATACTCCAGCAGGCCGGAAGCAAAACTCTCTTCCGAGAGAGATTCCCCGGAAATTACCCCCGGAATGAGGCGATAGACCGCATCGATCACCACCATCGCCGCCACTTCCCCGCTGGAAAGCACGTAATCGCCTATCGATACGCAATCGGTCACCCGGGTGTCGATGATCCTCTGGTCTATTCCTTCGTACCTTCCGCACAGGATCACCAGCTGTTCTTCTTTTGCAAAATCGGCAGCCATGGCCTGGTTGAAGAGCCGCCCTGAGGGAGTGACAAAGATCGTCCTCACTGCGGGAGAGCCCGCCGCTTCCAGTGCACGGTCTACCGGTTCCGGCTTGAGGAGCATTCCCGCTCCTCCACCGAAAATTTCATCATCGCATTTGCGATGTCGATCGTATGCATAGTCCCTGATGTTCACCAGTTCGCAGGAAACGAGGCCTTTGGCCATTGCCCGCTTCATGATGGAAGCGGACAGGTAGGCCTGAAGAATTTCCGGAAACAGGGACAGAACCGTAATCTTCATTCCAGAATCCAGGGGCTTATGATCTGAAGTTCGCCCTTGCCGGTATCGACGGTACCGACAAACTCCTTCCGGAAGGGAACCAGGACCTTTCTATCGCCCGGCTCGAGGGTGATTTCGAGCAGGTCATCGGCCCCGCCCTCGCACACTGCACTGACCCGCCCTACTGCCGCAGCATCGACCATGACGCTGAGCCCAACAAGGTCAGCAATATAGTATTCGCTTTCTCCAAGCGGGCAGGCCTGCTCGCGCGGCAGAAAAAGCTCACAGCCGGACAGCTGTCTGGCCTTTTCGGGGGAATCGTATCCCTCGATCAATACACTGGTGCCCCAGCCGCCTTCATTCCATCGGAGAATCCTTACAGGCCGGGCATCCGATATGCCCTCTTCGCCTCCCAGCAGCACTTCCGGAGCATTGCAAATGTGATCCGTCTCTCCAGAATAGCTGAAGAGACGGACCTCACCCTCAAGCCCCCTGGGCGAACCCAGTTTTGCGACGGCGAGATAGCGGACAGCCTGAATGCGTTCCATTCCTGTGGACTCGAAATCAGTCCAGAATCTCCAGAATTACCCGTTTCGACTGCGCCGAGGCGCATGCAGATAGAATTGTCCTGATGGCACGGGCAATCCTTCCATTCTTGCCGATTACCTTGCCCACGTCGCTCTCGGCGACCCGAAGTTCGAGAATGGTCGATTTTTCGCCTTCGATCACCTTGATATTCACCGCGTCAGGGTTATCGACAAGAGATTTGACAATATACTCTACAAGATCGCGTTCCATGATGTTTCTCCCGGCTCGAGACAATCAAGCTGCGCCAGGCTCAGCCGAGGTAGATCCCTTTCCTGTTGAAAAGAGATTTTACGGTGTCGGTTGGCAGAGCTCCCTTTGAAAGCCACTCGCGAGCCTTTGCTTCATCGATGTTGAGCTGCTTTTCTTCACTCTCGATGGGATGATAGTAGCCAAGCTCGTCAATGGTCTTGGAATCGCGCGCCGAGCGGGAATCCATGACAACGATCCGATAGAACGGCCGCGCCTTCGCGCCGAATTTTTTCAGTCTGATACGAACGCTCACAACATCCTCCTGATAGGAATACAAACCATGGGGGCTCCGCGTTTGCCGCACCTCCGTTCCCATTACGGAGCCCGAAATGGGGAACATGCGCCCAATGGTTATAGCGCAGAAGGGCGCTCCGCGTCAATTCACCGGTGCCGGCCATCGCTTGCCGAACAGGCGCATCCAGAGTACTCTCGCGCCATGGTACCCTTTTCTACGGGATCGCTTCTGCTTGCCCCCATGGTCGGCATCACGAACCGTGCTTTCCGAACCCTTCTTTTCGAACTCGGCGGTCCCGATTGGTACATGACCGAAATGGCGAGTGCTGAAGCTTTCCTTGCAGGCGGCAGACATGAAGAGGTCTATCTTGATCCTTCGCCGGAACCTGCCCGTACCTCCGTGCAATTTGCAGCAAAGACTCCCGAAATCCTGGCTGCCGCATGTGTCCGGCTTGCATGCCTGCCGGAAGCCTCGAGACCTGCGGGTATTGATATCAACCTGGGTTGTGCCGCACCCCACATCCGCTCCAGCGGAAAAGGAGCCGCACTGCTCGACAATCCGGACCGGGCAATTGCCATGGTCGCCGCTGCGCGCGCTCGCTGGGAGGGGATACTGTCGTGCAAAATCCGGATCAGCAGCAGTGCCGGCATCGAAGGAACCCTCAAGCTGGCGGCCCGCCTTGCCGATGAAGGGCTCGACTTCATTACCGTCCATCCAAGGCTCGATTCACAGAAATTTCGCCGCAGTGCAGATCATGCAATCACTGCCCTCTTTGCCCGGTCGCTTTCGATCCCTGTTATCGCCAACGGCGATCTGGCCGATGCGGAACAGGCTGGATCGCTGTTCGCAGATGCTCCGGTGCACAGTTACATGATCGGGCGGCAAGCGGTGCGCAGGCCATGGATCTTCGCCCATGGGCGGTCCTGTGCCCGCAAAGATGGCCTTGCCGGCGAACCCATCGATCTATGCGCGCTCGCCCTGCGCTTCATCGATTTGGTCGAACAGATGCTGCCTTTTGAATGGCAAAAGGAATCCTGCCGCCGCTTTTTTTCCTATTTTTCGGAAAACATGAGCTTCGCCCACCATTTCAGATTCTATCTCGCCAATGCTCCAACGCTCGATGCAATGCGCCAGTTCTGTCAGGACTATTTCACACAGCTACCCAGGGATCGCTTTATCGCGCTCTAGCATAGCACCGCATGCCAGATGAGCACTTGTAACGTATTTACATTTATAGTAAATTTGTCACAAATTGCTCCAGGAGGCATTATATGGCAGAGACCATCCCTCGCATGTTTATCGAAGTTGCCCAGCGGCAGCCGGACGTTATCGCCCAGCTCTCGAAAGACCGCAATGGTCAATTCCAGCCGACCACCTATCGAACGTTGCTCGAATTGACTGGCACTTTCGCAGCAGGACTGGCAGGCCTCGGCATCAAGCGTGGTGACCGCGTCGGACTCATTTCCGACAACCGCAAAGAATGGCTGATCGCAGACCTTGCGATCCTGGGACTTGGAGCTGCCGATGTCCCCCGGGGATGCGATGCCACTGCACAGGAAATCGCCTATATCCTGAGCTGGAGCGAATGCGAAGTCGTCATTCTCGAGAATGACCGCCAGCTGCAGAAGATTCTCGATGTCAAGGCAGGAAGGATCACATTCGAATCCAAATCACTGACAAGCAAACCCTACGAACTGCTCAATACTGTCATTCTTATCGAACCTGCGGAGGCAGAAGTGCTCGCCGAAGCGGAAAAGGCGGGCATTTCGGTGCTGGTATTCCAGGATATCATGGAAAAAGGCAAGGCCAGGATCCAGCAGGAACCCGATTTCTATCTCAAGGAAGCGGCAAAAGGCTCGCGGGGCGATCTAGCTACCCTTATCTACACTTCCGGAACGACCGGCGACCCCAAGGGGGTCATGCTGAGCCATGGCAATTTCCTTCATCAGACAGAGTACCTTCCGGGCATCATCGGCGTAAAAAGCGGCGAAGTATTCCTCAGCGTTCTGCCGGTCTGGCATTCTTTCGAGCGGGTCGTGCAATATATCGTCCTCGCTGCAGGTGCGACCATCGCCTATTCCAAGCCTGTAGGCTCGATACTCCTTGCGGACATGCAGACAGTCCAGCCTCACTGGTTCACCTCCGTGCCGCGCATCTGGGAATCGATCCGCGACGCGGTATACAAATCGGTACGGCAGGGAAGCGCCGTCAAGCGGATCATGTTTACCTTCTTCATTGGGGTCGGACAGGCACATGCCTATTTTCGCAACATGCTGCTCGACCGCCTGCCAAAATTCCAGCCCCGCTCCCGTGTAGTCGACATCGTTGTCGCCATCATCCCCTTCCTTCTCCTCTCTCCGCTCCGAGCGCTGGGCAAGGTACTGGTATTCAGGAAAGTCACTTCAAAACTGGGTACGCGCTTCATTGCGGGTGTCTCCGGAGGCGGAGCCCTTCCTCCTGCTGTCGACCGCTTCTTCGATGCGCTTGGTGTGCTCATTCTTGAGGGATATGGACTTACCGAAACTGCGCCTGTGCTGGGCGTACGGCTGCGTGCTCACCCCGTTACCGGAACCGTCGGCCCCATCCACCGCGGAACCGAAATCCGCATTGTCGACGAGCATGGCAAGATACTGCCTCCGGGAAAGAAGGGAGTCATCCAGGTACGCGGTCCGCAGGTCATGATGGGATATTACAAGCGTCCCGATCTCACCGCACGGATTCTCTCCCCGGATGGCTGGCTCGACACGGGAGACCTCGGGATGCTCACAGTGAACGGTGAGATAAAAATCGTAGGACGTGCGAAAGATACCATCGTATTGCGGGGAGGCGAAAACATAGAGCCGGTCCCCATCGAACAGCGGCTTTCCGAAAGCCCCTACATTCAGCAGGCAGTGGTGCTGGGACAGGACCAGAAGTACCTCGCGGCGCTCATCGTTCCGCGTCAGGAAGCGCTGACCGAATGGGCACAGGAAAACGAAATCCCCTTCAACGATTACCCCTCTCTGCTCGAGCAGCCTGAGGTCAAGGAGCTCATTGACAGCGAAATAAATTTGCTAATCAGCAGCAAGAACGGATTCAAGCCCTTCGAGCGGATTTTCAGATTCGCCCTGCTGGCCGAGCCCTTCCAGCCGGGCCGGGAACTGTCGGCCAAACAGGAAATAAAGCGGCACGCCATCAATGAGCTGTATCGAAAGGAAATAAAGGCGCTTTTTGCGGAATGACGGAACAGCCTGGCGCGCAGGTCCGCACGCTCAGTTGACTTCAATGTCTCCGAGCACGCTCTTCACATAGAGCCTGCGCGCTCCGTCGCCGGTACGGAAGGCACAGCGCTTAGGTCCCATGCCGGCCGAGTTTATCTGATGCTGGGTTTCGATTCGCCCCGAAAGCGTCTCCGCCCTGAATTCGACACTGCTGTGCTCGAGCTGGATGGAAATATCGCCCGAATAGGTCTGGATTTCCCCTCCCCCAAAACAGCCAGCCACTTCGAGTTCGATGTCGCCCTTGTTCGAAATGAGCCTGATCCTGCCGGCAACCCGCCGCACGCGGATATTTCCCTCATCTGTCACTACCGCAACGTTTTTCAGCACATGGTCCACATGTACCGAGCCCCGCTGGATTTCAGCCTGTATCGAGCCGCTTATCCGGCGGCAGTGCAGGCTGCCCTCCATGCTTCGGGCCGAGCATCCTTCGCTATTATCGATACTGATTGAGCCGCTGATGCTCGACACTTCCACAAAGCGGGCACCGCTGACGACGATATCGCCGCGCTCGATAATGGCCAGAACGTTGGCTTTGACTAGCTCAAGCTCGATGCTGCCGCGGGCCGAATGGATTTCCACATCGCCGATGCTGGCGGGCACTTTGACGATGCATTTTGAAATGCGAATGAAGGCATCGGGTACACAGTCCAGGATAGCGATGCTCTCGGCTCTGCGCTCCTTGCAGGCCCACTGTTCGATTCTTTCCGAAGGTCCTTCAATTTCGACAGAGTATTCGATGTCTGCAGTGTCGGATTGCAGGATATGGATATTGCCTTCGGGCGCTCGAACGACCACCCTTCGTACCTGATCCGCATCCATTACGGATTCAAGATAGCGGAACGATATATCGACACCCTCGGTGCGCATGCTGCACTGCCTCCACTGCAAAACATAAGTGCGCACGATACCCGTGCATTCAGCTGAAATTTTGTTTCATTATACCACGTCATCGAAATTTTGACGATATCCCCCCATCGATATCAGCATGAAGGACTTGACAACTGGCAAAAAAGCGCATACAGTGCATTTAGTTTGCATGGCAAACTTGTTTGCCATGCGTGAAGGTGAGCATATGGACATATCCAAGAAGAAAATCGAGGAATTCGAAGAAACCCTCAGAGAAATCCGGTTTGCTGTCAATCAGGAAGCCGATCTCTTCCGCACCCCCGACATGAGAAGGGCCATCACCGGGCTTTCGTACGGGTTTTCGGCTGCCATCGCCGGACTGTGCATCGCGGGGGCGCGTGTCCAGGCTGCTTCCCCTGCCGGCTCGGGTACGGCCATGGTGTTTGTGGCCGCGGCATTCATCCTCGCGGCAGTGGCTGGCGGTATCCTGAAGGCTGTCCTCTTTACCCGAATCATGGCAAAACGCAACCGCTCATTGTCGAGTCTGTTGAAAATCATCTATGGAACCAGCGTGGTATCCGTCATTGCGGGTGCGCTCGTTTCGATTCTGGTCCTCTCCTTGTTCTTCCTCAGGCAGGGTTCGGGAATCCTGATCATACCCTTCTCGGCCATTTTCATGGCGTTCGCGGTATTCGGGCTCACCGCTCGCATCCGCCTGCCGGAATTCATGGTTCTTGGATGGGCCATGCTCTGCCTCAGCCTTGTTTCCCTGTTTTTCATTGCTGGCAGCCCCTGGCTGTGGTCGGGCATAGTGTGGGGCGGTTCCTTTCTTGCGCTCGCCATCGCTGGAAGCCTGTTCAAGAGCGCATCATGAATCTGCCCGATCTCGACAAGGTCATCCACGAACGCGCCAGATTCAGGATTCTTGCCTGTCTCATGGCCAGACGGGACAGGAAATGCTCCTTTACCGATCTGCGCGACATGCTGGAACTGACCGGCGGAAACCTCTCCTCCCAGCTATCGGTTCTGGAAGAGAAAAAGTTAGTGCATATCGAAAAACGTTTCGAGGGCAAAAAACCGCTGACCGAGATCTCGCTGACTATCGAAGGCGAACGCGCCTTCAGTGAATATCTCGAAACGCTTGATCAGCTCATAAGGACTCTAAAATCGGAGTCCGCTGATGCTTCTGCCAATGCAGGCAATCTCTCCCGAGGTTCTCAAAGGAGGCACGAATGACGAATCCCATCCTCTCGCTCAAAGGTATTTCCAAAATCTACGGAAAAGGCAGCACCCAGGTGGCTGCCCTGCGCAATGTAAGTCTGGAATTTGAAAAAGGCGAATTCGCTGCAGTGGTGGGACCTTCGGGTTCGGGCAAGACAACCCTCCTCAACATCATCGGGTGCCTCAGCACTCCCACCGAAGGCGAGCTCATCTGGCGCGGCCAGCCAATGCGGTCGCTGAATCGTGCCGACCTGGCAGCCTACCGGCGAACCCATGTCTCCTTCATTTTTCAATCATACAACCTGATTCCGGTCCTGACAGTGGCTGAAAACGTGGAACTGCCGCTCCTTATCGAAGGCAGCCGGGACCGGAAGGCAATCAGAAAGCGGGCGCTTGAAATCATCGATATGGTCGGACTGTCTGACAAGGCGAACCGGCATCCGACCGAGCTTTCGGGAGGCCAGGAGCAGAGGGTCGCCATAGCCCGCGCGCTCGTGAAAAATCCGGACATGGTTCTTGCGGATGAGCCCACCGCCAACCTCGATTCACATACCGCCGCAGACATCATCCACCTCATGGAGGAAATCAATCGCAGGACGATGACCACCTTCCTCTTTTCCACCCATGACCTGCGGATCATGGAACTTGCCCACCGTGTGATATCGCTCAGGGACGGCCAGATAGAAAAAGACGAATGGAGGACCATATGAGCGGGCCGGTCAAAGCTTCGGGCATCAGCCGCGCAGCGCTTCCGGTTGTTGCGTCTATCGCATGGCGGAATGTCCTGCGTCATGGAAAGCGCACCCTTATCACCGCCATCGTCCTTACGGTGGGCATCGGTATTTTTATCTTGTTCGATTCCATGCTGGCAGGTATGGACCGTATCACTATCGATACCGGTATCGAGTACGAAAACGCTTCGGTAAGCATACGCACTAAGGAATACCAGCAGCACGCAAATTCCCAGCCTCTCGAGTATGCCCTCGCTGATCCTGAAGCCATAATGAAAAAATTGCCTGACCTCCTGCCTCCAGGCAGCACCTTCACGCCTCGCAGCAGGTTCTACACGCAGGTATCCAACTACACCGACGATACGCCAGGCATCGCCATCGCTGTTGACCCACAAAAGGATCCCTCAGTATTCAGGACTTCCTCGAGCATTGTCAGTGGTAAGTGGGTTTCTCCGGGAAAAGCCGTGCTTGGAAGCGATATGGCTCGCGATCTCAGGGTTAAAGTGGGAGACTGGGTCGCTATTTCGGCAATCCTTCCAGACAGCACCATCAATGCGATCGAAATCGAGGTGGGCGGGATTGCCGACCTGCCGCTCTTCGGACTTTCGAGCCAGGCAGTCTATCTCAGTCTTGCAGATGCAGAAGCGCTGGCAGGAAGTCCACTGCCGCTGACTGAAATCGACATTCTCATTCCTCCAGCAGGAAAACTGGACAGGCTGGTCGCACAGGCCGAAACTGCGGCGGCATCCATAGAATCCGCCTTTGCCGGCATAGAAGCGCTCAGCATTGGCGAAGCCATGAAGGACTACCTCGCGATGCGCACCATGAAGTCCAAGTTCTCCTATGTCGTCATATTCATCGTATTGCTGATTGCCGCGGTGGGAATCTTCAACACTCTGCTCATGAGCATGTATTCGAGGATCAGGGAAATCGGCGTGCTTGCAGCGTATGGCCTCGAACCAGGGCAGATCAAGCGGCTTTTCTCACTGGAGGGACTGATGATCGGGGCGATAGGAAGTCTGGGGGGGCTTGCGCTCGGAGCGCTTTTTGTCTGGTGGCTCAATACGAAGGGTATATCGTTTGAAGGAATAATCGGAAATCTTGATCTGGGCAGCCTGCCGAAGAACCTGTATATCCGCGGCGAGTGGAATGCCCCGGCATTTGCGGGAGGCTTTATCTTCGGAGTTCTGGTTTCCTGGCTGGCCAGTCTCATGCCAGCCCGGAAGGCGGCATCGATCGAAGTCACCGACGCCCTGCGATTTGTATGATGCACTTTGCATGACAAGGAGGAAGTCATGAATCTTCTCGCCTTTGCGTGGCGCAACCTGCTCAGAAACCGCCGCAGGAGCTTTCTTGCCGTCATTTCGACCTTTATCGCCACACTGCTGGTTGTGGCAGGAAATGGGCTTACAGAAGGATTCATCGATTCGATGGTCCGCAACTATACCAAGAATGAAACCGGCCACATCCACATCGCGACGACAGCCTACAGAGAGCGCGCCCGCTTTATGCCTGTCGATGAATATATCCAGGACGCAAATTCTCTTGTTCAGACCATCGAGCAGAACTTCAGCGACCGCAGAGGCTCAGCGCAGGTTCTCGCAGCGCCGCGGACGCGCTTTGCGGTCCTGCTCTCCTCTGGAACCTTCACGAAGCCTGCCGTCGCTATCGCCGGAGACCCTGAAAAGGAACGCAGGCTTTTGATGCTGGACAGGAATATTCTGTCGGGCGGCAGTTACTGCACCGAGCCTGGAACGGCGATCATTGGCAGCATGCTCGCCCGCGATTTGCATTTGAAGGCGGGCGACAGGCTCAAAATAGTCACGACCCGGGCAGATGGCGGCATGGGGTTCAAGTCGCTCAGAATATCGGGCATATTCCACACCGGGACCAATGCACTTGACGGCTCGGTATTCCAGATGAGGCTCGATGATGCCCAGGCTCTGCTGGGAATGGGGAAGGGGGCACAGCAGATCCTGGTCATGCTTCCCGACTACCGGCGCATTTCTTCATATCTGCCTGCCGCAAGGAATCTTTTGCAGTCTGCTGGAAATGCCGGGATTGTCTCGCTGTCGGGAGAAGAGAATGCCAGCAGATTGACCGCGCTTCCATGGACCGATATCGGCGACTATCCCAAGATGATTCTGCTTGCGAACGGCATCTATGTCGGCATGTGGTTTTTTATCGCACTGCTGGGCGCCTTCATTATCGCCAACATCATGACCATGGTGGTGCTAGAGCGCCGGAGGGAAACCGGCATTCTCATGGCCATGGGCATGCCGCCCCGGAACATTGCGCTTTCCTTTCTGTTGGAAGGGACAATGCTCGGATTCGGCGGCTCATTGCTGGGAACCGCCGCGGGAACAGCATTCAACCTTGCCTTTTCGCGAACCGGTTTCGATTTTTCGAGTGCGATGGCAGGCTTTTCGTGGCCGATCGACAATATCATCCGGCCTGCAGTTACAGCTGGCGGTATCGTTTCGGGCCTTGCCTACTGCACGATTGCCGCAATGCTCATGTCCTGGCTTCCGTCCTGGCGCGCTTCCCGGATGGATGTTGTCGATGCGCTTGCCTCGGCGCAATAGACAGATGCTGTCTTCAAGATTGTTGACAAGATAATGCAAGGGGAGATTCCAATGAACCACACAATGGACCATGCATGGAGATACCGTTCTGGTTTGCAGATCGCGCGCTTTGCCTGCTGTACAATCGCGTTTCTTACTGTTCTGCTGTCTGTCGCTCACGGCCAGCCGAAGCCAGCCTTCGATGCCCAGACCCTGCTTGAGGAAATCGATCGAGCCCAGCGCTATGCGAGTATCAGTTACGAGGGAACCATGGAAATCGTCCAGGGAAACCGCATATTGATTAAGCAGTTCACCGCCAGGGCGCGCGGTTCGAACCTTGTATTTCTCGAGTTCACCAATCCCGAAGACAGAGGTGTCCGCATGCTGCGCATCGAGCAGACGATCTGGATGTATTTCCCTTCGGAAGGTGAAACGGTACGGATCTCCGGCAGCATGATGCGGCAGGGGCTCATGGGTTCCAACCTGAGCTATGAAGAAGTTGCGGAAGGTGGAAGCCTCCGCGAGAGCTATGCTCCTGCAGTACTCGGCGAAGAAACGGTCGATGGACGGCGCTGCATTCTGCTTTCGCTGACTTCAAATCGCAAGGACATTTCCTTTCCGATCCGGAAGCTCTGGGTCGATGCCGAACGAAAGGTTCCGCTCAAAATCGAGCTGTATGCGCGAAGCGGCAGCCTCATGAAAACCATTATGGTGCGCACCCTGGAGTCAATCGATGGCCGGATCCTGCCGACCAGGATCGAAATCTTGGATGCCCTCAAGAAGAATTCACGTACTGTCTTTTCGATGCGCTCGGTGAAGCTGGACATCGCGCTTCCGGATTCGCTCTTCACCATGGAGGCGCTTACGCGATGAGCACAATGGGTACCAAGGCACAGAGCGGGCAAGCCGTACAGCCTGGCCTGGCTTGCCAGGCTGAATGGATGAACAGGCTGCCTTTCCGGGCTGGCACTGGCATCAGCATGTCAATCTCCAGCTTTTTCATGTTTCTCGTCATGACTCTTCTCATCCCGATTGAAGCCCAGGCTCAGCAGCACAGTCTCGTGATCGGCATTCGCAGCGCGCTGAGCGCAGGTGGAACCGATGCGTCCATCACTGCAGGTCTGGAACAGAAGCTTAGCATGACTGGCCGCTTCCGCTCGGACAGCCTGCGCGTATCATTTTCAGCATCGGCAGGCGTCTTCGCCTGGCATGCATCGGCTCTGCAGTGGGTGAGCTATTCCGAATCGCAGACCTTGCGATGGAGCATTCCAGCATGGTCCGCTGGCGCAAGCCCGGCCCCCGACTATCTGGCAGAGCTGGACATTGGAGAAGCGGCAATCGCCATTTCAGGACCGAATGTACGTTTCGAAGCCGGGAAATTTCCGCTCTCGTGGGGGACAGGGAGAGCATTCAGGCCTACCGATCTGTTCAGAACAGTGAATCCACTGAGTTCGACTGCAGAAGCACGCTCCTTGCCTGCCGTGCGATTCACCGCGTTCCCGGGGCCGCTGCAGAGGATCGAAGCTGCGGCAGCTATCGATGGGGCAGGGACTGCTTCGGCGGGTGTGCGCATGCTCAGCACCATCGGCAATGCAGGAGTTTTTGCATTGAATGGAGGATGGCGGCGCACGTATCCGCCCTCCGTATCTCTCGACGAGTATTCGATTGGCTTGGCACTTCAGCATGAATGGGGACTGTTCGGGCCATGTGCTGAACTTTCGATGAGGTACTGCGATGGCTCTTTTTCCGCCCATGGTATGGCGGGGGTCAGCCTGACTGCCAGCCGCCTTTCACTCCGTATGGAACTGCAGGAAAGGCTGGATCCTATTGGCAATCCTCTAACGATGCCAGACATGTTCCTTGCAGTAACCTGGAACCTTTCTGATCTGACTGTCCTCTCATTCCCCATACTGTGGTTTCCCGAGAGCAAAATCCTGTCGATCGCTGCAAACGCCCGGTTTGAAGGCATATTCCACGGCCGGCTCGAGCTGTCGGGATACATAGTCCGCAATATCCTTGCGGGAACTCCATCCTTCCGCTGGCTGAGCTCGCTCGCCTGGTCCCGCGCACTGCAGTAGTAAAGCCCGCCCATCGAGCTTCACTTCCAGGTCCACCTATTGAAAGGAATTGCAACATGAAGCATTATTCCTCAACACATCGAGGAGGACATCGTGTACAAACCCGTGGACCCGAAGGTCAACTTTCCACAGCAGGAAGAATCCATAGTCCGCTTCTGGGAAGATCACCGCATCTTCCAGAAATCCATCTCGCAGAGAGAGGGCTCGCCAGAATTCGTATTCTATGATGGGCCTCCATTTGCGACAGGTTTGCCTCATTTCGGCCACTTTGTCCCCGGTACCATCAAGGATATTTTCCCTCGCTACAAGACCATGCGCGGCTACCGCGTCGAGCGGCGCTTTGGCTGGGACTGCCATGGTCTCCCCGTAGAAACTCTCATAGAAAAGGAACTCGGCCTCAATTCCAAAACCGATATCGAGCGCTATGGCGTCGATCACTTCAACGACGCCTGCCAGGCATCGGTACTCCGCTATGTCAAGGAATGGCGCCAGATCGTAACGCGTCTTGGCCGCTGGGTCGATTTCGACCATGACTACAAGACCATGGACCCCGACTACATGGAGTCCATCTGGTGGGTGATCAAGTCGCTCTGGGATAAGGGACTCATCTATGAAGGGCACTATATACTGCCCTATTGCCCGCGCTGTTCCACTGTTCTTTCTAACCACGAACTTTCTCTCGGCGGCTACAAGGATGTCCACGATCCCGCCATTACCGTGCGCTTCAAAATCACTGCCGTTCCTGCAAGTTCCGCGGATCCCGACATTGCAGGCCTTGCGGATGGGTCGAGCTACTTCGTGGCATGGACCACGACTCCATGGACCCTCCCCTCGAACCTTGCGCTCGCGCTCGGCCCCGAGATTGACTATGTCTGCGTCATCGACGGAAAGGAACGCTACATCCTCGCCGAATCCAGGCTTGGCGCCTACTACAGGCACCCTGAAAGCCTCACGCTTGCCTGGAAGAAAAAAGGAAAGGAGCTTGCCGGCATCCGCTATGAACCTCTCTTCCCCTACTTCGCCAATCTTGCCGAAAAGGGAGCTTTCGTCACCGTCCTTGGAGAACATGTTACCACCGAAGACGGTTCTGGCATTGTCCACACAGCCCCCGGCTTCGGCGAAGATGACTACGAAGTGCTCAAGGGTACCGGCATCCCTACTGTGTGCCCAGTCGATGCCGAATGCAGATTTACGGAAGAGGTAAGCGACTACCGCGGTATCTTCGTAAAGGATACCGACAAGGCCATCATCGAACAGCTTAAAAAGGAGGGAAAACTGGTCAAACGCGAGCAGATCCTTCACGCATACCCGCACTGCTGGCGCTGTTCCAGCCCCCTCATCTATCGTGCAGTCTCAAGCTGGTTTGTCAAAATAGACCCCATCAAGGAATCGATGCTCAGGGCCAACAGGAGCATCTACTGGGTTCCCGCCCACATCCGCGACGGCCGCTTCGGCAAGTGGCTGGAAAATGCGCGCGACTGGGCCATCAGCCGCAACCGCTACTGGGGCAACCCTCTGCCCATCTGGAAGTGCGACTCCTGCGGCAAGACTGTCTGCGTCGGTTCCCGGAAAGAACTGAAGGACCTCGGCGGCTCCGTACCCGAAGACCTGCACAAGCACCACATCGACAAGGTCACCCTGCCCTGCTCATGCGGCGGCACCATGCACCGTGTGCCCGAAGTGCTCGACTGCTGGTTCGAATCCGGTGCCATGCCCTATGCACAGAACCACTATCCCTTCGAAAACAAGGAAAAATTCGAAGCGCATTTCCCGGCGGACTTCATCTGCGAAGGCCTCGACCAGACGCGCGGCTGGTTCTACACCCTCACCATTCTTGCCGCTGCTCTCTTTGACAAGCCCGCCTTCAAGGCCTGTGTCGTCAACGGACTGGTACTTGCAGAGGACGGCAAGAAAATGTCCAAAAGCCTTCGCAACTACACCGACCCGAGCGAAGTCATGGACCGATTCGGTGCCGATGCGCTGCGCCTCTTCTTGATGAACTCTGCGGTCACCAAGGCAGAAGACCTCTGCTATTCCGACGAAGGCGTCCGCGAAGTGCTCAAGAGCGTCATCATCCCCCTGTGGAATGCCTACAGCTTCTTCGTTACCTACGCCAACATCGATCATTTCAAGGCGGAAAGCCTTGACTGCAGAGCATCGGCCAATCCGCTCGACCGCTGGATTCTTTCGGTCTGCGAAAAGCTGGTTGCTGAGGTGACCGCAGGCATGGAAGCTTACGACCTGCAGGCAGCCATCGGTCCAATGGTGGAATTTATAGACAGCCTCAACAACTGGTACATCAGACGCTCGCGCAGACGATTCTGGAAATCCGAAAATGATGCGGACAAGCACAGCGCCTATCAGACTCTGTTCCGCGTGCTTCGCCGGCTCACGCTCGTGATGGCACCCGTCATTCCCTTCGTCACCGAAGCCATCTACCAGAATCTCAAGCTCGAACATGAACCTGAATCGATCCACCTCTGCGAATGGCCCTCCGAAGAAGTGTCGTACCGCGACCTGAAACTCGAACGCGAAATGGCTCTTATCCGCCAGGCTGTATCCATGGGGCGCGCCCTTCGCGTGGCGAACGATATCAAGATCCGTCAGCCGCTTGCCTCGGTCCAGCTCATCACCCGCAACCCCGAAGAACAGGATATCCTTCGCCGCATGGAGGACATTCTCAAGGAAGAACTCAATGTAAAGCGGGTCGAAATCCACGAAAACGAAGCCGATCTGGTTACCTACCATGCCAAGGCCAACTTCAGAATCCTGGGCAAGGAGCTCGGTGCCGACATGCGCGAAGCGGCACAGCTTATTTCCGGACTTTCCGCCAGCGACATAGTCCGCATTCTGGGCGGAGAAGTGGTAGAAATCAGGCTTTCTTCTGGACGCATTGTGCAGCTTGACGAGGAGCGGGTGGAAATCCAGCGAGAGGAAAAACCCGGCCTCAAGGTACTCAACGAAGGAACACTGACCGTCGTGCTCGATACCACGATTACCACGGAACTGCTTCATGAAGGCTATGTGCGCGACCTCATCCGCGGCATCCAGAATGCACGCAAGGATGCAGGGCTGGAAGTTACCGACCGCATTGTCCTGACGGTGGATGGAGATGCAGAACTGAAAAGCGCGCTCGACCAGTTCAGAGCCCTGGTTGCAGAAGAGACTCTGGCAATCGACATTTGCTGGTCTGCCCTTCCCGAAGGCGCCGCCATCGAAGCAGGCGACAGAACCTGGCGCATCGCGCTCAGGAAAGTCTGAGCCAGAGAGCGCCGCAACACACGCAATCGCGCGCAATAACGAAGAGCTGTCCGGCGCCGGCTGGACAGCTCTGTTTTTCTTTCGGAAAGGTCCGAAAAGGGCATGGAAAAAGCGCAGCTGTGCTCCAGCTGCATACCAGCTGCACACCAGCCGCACTCCAGCTGCGGCCCATCCAACCCCCCTCTGCGGCCTCAGCCTTGGCCCAGCTCCGGCTTCGCCAAATAACTATTTATGGCAGAACAAAATCCTGTGTCAGCAAATCCTTGATCTCTTCCCATGGAATTAGAATTATGAACTCCCCTTCGGCCCAGGGAGCGATATCGTATCGGTCATACTGAACGCAGAGCCCCGCTTTACAGATAAAGAAATCGTTCGGAGCTGGCAGGACAGACTCGAACAGGCCATAGGACCTCAAATCGTTAGCCTGGCCGCGCGGTACCCTGCCAAGCGCTTCGAACTGGCGGAACAGTGCCCGCTCGATGTGCGGCCCAAGTTCATACTGGCGTTCCGGCTGGAGCACATCGTTCATGCTCAGCCGCCTTCCCTGCACAAGATCGATGACATCGAAGCTGGTTGCGGCATTTCCATGAGCGCCTCCTTCGAACAGATAGTGAGATGTAGCCGCGCACAGATAGCGATCGGATATGAATACAGGGTATTCGATCTCTTCATATTCACGGGTGAAGGGCGGGCGCTGAGAGTTCCTCAGAGCGTCATCTGCATTTGCCCTGACCGCTTCGGACTGCTGCACAAGCCTGTCCGCGGCATGCCTTGAGGGATCGGCACCTCTCCTCAGCACCAGATCGAGCAATGCCGCTTCTTTTCCATTTTTGGACGACAGATACTGAAGTCTCATGGCGAGCGGCACTTCCTTGCCTGCTGTACTCACGCCTGCTGGGCCCCGGGCAGAACCGGAAGGATAAGTTCCCCCCATGAGCCAAAGCCGATGAGCACGCGGCTTGGCGATCACCCGCGCTGAGGCCTTATCCTCGAACTCCAGTGAGCCGCGGACGACTCTTGCTGTCAGTTTTGCTCCATTCATGCCGCCATCGGCAAGAGTCAGCTCGAGTTTGCCAGGGCCGCGGCTCGCCGTGCCGATTCTTCCATAGAGGTTCTTGCGTTCCCACGCCAGAAACCCCTGCGTTTGGCCATCTATCTCGGAAAGGACCAGCGAAAAGCCCTCTTCCGCGTTGTCCCATGCCGAAATCTTCCCTCTGCGGAAGGAAAAGGAAGGAGGCAGGCTTCCCTGCCAGCAGCTCAAGGGCACTATCGAGAGAGCCAGAAGCGCGGCAAACAGGATCGGGGCCGGCTTGTGTCGGAGGGCGAAATGCATTTCTGGGCACGCGGAGGAGATTTTCAGATTTCTCATGACATCGGGACTCCATGCCGATAATAATACGTTAATGCAATGAGCGGAAGGCGCGGCAATGTGGAAAGCCATGCTCAGCACTTCGTTTTGATTTTTCGAAAATGGTGATATATTGTATGGTGTGTTTTCATGTGTTGAGCAATTGCGGAGGAAACAGGACAGCCCAGAAAGCTCGAATGACTGAAAAAATGTCATTTTGCTGTTTACTCCGGCTTGCTATCGGGATATGATTGTAAGGAAAATGGCAAAGGATCAGGAGGACAACGATGAAGATTCTGAAACGGTTTATTCCTCTTCTGGTCATTGTGGGGCTTGTGTTCGCCTCCTGCAGTGGAGGCCCGACTCCGGTCGAGGGTGACAAAACACCCTCGGCAAAGGTCGAAAAAAGCACCCTGCAAGACCTCATGAGCGAAGCAAACAACCTTAAGAACATAGCGCAATGGTATACCGGCTATTATGAGCTTAACGAGCAGTTCGACGAAACGAATGCAATGCACGATGCAGTGTCAGCCGAATACAAGACTTTGGTGGAAGAAGCATCTCCCTACGATGGCGTAAAGGCATTCCCTCTCAAGGAAAAGCTCGAAAAGCTCAAAGCTGCATGGGAAGCGCTCATAAATAAAGGCAGCGCACTCCAGAAAGCCGAGGAGGAAGCTGCAAAGAAGCTTGCCGAGGAGAAAAAGGCCGCCGATGCGCTTTTCCCCGAGGCCAGAAGCAGAATGGCGTGGGCTGATACCGCGGGCGTAAAGGAATTCTATCCGAAAACCTACAGCAAGGCGTCCGCCGGCCTCGTTGCAGCGGAGAAAGCCTATGAAGCCGAACGGTATTCATCGGCAGTCACCCTCCTCAAGGAAGAAGTCATCAGCGTGCTGAGCGATGAGTTCAAGGCAGGCGTAAAGAACGATACCGCCGCAGCGCTCAAGGATGCCGAAACCCGGATTGCATGGGCAGACGAGCAGAACATAAAGGAAGACTATCCGGAAGAATACCGTGATGCGACGCTCTCCTATGCACTTGCCGAATCGGCATTCATGAATGAGGAATACGGCACCGCAAGGAAGGAAGCCGGGAATGTTTCGAAGATTCTTTCCGAAGAATTCAAGAAACGGGTCGCTGATGAGCGCGCCATGGCCAGGGCAATTGCCGAAGCGTCCGAAGCTGCGGATGCGCTTGCGGATGCCAACAACAGAATGGCATGGGCACGGCAGGTTGAACTGTGGAAATACTATCCCGATGAGTACCGCGATGCCGAAACCTCGCTTCTGGCAGCAGATACGGCATACAGCGAAAACAAATACACCGCTGCGACAGTCCTTGCCAGAGATGTCAGCCGCATTCTTTCCGATGAGTTCCAGGCTGAAGCGGAAGCCGCTATCGAGGAGCAGAAGCGCCTCGAGGCCGAAAAAGCCGATGCCGCAGCAGCACTTACCGCTGCGGACGCGCGCATGAACTGGGCCAGGTCCTGGCTGACCGAAAAAGAGCAGAAGGACACCTATGCCAAGGAATTCAACGCTGCCCAGGCAGCATTGACCGCGGCGCAGAAGGCTTTTGAAGTAGAACGCTATGCAGCCTCGAAAACCTTGAGCCAGGAAGTCCTCTCGACGCTCTCCGAAGAGTTCCAGAAACGTGTCCAAACCGATCGGGATCTCAAAATAGTGGAGATAATAGAGGAAATTGAGCGACAGAAATCCGCTGCCCAGGCTGCCATTTCCGAAGCTGAGGGGCGCATGGCCTGGGCCAACGAGAATGGAATCCGCAGCGATTACCCCGATGAATTCAAGGCCGCAAGCAGCGCCATGATTGCCGCCTATGTTGCCTTCGGCAACGAGAAGTATGTCGAGTCTAAAAATAAAGCGGACGAGGTCTCTGCTCTCCTTTCCGACAGCTTCAAGACAAAGGTCGCGAACGAGCGCGCAGAAAAGCTCAGCCGGGCAAAGGCCTCTGCAGAAAATGCACAGGCACAGGCCGAGGCGGTCCGCGATGAAGTTGTTCAGAAAGGCTATCAGAACTATTCCCAGATCAGCATGTTCTTTGAGATGGGAGAGGCAAAGCTCAGGGAAGGAAAGGAGCTTGCCGCCGCCGGTGATACAGCGGGCTACGAAAAAGCTGCTGCTGCTTTCGCCAGTGCCAGGGAGCAGTATGAGTTCGTAAAAGCGAAGGGTGCTGAATACCGCGCATTCGAAGGCAAGGACAAGGCCTATGCAGCCCGCGACGCCGCAGCCGAATGGAATGCTGCGCTGAACGCTCCGGACAAATGGGATAATGCCGAAAGCCTGATGGGCTATGCCGAAGCATTCATGGCAAAGGGTGAATACGAGACTGCCTATGCCAGGTACCTCGATGCGGCGAAAGATTACGAGGCTGGACTCAAGGCAGCCGAAGCGAAAGGCGCTGAAGTTGACGAAGTGATCGGCGCAGCGGTTCAGGATCTCGCTGCTGCTAAGGAGCGCGCCTCGGAATATGGGCTCGAGGCGAACATCTTCCTTACCGCTGCGGATGAACATCTGCAGAAGGCGATTGCGCTGAGCAACGAAAAGCGCTTTGCCGATGCCCTGTTCGAAGCGGCTGAGGTTCACAACTACATCGGGCTTTCCGACAACCTGGTCGCAGAAGAAAAAAGAATAAGGGAAGAAGCAAAGAAGCCTGTCTCCGTACCCGAACCAACACCGGAACCTGCTCCCGTAACTCAGACACCGGAACCAGCACCCCAGCCGCAGCCAGAGCCTCCTGCCAAGCCGGTCCAGCCGGTCGAGAAGACTGGCGAGGATGAACAGGCAGCCCAGGCCCGCATTGCCGCTCTCCAGAAGGCTGCTGATGAGTCCCTTGCAAAAGCCAGGGAGCGCCATGACTGGGCAGCGTCGAAGAATGCAGCCAACAATTATCCTGATCTTTTCAAGAAGGGCGGAGAAGAGCTGGCTGATGCCAGGACTGCCTACAATGCAGCCGACTACGAGCGCGCGAAGAAGCTGGCTGATCAGGCATTCAATACGCTTTCGGCGATCAAGGAATTCGCGCCGCTTCCTGCTACCTACAAGGTACGGCTCATCCCCGAGCGCCGCGACTGCCTGTGGAGAATTGCAGAATATCCCTTCGTGTACAACAACCCGCTCAAGTGGCCGGTCCTCTATGAAGCGAACAAGAAAACCTTCAAGGATCCGAGCAACCCGCATTTGATCTTCCCGGGTCAGATCATCAAGATCCCGAGCATCAAGGGCGAAGAGCGTGCAGGCGAATGGGATCCGAAGAAGACCTACCAGCCGCTTGCAAAATGAGCAAAAAAAAGCACCGGCCAAAGCGCCGGTGCTGAATGTAGCTCACATCAGAATGAGGGCTGCCCGCAGGGCAGCCCCCATTTTTCATGCTCGAGCAAAAAAAGCTTCCAAAAATCGCACCATCGCCCGGTGATCCGATGACGCAATGGTTTCGCGTATCGCATGCATGGCAAGCATGGGATGCCCCACATCTACAGTCGCAATGCCCGTGCGGCTCGCGGTTATAGGCCCAATTGTCTTGCCGGGCTGGATGTCTGCCCTTGCCATGTAGCGCTGAAACTCGATTCCCGCGTGCTGTGCTGCATTCACCGCTATGTGAATCGAACCGAAATCCGTGGCATAGTTCATGTTCGCATTCATTTTTACGGCAATACCGGCACCGAGAATAGGCGAATAGTATTCATCGAATTTGTCAGGATAGGCGGGATGGAGGGCCTGGGCGGCATCTACCGAAACGCAGGAAGAACAGGCGAGCGCCTGGTAGTAGTCCTGCCCTGCATTCCTCGAGGCGAGCAGAATCCTCGCGAGAACATCTCTCAAAAAGGAAGATTGAGCCCCGGCAAGGGTCATTGAACCGATTTCCTCTGCGTCGAAGAAGCAGGCAACCTGCGTTGCAGCGCAGGCAGAAGCCGCGGAAAAGGCCTGGGCGATTGCCATGCAGCCGGCCAGATCGTCGAGCCTGGGGCCGTTGATGATATCTTCGGCGACAAGCCTGCATGGCTCAGGGTCATAAAGCCTCAGATCGACTGAAATCAGTTTCGCAGGATCTATTTCCAGTTCTTCACAGATACGGCCCAGAAGTGGAGGGACTTCGGCTTCCGGTTTATTCCGCTCTCCGGCCAGGGCGATAATCGGAGGCATGTGCTGATGAAGGTTGTATTCGAATCCCTTGTTGATGTCCCGGTTCAAATGAATGGCAAGATTCGGAATGATGGCTGCCGGAACATGGCTTGCATAGAGCCGGGTGTGTATTGTACCGGCATTGCTGTATGCAAGCACACCAGCAATACCGAGCGGTCTGTCAAGCCAACCCGAAAGGATTGGCGCACCATAGGATTCCACTGCCAGCCTGACATAACCTTTCGAAACGAGCGATTTCTCTGGCCTTACTTTAAGCGCAGGGCTGTCGGTATGAGCTCCTGCAATCAAAAAGCCCTGCTCTGCCGGCTTCTGCAAGCCCATTCTGAATGCGATAATCGATGTACCTGCGCGCGAGACATAGTACAGTGCACCTGGTTCCAGGTTCCAGCCTGCGCGCTCGTCGAGGCGCTGGGCTCCTGCCGCTTCAAGCATGCTGATGATATTCTCGACCGCATGATACGGCCCCGGTGATGCATCGATGAAATCCATGAGCGATTTTGCTGTTGCTTCCATAGGCGTTCAATCCTTTCTCAGTTTTGAAAGATATGCCATGTACGATACTCTCCATTGTTCGCTGTCAAAAAGACACTGGAACAGCTCATTGCGCACTTCCCACATGACAGCACGGCGTTCCTGATTCGCATACAGCAGCTCCCATTCGAGTATGCTGGCGGCACGCTTGAGACCGAGCCTTCGATCGAGGGCAAGATGCTTAAGGCGTGCAATGATCGCCGCTTCGGATAGCGAATAGATGCGCCTGCCAGACCTGCTTCGTTCGGGCAGCAGATAGGGAACTTCCTTTTCCCAGAAGCGGATGGTCGATGCCGGTACAGACAGGAACTTTTCCAGCTGTCCGATGCTCAGACTTGCCATCCTTCAGCTCCGCAGCCGCTCTTTTCTCGAAGCTCTGATCTCAAGCTGAATCGGGATACCGTCCAGCCCGAACTCGGATCGGATCTTGTTCTTGAGAAAGCTTCGATAGGCCTCCGCTACTGCTTCGGGGCGGGTGACGAAAAAGATGAAGCGCTGTGGATTGATGGAAGCCTGAACGGCATACCGCAGTTTGAAGTGTGTGCGCGGGCCAACGGGCGGAGGCGTCTCTTCGATCCATCGCGCAACTGCCTGGTTCAGTTTCGAAGTCTCGATGACGCGATTGGCTTTTGCATAAAGGGAAATGACAGTGGACATGAGCTTGTCGATGCCAGTCCCCTCTTTTGCCGAAATGGCAACAACGGGCGCATAGGCCATTTGGCCGAAGAAAAAGCGCAGGCGGTCCCTGGCAGCCTCAAAGACATTTTTCATGTTCGGCATGCGGTCCCACTTGCTGAAAGCAAAGATGACGGGTCGGCCGGCCTCGACGGCAAATGCGGAGATTTTCTTGTCCTGATCGGACAATCCCTGTTCAGCCTCGATGAGAAGGATGATCACGTCGGCCCGGTTGACGACGGCAATGGAGCGTGTTACCGAATAGTATTCGACCTGTTCGGTGACCTTGCTCTTGCGTCGGATTCCTGCGGTATCGAGCACAACGATACCCCTGCCTTTCCAGGTAAAGCGCCCTTCAACCACATCCCGGGTTGTCCCCGGAACGTCGGATACGATGCTGCGTTCCTGGCCAAGAAGCGTGTTGAGAAGGGTCGATTTCCCTGTATTGGGCTTGCCCATGATCGCAAGACGAATATCCGCCTTTTCGAGGGAAACAGCACTTACTGAGGTAAAATCAAGACGCTTTGCAATCGCTTCGGTTAGCTCATCGATGTTGCGGTTGTGCTCCGCAGATACGAAGAGTACCGGCTCGAATCCCCAGCGCGCATGAGCCCACACCAGTGCATCCCGTTCCGGGCTGTCGGCCTTGTTCACCACGAGAATGAGTTTTTGTGAAAATGGTCTCAGGAAAGCGGCGAACTCCTCGTCTTCGGGGGTTATTTCCACGGCATCTACCATGAACAGAATGAGATCGGCGCGGCGGATATAGGCGAGTGTCCGCGCGACCACGAGTTCGTCGAGTCCTTCCCGCTCAAGCCTGAATCCGCCTGTATCAACGACGATAACGCGATGGTCGGTACCTCTGAGTAGGCATTCTTCCTCGATCGGATCACGGGTTACGCCAGGGGTTGGATCGGTTATGGCGCGCCTGCGGCCGATCAGGCGATTGAAAAGCGTCGACTTGCCGACGTTAGGCCGGCCGGCAAGAACCACAAGAGGAAGATTTTCATATCGCAGCAAAGTTTCTGCAGTGTCTGAGGAAGATGCACTGTCTTCTGCGGTTTGCGGGTTCGTTTTTTTAGAATCCATACTCTGTTCTTTTGCCATATCTGTCCTTGCAATGCGGGAAAAGGCACCTATTGCCGGGGAATTCTGGCGTTCAGCAATTCCTCGACCTGGGAAGAGCGATTCATCGAAAGCGCCTGATGCGCAATCGCTTCTGCTTCTTCAAGCGTTATGCTCATCAACGCGCGCTTGACCTGGGGGATCGATGCTGAGGACATCGAAAGGCTGCGCAGTCCCATGCCTACAAGCAAGACTGCGCTTGCGGGGTCCGCGGCCATTTCTCCGCAGAGGCTGACGCCGATATGGGCATGATTGCCATAGGCGATCGTCATTCTGATAAGCCGAAGGACTGCCAGGTTGTATGGCTCGTGAAGATAGGAAACCCGTTCGTTGCCGCGGTCGACTGCGAGCGTATACTGCGTGAGATCGTTGGTACCGATCGAGAAAAAATCGCAGGAACGGGCAAGCACGTCAGCACAGACTGCAGCAGAAGGGATTTCCACCATGATGCCCGTCTTGATGTGCGGATCGAATTTCTGGCCGTGGGTTTTGCATTCCAGTTTCGCTTCGGCCAAAAGTCCCTGCGCCCGAATGAGCTCGTCGATCGTAGCGATCATCGGAAACATGACGCGCACTCTGCCATGGGCGGAGGCGCGCAGAATCGCACGCAGCTGAGTTTTGAACAATTCGGTTTTTTCCAGGCAGAAGCGAATGGCACGCCAACCGAGCAGGGGATTTTTTTCGCCTATGGCACCCAGTTCCGGAAGCACTTTGTCGCCACCGATATCCAGGGTGCGAATGGTTACCTGCTTGCCCTTCATGGCCTCGACTACCCGAGTATAAGCCTTGTACTGCTCTTCTTCTCCCGGGACATGCCCGCCGAGAAAGAGGAATTCGGATCTGAAGAGTCCAACTCCGTCTGCACCATACTCGATGACGCTGGCGACTTCCTCCGGAATTTCGATGTTCGCTTCAAGAGAAATGGGCACACCGTCTTTCGTGCAGGCAGGTACTTCTCGAAGCTCGCGGTTCTCCTTGTCGCGCTGGAGTCTGGCGAGGCGCGCTGTACGTTCCCGCTGAATGAAGACTTCATCGGGGTCGGTCGCCACGAGTCCTTTGTCGCCGTCGACATAGATCAACTGTCCCTGATGCACCTGCAGGATGAAGTCCTTACCTACTCCAAGAACGGCAGGAATCTCGAAGGCACGGGCGAGAATGGCTGCGTGGCTGGTTCGCCCTCCGGTCTCTGTCACGATGCCCTTGATCTTGCTGCGAGCCATGCCAACCATGTCCGATGGCAAAAGCTCGCGCGCTACGATCACCGCTTCGGTCTGGATATCGGCGAGGGAGATTCGTTCTTTTTTCAAGAGATGGCCGAGAATTCTCCGGATTACGTCATGAACATCGGATACCTTTTCCTGGACGATCGGGTCGGTGGAAGAGGAGAGCTTGTCCACCATTTCGGTTTCGAAATTGAGAATCACGGATTCGACATTGAGAAGGGTTTCGTTGAGGGATCGCTCGATCTGCTCAAGAACATCGGGATCTTCGAGCATCATCAGATGTGCATCGAAGATTGCTGCTTGTTCTTCACCAGCTTCCTGTCTTGCCCGGTCACGGAGCGCTTCGATCTCGCGCCTCGCCAGAAGGGAGGCTTCGTGATAGCGTGCCAGCTCGTCGCTCACCCTTTCCATCGAGATGTGATAGCGAGGGATCTCGGTGGTATCGTCGATGAATAAGAAGGCTGGCGCTATGGAAATGCCGGGAGACGCAGCGATGCCTTTTGTGACTCTCATGGTTCCAATGTACCAGATATTCCCACGCGCGTCAAAGATCCCATAGTGTCACGAACCTTGCATATGAAAGCTTCGTGCATTCCCTGGAATTAGGCTATCCTCCATATCAAACTGTTGCACGGTATTGAGCTTGATTGATAAGCCAAATTGCTTTCAGCTTGAAATCAGGGCAGATAGTTGAGCGGATTTACAAGGATGCCATTCCTCATGATTTCGAAATGGACGTGCGGGCCAGTACTGTAACCAGTCGTCCCAATGCGGCCTATGAGTTTGCCTGTCGAAACAAATTGACCTTCCTGAACGAGAATTTCAGACAGATGGCCATAAAGAGTTTTCCAGCCGCTCGAATGGGACATGATGATATATTTCCCCAGAATGGGAGAGTAGCCAGTTTCAGCAACGCGACCTTCCATAGGGGCGGTTATTGATGCACCGTAGGGAGCAGCGATATCGATGGCATTATGGAAAGTCCGGCGGCCAGTAAAGGGATCTTTTCTCCAACCGAACCAAGAAGTAATGCGTCCTCGCACAGGCCAGCGGAAGAGGGTGCCAGAAATCTCTCGCAAAGTAGTTGCTGGAAGCTTTGCATCCGGAATAAATAGAGGCTTTCCTGCAGATATCTGCTCTGAGAGAAGTCCATTGGCTTCGATTATACGGTCAGCGTTGATATGATATTGATCAGCGATATCATTTACGGAAACAGGGCTCTGAGCAACATGGACAATACCTGACTGATTCGGGATCTTAAGGAGCTGACCCGGCCTCAACGATTTGGCAGATGTAAAGCCATTGACGCTTATGATCGTATCGAGCGACAGGTCGAACTGATCAGCGATTCCGGAAAGCGTATCGCCTTTTTTTACTTCATAAACCGAATATTTGACAAGTTTGTCTTCCGGTTCGGGCATCACGATTTCTTCCGAATTTGCATAGTCTCTGATATCAGCACCACCTATGGCAGAGAGAGGACCAGGTGCGGGCCGGAAGCTGGATCCCAAGAGAAGAAGCATGGAGCCTACTGCAAAGATAAGGCGCTTAAGGATTGAGCCATTTCCAACATAATATACCCAATTGTACCGGTCGAAATGCCTTGCCATTCTCCCTTGAGTCTCCATGAGAAATATATCCCAGTATAAGCGTATTCGTCAGAAAAGTGCAAGACACATATAGTGTCACGAACCTTGCAGATGGAATTGAAGTAAACCCGGCCTCTCCTCTCGTTCTTCAGGTGAGGAGAGTACCATGCACGCTTTTACCTTTTGTCCCAACCCAGACTGCCCTTACCATACCCAC